>Ga0123353_10000005_pt1 | contig 308504 bp, 267 predicted proteins | sample TergutLab28metaG_3_FD_92763 | JGI IMG/M metagenome (GOLD analysis project Ga0123353, IMG submission 92763) | Labiotermes labralis P3 segment gut microbial communities from Petit-Saut dam, French Guiana - Lab288 P3 | ecosystem: Host-associated > Arthropoda: Insects > Digestive system > Gut ... | reverse complement strand
TAACGAGGGGCTTGACTTCATCCTTGCCGACCTGATGGCAGAAAAGATTCGCCTGTTCGAAGAATCGGGCGGCAACTCCGCGACAAGAAGTTCTTCGGGCGGAGCGTTTCCCGAAACATTCGATTTCGAGCAGTTGGTCATTAACTCCACCGGCAGGTTTATGCGGACGGTAGACCCGACGCTGGATGACAACTTTTTGGATGTGGTCATGTCGAGTACCCGCTCTTTCACTCGGAGTACCGCAGAAGTTACAGAAGTCCTTACGCCGTTTCAGCAGGAGTATTGGCAGCGGATGGTAGATATTGTTTACCGAGAAGATATGAACCCCGTCTTGCTGAGGAAAGAGATTTCAAAACTGGAAAAAGAAATCATTCGGGAAGCTCCGACAGTGGAGGAGGCGGAGCAACTGTTGTACGCAACAAGTGTCGCTGTCCATTCGGCTGAATACTGGACGGAGAACCTTGCGAAATGGAACACCGTATTGAATTCGCAGATCGTGCGCACTATCGATCCTGACGAGGATTTATATCAGGAGATAATGCAAAGTGTGGCGACGAGGTCGGGTAATACTCCGGGCATTATACCACAGATGCCTGAGGGCTTTTATCCTGTTCCTGGCGATCCTGAATGGTACATCTATGTTAATGAGGACGGTGTTATGTTCCTGCTGCCATGTCCGCCCGGATTAATTTGGAATGCGGATAAATGTTATTGCGATTGGCCGGAATTCGTTTGGCAGCAATATCAAAATTCACACTCATCTTTCAGTGTTAGAGACATTTTGATTGAAGATGCGACCGGAGCAGCAGTAGGAGGTATAGTAGGTGCGGGAACGGGAGCAGTAGCAATACCGGGAATTGGATCTATTCCTGGGTACGCTTTCGGGGCAATTACAGGCGGACTTACTTTTTCTGCCGCCGAGGGGATTAAGCAATTATTTAACTGGTGATTTTTAACATAAAAAAATGATTATGGAAAAGAAAAAGTTCGTGAAATTTCTGGCCGGTTTTCTTATATTGGTTATTATTCCCGTCGCTTTTATTTTGGTTCTTATTATGTTCTGGTTGGAGCGAAGCAGTCCGGAAGTAGTGTTTTTCGTTCTGAAAATATCTCTGTTTACGAATGCCATGCTTATTGGATTTGCAATAGCACAGAGGCGCAATGAACGTAAAGAAAAAAAGAAACAGGATTCCGAACCTTAACAATTAAATTCGGATAGATTATGAAAAGGGAAAAGTTCCAAAAACAACTTGTGACCACCATCTTTATATTGATTATCCCTGCGGCTGTTATTAGTGTTCTTGTAGAACGAAGCGGCTCGGAACAAGTGATCTCTATTGCTAAAAGTATATCTGTAATGACGAATATTTTCTTTATTGCGTATTTAATAGTAATCAGGCGCAATAAATTAATAAAATTTGAGGACGAAGTAAAAAAGCATAAGGATTAAAAGATAATAGAGGTAAAAGTCCGGCATCACGCCCTTACATGAGGGCGTGATGCCGGACTTCCGTTTTCAGCGAAAGCCTGAAATTTAACTAAACAGTCTGCTCCGCCAACTCTCCGGAACAGGAATTGAAGTCTGCTCCACGAAATCGAACGCGACCATTACGCTGCGGCTCTCGGCCTTCACCTCGCACGTCGTGCGTGATATGATACGCTGGGCAACGGTCATGCTCTTATTCCCTATCGCGGGCATCCGGGTTTCGACATATATCGGTTCGTCGAAACGCGTCTGGGCAAAATACGATGTTTCGGTCGCAGCCGTTATCGGAAACTCACGTCCTCCGCCCGGCATCATCTCTATGCCGAGTATATCCCTGTAAAACATGCTTTTGCCCAGATCGAAATAGTGTTGCAGGCACACATTGTTCACATGCCCCAGAATGTCGATGTCGGCAAAACGGATTTGTATGTCGGTCTCGGTCTTTTTCATTATCGGCTCATTCCCTTATCACAGTCACCTCACCGCCCGCGCCGATGGCAATCAGGGACGAAGGCTTATGCGTCGCCGCCGCGCTCTCGCACGCGGGATCGACCACGAAATCGACCGCCGAGCGTATCTCGTCCGTGATTTCGGCGTATGTCATCGGGGTCGGTTCACCCGTTATGTTGGCCGACGTGGAAACCAACGGCCGCTTCAATAACCTCAGCACAGCCTGACAGAAAGCATCATCCGGCACGCGCATCCCGATAGTCCCCTCATCGGGCACGAGATTCGCCGCCACACCCGAAGCGCCGGGCAGAATAAGCGTAAGCGGCTTGTCGGCCACCTCCATCAGCTCCCACGCTACGGCAGGCGCACCCGTCGCATACCGTTCTGCCATCGCCGCCGATGCCACCAGCATCAACATGCTCTTCTTGTTCTCCGAGCGTTTGATGCGATAAATTCGCTCCACCGCATCGGCATTCGTCGCATCGCACCCGATGCCCCACACCGTGTCGGTCGGATACAGTACCACCCCACCCTTTTTCAATACCGCTGCCGCTTGTGCAGCCTGTTCTTCGATTTTTGTATTCATATTTTTTCGCTTTCGTCATTGCGGACTTGACCCGCAATCTGATGAAACAGAGATTGCGGGTCAAGCCCGCAATGACAGAGTATTTTCTATTTTGAGATCACCTGCGTAAGGCAGTGTGCCGCGCCGTAGCCTTTTGTACAATGGAGCAGATCGACCCAATGAACACGAACGCCGTGCCTGCGCATGGCGGTTTTATAGGCTGCCGATTTGCGGCTTACGCCTATTATCTCGCGCGGGGCGACAGGCAGAAAATTCGCTCCGAACGAATCGCTGTCCGCTCCTGAAATGGGAATTATTACAATGTTCTGCGCGGCCAGATATCTCACTAACGGCTCGTCGGCAAGCGTTTGAACATAGCTGCCGTTGCCGCGTTCATAGACATCGGCCGTGAGGAATGCGTCGCTGTCCGGCGGGGCATGAAACCTGTTCTCCGACAGCACACACAGGTCGGTGTCGATCGCATTGAAATATGTGTCAAGGTGCATCTGCGCCTGTGCGTGCAGGCGGTCTTTGACCACCACCACGCGCTGCGTACCAAACATGTCGGCATCCAGTAGCATATCGATCGCCGGACGCGTCGTCCGCATCCCATAACCTATGAACGACGTGCTGCCGCTGAGCACATAGTCGCCGCCTTCAAGATACGTCGCATCCGGAATCCGGAAAACAGGCTCTGTGCCGAATTTGCGCAGACAAAACTCGCCCACCAGCCTCTCTCCCTGACGCTGCGGCGAATGCAACCGCCCTATGACCGCGCCGCGCGGCGTGTTTATCATCGAATCGCGCATGAACAGCAGGTTCATCATCGGACGCATCACATAATCGGCCGAAAACCCCGTGTTGCTCGACGTGGCGTGGAGTATGATCTTAGGACGGTTGAGCACGATACCCACCAGATCGAGCGGATGCGCCTTGCGCAGAACTTCCTCCTTATAGCGCCGCTGCGCCGCCGGATCGACCGTGTCGTAGCCGTCGTATTCGAGGAATTGCGCCGCGAATGCCCGCAACTCTTCGAGCGCGTCGCCCTGCACGGGTCGCCCGCGCCCATCCATCGTTCCGGCGGTCATCGTGTCGCGCACGGTGCGCACGTCGAACCCGCATTTAGTCATAACATGCTGAAAATGACGGTGTTCGCGATTCGCCTCGCGCACATCGAGATAATCTGCAAAAAGCGCGGCATCGGGATGAAGCACCCCGAGAAACATCTCCTCCTTCGGGTCGTGCACAAGCACGATACGTTGTTTTCGGTCGATTTCAGGCATAGGCAGTTTTATTTAGAGGCCTGTTTACACAAGTTATTCGGACTTTCGCTGTAAGCGGAAGTCCTGCGTCACGCCGCCGCCCCACGCGGCGGGACGCTACATTACATTTCGCGTCCTTCGCCGCCGACGGCGTGCCTAAGGTCTGTTCACTTTTGTACAACCCTATCGAAGAACGGGTTTTTCCCCATGCAACTGAGCACGATACCGAATGCCGCGCGGCATCCGTGCAGCCAGCCGAGTTCGAGCGCCGCATGTCCGACGGAGTACATAATGCGGTTGTCCAGACGACGGTCGGCGGCCACCGAGACAGCCGAACCGACGGCTATGCCCAGATCCGTCGAATTTATCGCACACGGTATCGATCCGTTGCTCTCGTCTTTTGCCTCGCACGTCGCAAAGCCGCAAAAACCGCAATTCAGCCCGAACGTGCCGTAACTCGTGCCGATGATGACTACCGCCTGCGCCTGCTCGACATTGCCCGCGTCGCGCGTGAAAAACGCCATCCCCGACTGCTCGGCATAACGGCGCATCTGCTCCGCAAGTACATGCAGATCGTCGCCGCTCACCGTGATAATTTCGAGATTATCGCGCCCCTTGCCTTTCGGCGCGGTGCGCGCGGCGGCCATCATGGCATGGGCCGCATCGAGCACCGCCTCCTCACGCACCTTCTTTTCGTTCTGTATCATAATATCATTTTTTCAGCGCGGCCAGCGAAAGCAATACACCGAGTGCGATGCCCAGCAGCGCGGCGAACAGCACGCGCATATCGCCCGGTAGCAGGAACGTTACGGTATGCGCCGGAATCCAGAAAAACGGTATCGTCTTCTTGAACACAAAGCCCCACTGGCGTTTCCAATCCAGGCCCGCAAGCGTCGCGCCCATCGGCAGCCGCGTAGTGAAAAATCCGCGCAGCGTGCCTCCGGTCTGTACAATGTGGGTGTCGGTGACTTTATGCAGCGTCATGAACACCGGTGCGAATATCAGGTTGATAGACAGCGAAATGCAGAACGACACGAGCACTTTCAGCAGCGTCAGCCCGTGCGCGGCAATCACAGCCGGAGCTTCCGTCATGCCGAACTGGGCAAGCGCGACGGGCGTGCCCGCGAAGAACAGGTTTATGGCAAACGCGATGCCTATTCCCAGAAAACCCCACACCACCGCGCGCGGCAGTACTCCAAACCCCTTTTTATTATATACGCCATTGGTGATGCGCAGCCCGATGCACTCGCCGAATGTCGCGAGGACAGCGAATTTAAGGAAACTCATCACCACCGGATGAGTGACGTTGAACGTTTTGTACCAGCCATAAACGACCGGCGACAGAAAGAACGGCGCGAGCAGCGCGGCGGTGATCAGTATGACTAAAAAATCTTTTTTCTTCATAATCGTTTTCGGGTTAAGTATGTTGCAAAGATAATATTAATTGTCATTTTCATGTCTCACCCACCAATTGCACCATCGCAGTGCATAGCGTGCGCAGTTCGTCGTCGGTGATTATGTACGGCGGCATGATGTAGACGAGCCGTCCGAACGGGCGTATCCACACTCCCGCCTCAACGCAGCGCTCCTGAAAACGCCCGACATCCACCGGTTCGCGCATCTCGATAACGCCGATCGCCCCGAACACGCGAACGTCCGCGACCCCCGCAAAATCGGCGGCAGGGGCGAGCAACTGACGTAACATGCTTTCTATCTGTGCGATACGCGCAGGCAGTTCGGGAGCGGCAAGCAGTTCGAGCGACGCGCACGCCACCGCACACGCCAGCGGATTGCCCATGAACGTAGGCCCGTGCATGAAAACGTGCGGCGCGGCGGACGAAATTCCGTCTGCCACGCGCTCTGAGGTCAAAGTAGCCGCAAAGCTCAAATATCCGCCCGAAAGGGCTTTCCCGACGCACATTATATCGGGTGTGATGTACGCCCATTCGCACGCGAATGCCCGCCCCGTGCGCCAGAAACCGGTAGCAATTTCGTCGGCGATCAATAGAATCCCGTGCTCGTCGCACAGCGTGCGCAACCGCCGCAAATATTCGGGATGGTAGAACCACATGCCGCCTGCACCCTGTACCACAGGTTCGATTATGACCGCCGCGATTTCGTCGCCGTGCGCCGCGACAAGCGCACGCATCGGTTCGAAATCTGCCTCCGTCCACTCCCCGCCGAACGGCACGCCCGGACGCGGCGCGAAAAATTGCACCGGAAGTCGTCCGGCATACAGCGCGTGCATCCCGCCCACGGGGTCGCACACCGACATGGCGTGCCACGTGTCGCCATGATAGCCGCCCGCAACTGTTGCGAGTTTCGTACGCCGCGTGTGCCCCGTCGCCTGCATATATTGCAACGCCATTTTCACCGCCACTTCCACCGCAACCGACCCCGAATCGCTGTAAAACACATGCGGCAGCCCCGTCAGCCCGACGAGCCTTTGCGCAAGTTCTACCGCAGGGTGGTGTGTAAGCCCGCCGAACATTACGTGCGCCATGCGGTCGATCTGGGCATGTGCCGCAGCGTTCAGAGCGGGGTGGTTGTACCCGTGCACCGCGCTCCACCACGACGACATGCCGTCGATCAGCCGCCGCCCGTCCGCAAGTTCGATATACACCCCCGCCGCCCGCGCCACAGGATAGACCCTGAGCGGATCGGTCATCGAAGTGTACGGATGCCAGACGTGCTCGCGGTCGTAAGCAAGTAGTTCTTCAATCGTCATATTATCGCAAAGGTATTGCGTTTTCAGAAAAAAGCCGTATATTTGCATCCGTTTTACGAACAATTTGACAACGACGACAATGAAAGTTTGCGAAATCACAGGCAAGACGGCAATGGTGGGACACAACGTGTCGCACTCGAACCGCAAGACCAAACGCCGTTTCAGTCCGAATCTGAAAACTAAGCGTTTCTGGTCGGAGAGCGAAGGCCGCTGGATCACGATGAAAGTGTCGGCAGCCGGGATCAAAACCATTAACAAAAAAGGCTTCGACAACGCCCTAAAAGAGGCTGTCGCTCCTAAGAAAATCTACTAAGAAATGGCAGCAAAGAAAGGTAACAGGCAACAGGTGATCCTCGAATGCACCGAGCAGCGTGAGAGCGGCGTTCCCGGAATGTCGCGCTACATCACCACCAAAAACAAAAAGAACACACCCGACCGTATGGAGCGCAAGAAATACAATCCGTACCTGAAAAAGGTGACTGTTCACAGAGAGATCAAGTAATTTTACACGTATTTACACGTAGCGAGTCATGGCAAAAAAAGCAGTTGCAACGCTTAGAACCGCCGGTGCGGGCAAAGCTTTCACAAAGGTGATCAAGATGGTGAAGTCGGACAAAACGGGCGCTTATGTCTTCAAGAGCGAAATCGTAGCGAACGACGACGTTAAGGAATTCTTCGAGAAGAAATAGTCTCTTTTTCGGTTAAGAATCTCCACACACGGTTGTAGTTTAAGGTTTTTTATAACCTTAAATACAAAAGGCATCCACAGCGAAATGCGGGATGCCTTTTGTGTTTCTGGGATGTCAGGTTTGTCATTGCAGGCTTGACCCGCAATCTTGCGCCCGTTTGAGATTGCGGCTCGCAGGCCGCAATGACAATCGTCCGGCAGGGCTTTCGCGTTTTTTGCGAAATAGCGTCAAGCCGCGTGGGGCGGCGGCGTGACGTTATTTATTCGCTTCGCTCAGGCGACCCCTCCGCCGACGACGTGCCAAAACACGCGTTCGTTACCCTCCCGCTTTTTTCGCGCGGTAACCGGCAGTGGTGAGCAAGTCGACAATGCGGTCGCGAAAGTCTCCTTGTATGATAATTTCGCCATCCTTTGCCGTGCCGCCCACTCCGCATTTGTTCTTCAACATACTGCCCAACGCCCGCAGGTCGTCATCCGACCCCACGAACCCGCGAACGAGCGTCACCTGCTTACCCGCACGCTGCTTGCGGTCGAGCCATACGCGCAAATCCTGCTCGGCGGGCGGCAATGTCGCCTGCTGCCTATCACCATCGGTATGGTATTCATAATCGGGATTTGTCGAATACACCATCCCAAGCCTCGACTTCCAATCGTTGTTGCTCATAAAGTATAGTAAGTGAGCTGTCATTGCGGCAATTCGTTCGCAATCCGGTTTCGTCATTGCAAGGGTCGCAGACCCGAAGCAATCCATAAAGAAAACTGGATTGCTTCGCCTTTCAGGCTCGCAATAACGTTCTGTTCGAGATTGCGGGTCAAGCCCGCAATGACATTCCTATTTCAACGCGGCGATCCGTTCACGGATAGCGGCAATTTTGGCTTCGGCATCGGCCTGCTTCGCTCGCTCGGTTTCTACGACTTTCACCGGTGCGCTCGCCACAAAACGCTCGTTGCCGAGTTTCGCGAGAACCGAGCGCAGGAAACCCTCCTGATACGAAAGTTCGCCGCTCAACCGTTCCAATTCGGCTGCCGCATCCACGCCCACGGGTACAAAATATTGCGTCGTTTTGACGATAAACGCCGCCGCCGTAGGGTCTTTTTCCGCAATTTCTTCGACCGCCGAGAGGTTCGCCATCTTCACAAGCAGCGGGTTATAGTGCGGGTGATAATTCTCATCGGCGATAACGCGCAGTGTCAGAGCATCGCGCGACGGAATGTTCTTCTCCTGCCGAATCCCGCGAACGGCGGTGATAGCCTGCTGAACCTTGTCGAATTCGGCCAGCAGAGCTTCATCGGCCGCGCCACAAACGGGCAAAAGGCTGACCATGATGCTTTCCCCCGCCTCGCGCGGCGCGAGCGACTGCCATATCTCCTCGGTTATGAACGGCATGAACGGGTGCAGGATTTGCAGCAACTGCCCGAAAAACGCTTTGGCCTCGCCGAGCGTCCGCGCATCGATAGGCTCTCCGTAAGGCGGCTTCACCATCTCCAAGTACCACGACGAAAAATCGTCGCGCACGAGCTTATATACGGTCATCAAAGCCTCCGAAATGCCGTAATGCTCAAAACTGCGCCCGACCTCGCCGCACGCGCGCGACAAGACCGCCCCGAACCACTCGCCCGCAAGCCGCGCGCTCTCGGGCTGCTCGGCCTCCGGCGACACCTCCCACGACTCGACCAGCCGGAAAGCGTTCCATATCTTATTGGCAAAATTACGTCCCTGCTCGCACAGCGACTCGTCGAACATCAGGTCGTTGCCCGCCGCCGAGCAGAACAGCATCGCCACCCTCACGCCGTCGGCCCCATAGCGGTCGATCATATCGAGCGGGTCGGGCGAGTTGCCCAGCGACTTACTCATCTTTCGCCGCAGCTTATCGCGCACGAGGCCCGTGAAATATACGTTCTCGAACGGTCGTTCGCCGCGGTATTCATACCCCGCCATGATCATCCGCGCCACCCAGAAAAATATAATTTCGGGCGCAGTCACAAGGTCGTTTGTCGGGTAATAATACTGAATATTCGGGTTTTCAGGATAACGAATGCCGTCGAAGACCGAAAGAGGCCACAACCACGAACTGAACCACGTGTCCAGAGCGTCCTCGTCGCGGCGCAGGTCTCCGAGTTGCAAGCCCGCATCTTTCTCGCGCGCCATCCTCAATGCCTCCTGCTCGTTCTCAGCAACCACGAACCCGCCGCCCGGCAAGTACCACGCCGGAATCTGATGTCCCCACCACAGCTGACGCGAGATGCACCAGTCCTTTATGTTCTCCATCCAGTGGCGATAGGTGTTACGGAACTTCGCGGGATAAAATTTTATCACATCGTCCATAACCGCATCCAAAGCCGGTTTCGCCAGCTCATCCATGCGCAGCCACCACTGCATCGACAGCTTCGGTTCGATAGGCACGCCCGTGCGCTCCGAGCAGCCCACGCTGTTGGTATAAGGCTCGACGCGCTCCAAAAGCCCCGCCGCCTCCAAGTCTTTCTCGATTTGCGTGCGCAACTCGAAGCGGTCCATACCCGCATATATACCGACACGATCGTTTATCCGCCCCTCGTCGGTAAAGATATCCACCGACTCCAACCCGTATTTTTCGCCCAATACATAGTCGTTCGGGTCGTGCGCAGGCGTAACTTTCAACGCACCCGTACCGAACTCCATGTCCACATAATCGTCGAAGATAACCGGCACGGCACGTCCTACCAAAGGCACGACCACGCGCCGCCCCTTCAACGCTGCATATCGCGGGTCAGTGGGGTTCACACACAGCGCCGTGTCGCCCAGAATGGTCTCAGGCCGCGTTGTGGCCACTACAACCGCCTCGTCCGTGCCCTCGACCATGTAGCGGAGGTAGTATAGTTTACCCGCCTGTTCCTTGTACACCACTTCCTCGTCCGAAAGCGCGGTGCGCGCCGCAGGGTCCCAGTTCACCATGCGGATGCCGCGATATATCTTACCTTTATTATACAGGTCTACGAAAACCCGCAGCACGCTCTCGCTCCGCGCTTCGTCCATCGTGAATGCCGTACGCTCCCAATCGCACGATGCACCGAACTTGCGCAACTGTTTCAGGATTATGCCGCCGTGCTCGTCCGTCCACTCCCATGCGTAGCGCAGAAACTCCTCGCGCGTGAGGCTCTCTTTCGAAATCCCCCGTTCGCGCAGCCGTTCGACGACCTTCGCCTCCGTCGCTATCGACGCATGGTCGGTACCCGGCACCCAGCAGGCGTTCTTGCCCTGCATCCGCGCACGGCGCACCAGCACGTCCTGGATCGTGTTGTTCAGCACGTGGCCCATGTGCAGGATTCCCGTCACGTTCGGCGGCGGAATCACTATCGTGTAAGGTTCGCGCCCGTCAGGCTCGGAGTGGAAAAACCCGCGCTCCAACCAATATTCATACCACTTCGACTCTATCTCCCCCGGGATGTATTTGTCGGCAATTTTCATTTTATCTCGATTATAAATCCAAAATAGTGACAATATTGCAGGCGCTTTACGACTGCCGTATGACAATTTGTCAAAAATGAGGCGAAACACAACTTTTGCACCCAATTTGCAAAGATACACAAAAAACCGTATTTTTGTAACCTTGTACCAAGATGAAGTTATGAGCAAAAAAGATAGAGTAAACCTGAAAAATATTGCCGACATTGCCGAACTGTTAGACGGCCAGCATCAGGTTATTCCGATAGTGACGGGCGACGATGACGATGTGATGTCGCCGGTGGAGCTTCCCGACGTGCTGCCGATCCTGACGCTGCGCAGTTCGGTGTTGTTTCCAGGCGCGATCACGCCGATAACCGTCGGGCGCGACAAGTCGATGAAGCTGGTTCGCGAGGTGGAGCGCAGCGCGGGCATTCTGGGTGCGGTGCTGCAAAAAGAGGCAGGCATCGAGGACCCCGGCGCGGACGATATATATAAGGTAGGGACGGCGGCGCGCATACTGAAAGTGCTCGAAATGCCTAACGGTAATCTGACGGTGATTCTGCACGGGTTGGAGAAGATAGAGATTCGCAAGTTCCTCGCCTCCGACCCTTACTACATGGCCAGCGTGGTAGCGATTAAAGAGAGCCTGCCGTCGAGCAACAATGCCGAGTTCGACGCGCTGATCGACTCGATCCGCGACATATCGCTGAACATAATAAACATTGCGCCGAACATCCCGAAAGAGGCGGCGTTCGCGATAAAGAACATCGACAGCAAGCGCGGGCTGGTGAACTTCATCTGCTCGAACTTCGACCTCGAAGATGCCGACCGTCAGCACCTGCTGGAAGCGCCGGGACTCGTGGCGCGTGCGGAGCGGCTGTTGGAAATCCTCGTCAAACTGCAACAGCTCATCGAGCTTAAAAGCGAGATTCAGGGCAAGGTAAAGCAGGATATGGACCAGCAGCAGCGGGAGTATTATCTCCAACAGCAGATGCGCACGATCCAGGAGGAGTTGGGCGGCGACTCGGTCGAGGGCGACATTGCCGAAATGCGCGAAAAGGCGAAAAAGAAGAAATGGAGCAAGGAGGTATCTGAAATTTTTGAAAAGGAACTCAGCAAGCTGGAGCGTCTTAATCCCGCTATCGCCGAGTATTCGGTGCAGGTGAGCTATCTCAGCTTATTGTTGGAGTTGCCTTGGGACGAGTGTACGACCGATAATCTCGACCTGAAACGCGCGCGCGAACAGCTGGACGCCGACCATTACGGGCTGGACGAAGTGAAGGAGCGCATCCTCGAACACCTGGCGGTCATAAAGCTCAAAGGTGACCTGAAATCGCCGATTATCTGTCTCTACGGCCCTCCCGGAGTGGGTAAAACGTCGTTGGGCAAGTCGGTGGCGGAGGCACTGGGGCGCAAGTTCGGGCGTATTTCGCTCGGCGGACTGCACGATGAGAGCGAGATTCGCGGTCACAGGCGTACTTATATCGGAGCGATGCCCGGACGTATCATTCAGACTATCAAGCGCGCCGGAGCGTCGAACCCCGTCATCATCCTCGACGAGGTGGACAAGGTCGGGGCTATGAGCAACCACGGCGACCCGTCGTCGGCATTGCTCGAAGTGCTCGACCCCGAACAGAATACGACGTTCCACGATAATTATCTCGACATCGAGTACGACCTGTCGAAGGTGCTGTTCATCGCAACAGCCAACAACGTGCAGAACATAAGCCCCGCGCTGCGCGACCGCATGGAGATGATAAGCATTCCGGGATATATCATGGAGGAAAAGTTGGAAATCGGCGAGCGGCATCTGCTGCCCAAACAACTTGAAGCCCACGGAGTTCCGGCCGCCGACATGACCATTTCGCGCGAAATTATGGAAAAAATCGTCAGCGAGTACACGCGCGAATCGGGAGTGCGTTCGCTGGATAAAAATCTTGCAAAACTGGCGCGCCACAGGGCGAAGAACATCGGGTTCGAAGAAACGTTCGAGCCTGCGATCGGCGACGCGGACATAGAGAAAATTCTCGGACTGCCGAAGTTCCGCCGCGATATGTACGACGTGGAAGATATAGTCGGCGTGGTCACGGGGCTTGCATGGACGGAGGTTGGCGGCGACATACTGTACGTCGAATCGGTGCTGACGCCCGGCAAGGGCAAGCTCAACCTCACGGGCAACCTCGGCGACGTGATGAAAGAGTCGGCCACCATCGCCTATGAGTGGGTCAAGGCGAATCACGCGACGCTGGGCATTGATCCCGTGATGTTCGAGAAGAACGATATTAATATCCACGTCCCCGAGGGCGCGATCCCGAAGGACGGGCCGAGCGCGGGCATAACGATGGTTACGTCGATCGTGTCGTCGTTCACGGGGCGGCGTGTGCGCGACCGTATTGCGATGACGGGCGAGGCGACGCTGCGTGGACGCGTGATGCCCGTCGGAGGCATCCGCGAGAAGATTCTGGCCGCCAAGCGCGCCGGAATCAACCAAATTATGCTCAGCGACGACAACCGCAAAGACGTGCTCGACATCAAGCCCGAATACATCGAGGGCATAAATTTCCACTACGTCCGCACGAACAGCGACGTGCTGGGGCAGGCGTTGGTTTAGCACGTGTGTGTTATTGCGGGCTTGACCCGCAATCTAATGCAGATAAGAGATTGCGGCTCGTAGGCCGCAATGACGACCGGCAGGGGCGTGTCGCGTTTTTTGCGACATGCGCGGCACGCCGCCGCCCCACGCGGCGGGACGCTATTTCTTCGCTACGCTCAGGCGACCCCACCGCCGACGGCGCGCCTGACATGACGCAGAATAGTAATAACTTTGTAGTTCGTAATTTTTAATTGAAATTATGAGAGTAATCATTCAGCCTGACACTCAGGGAGTTGCACGGTGGGCGGCGAGGTATATCGCGGCACGGATAAATGGAAAAAACGGCGGACGGTTCGTCATAGGGCTGCCGACCGGTTCGACACCCGTGGAGACCTATAAAGAACTGATCAAGCTCCACAAAGCGGGCAAGGTTTCGTTCGCCAACGTGGTGACGTTCAACATGGACGAGTATGCGGGGTTGCCGGCCGACCATCCGCAGAGCTACCGCACGTTCATGTGGCGCAATTTTTTCGACCATATAGATATTAACCCGCAGAATGTCAATCTGTTGGACGGCAACGCGCCCGACGCGGAGACGGAGTGCACGTCGTATGAGGAAAAAATTGCGGCCGCAGGCGGGATCGACCTGTTTCTGGGCGGCATCGGGTCGGACGGGCATGTTGCGTTCAACGAGCCGTTCTCGTCGATGACCTCGCGCACGCGGGTCAAGAGCCTCACGGCGGAGACGATCGCGGCCAACTCGCGGTTTTTCGGCGGCGACGTGGCAAAAGTGCCGAAACTCGCGCTCACGGTGGGCGTGGGAACGGTCATGGACGCGCGCGAAGTCGTGATCCTGGCTACCGGACATGGCAAGGCGCGCGCACTGCACCACGTCATCGAAGGCGCGTACAGCCACGTCTGGACGGCGAGCGCGCTGCAAACACACCCGCGCGGCATGATCGTGTGCGACGATGCGGCGACTTACGAGCTGCGCGTGGGCACGGCACGTTATTTCCTTGATATAGAGAAAGATAACCTTGATCCGGCGACAATAGCGCTGTGACACGCGAGTGTGCGGCGCGCCGAAAAACATTTATGGTATGTCATCCTGAACGGTCGGGATGACATTTTTTTGTGTAACTTTGTGAGCGTTGGAGCAAAGTCACAACAGATGAGCGAATACCATGTCCCCGTGATGGCGGCCGAAGCCGTGCAACTACTTGATATTAAAGCAGATGGCACGTATGCCGACCTTACGTTCGGCGGTGGCGGACATTCGCGCGAAATACTTGCGCGGCTTGGGTGCGGCGGCAGGCTATTCGGTTTCGACCAGGACACCGACGCGCGGGCAAACGCGCCGCAAGACGACGCACGGTTCACATTCGTAGAGAGCAATTTCCGGTTCATGCGCGCGCAGTTGCGCCTGCACGGAGTGACGCAGGTCGATGGTGTGCTGGCCGATTTGGGTGTATCGTCGCACCATTTCGACACGGCCGAGCGCGGTTTCTCGTTCCGTTTTGACGCTCCGCTGGACATGCGAATGAACCGGCGCGGCCGCACGACGGCGGCTCGAACAGTGAACGATTACACGTCCGAACAACTTATACGCATCATCGGTGAGTGGGGCGAAATCGAGCGGCCGCACCGCACGGCCGACTGCATTGTACGCGCACGCACCGCCGCACCCATAGAGACGGTCGGGCAACTCATTGAGGCCGTGCGACCGTGTACGCCACCGCGTGACGAGAATAAGTTTTTGTCCAAACTTTTCCAGGCCTTCCGCATCGAGGTGAACGGCGAGATGGAGGCGCTGAAAATGGCGTTGGAGCAGAGCCTGCGGATTTTAAAGCCCGGCGGACGGTTGGTGGTGATCTCCTACCATTCGCTCGAAGACCGGCTGGTGAAAAATTTCATGCGCAGCGGCGATTTCAGTGGCGAGATACGGAAAGACTTTTATGGAGTTGCTCATACGCCATTCGAACTCATCACGCGCAAGGCTCTGACCCCGACGCCCGAAGAACTTGCCGCCAACCCACGCTCGCGCAGTGCAAAAATGCGGGCGGCCGAGAAGAAGTAAAACACCTATGAAAAGGAAGAAAGATACGGATCTAAGCGATGTGGCTGCGGAACGCGCACCTTGGGAAGACCCCTTAGAGGGAGATGGTTTCGAGGATACAAACGCAGAGCAACCGCCCTCCAAGACCGAGCGCAAGAAGAAGGGTTGGAGCGTGGCGTCGGTGCTCACGGGCAGTATTCTGTCGCGCAGCGGTGTGACGCGCACATATCCGTTCCTCGTTTTCGTGGCGTGTCTGATGTTCCTTTATATTGCGAATATTTTTCGCACGCAGTATACTTATCGCGAATATGCGCGGCTGACCGAGCAGGTGAAAGAACTGCGCGCCAAGTCGCTCACCATCGCGTCGGACAAAATGCGCGCCACGCGGCAAAGTAACATAATCACGGAACTCGAACGGCGGCGGATTCCGCTGCACGAGTCGCTCACGCCGAATCGTGTTATCCCGAATCCGGAGCGGGGGGCAGAGTAAATATTAGAAATCATGCGCGCGTGCGGCAGCCGACGGCGGCGAGGGCGTACGAGCATTGCGAGTAGTGTCACGCCGCGTGGGGCGGCAGCGTGACGCAGGACTCCCGCTACAAGCGGAAGTCCGAACAAGCAGGCAAACGAATGGCTGAAAAAAAGCGAACCATAGGCAAAGATATTCTGCGGCGGGCGAGATGGCTTTACGTCATTTTTCTGCTCACGGGTATGGCTATCGTGGGGCGCATCGTATCGATTCAGTACGGGTCGGACGGCGACGAACTGCGTGAACGGGCGGAGGATATTACTTTCCGGCGGTTTCGGATACCGGCCGAACGGGGCGATATTCTGGGGCGCGACGGACGCATTCTTGCCACGACGATCCCTGAATATGAGATACGCATGGACTTCGGGGTGCTACGCATGACGCAGGACAGTTTTTCACGCATTGCGGATACGCTGGCACGCTCGCTGGCGCAGTTCTTCGGCGATGCTCCCGCCTCGCATTATAAGACGCTGTTGGAGAGCGGGTTTCGGGACAGGAAACGCTATGAGAGGCTGAACCGTCGCAAAGTGTCGTATACGGAGGAGAAACAAATAGCACAATTCCCGTTGTTCCGTGCCGGGCGGTTTCGCAGCGGCTATATCGCCGAGCCGTCGAGCCGTCGGTTTCTGCCGAGCGGATCGCTGGCGCGGTCGGTGATAGGTTCTATACGCGACGACGAGCCTGTGCGCGGGCTGGAACTTCAATACGATTCGCTGTTGCGGGGCACGGACGGATTTACGATGAAACAGAAAATCTCGGGGTCGTTCTGGATTCCGGTCGATGATGAGGGCAACAGCGAACCTGAGAACGGATTCGATATCGTAACGACGATAGACGCCGATATTCAGGATGTTGCGGAAAACATGTTGCGCCGCCAACTCCGAGAATTTAATGCCTACTGGGGCACGGTGATCCTGATGGAGGTGGCGACTGGCGAGATCGTCGCGATGAGCAATCTGGGGCGAATGGACGGCGGCGACTACGGCGAGATCTACAACTATGCCATAGGCACGCCTGTCGAGCCGGGTTCGACGTTCAAGCTCGCCACGTTGCTGGCGCTGCTGGACGAAGGGGGGATGAGAATCACCGATATGGTCGATTGCCGCCCCGACGCGGGACTGACGGCGCGGGTAGGCATAACCGATGTTCGCGACGTCAGCCGGAACGGGATTCTGACGCTTGGTGAGACGTTCGAACAATCGTCGAACATCGGTTTCGCGCGTTCGATACAGAAACATTTCTCAGGTTCGCCTTCACGGTTCGTCAGCTACATTCGCGACAACCTGCGGATGGGCAGCCGCACGGGTATCGATCTGATAGGCGAACGCACCCCGCTTATTGTCGATCCGTCGGACCGCCGCAACTGGCACGGCAAGTCGCTGGTGATGATGTCCTACGGCTATGGGCTGGAAATAACACCGCTGCACACGTTGGTGCTTTACAATACGGTTGCCAATAACGGCCGTATGATGCGTCCGATGCTCGTTCGCGAGGTGCGCAGCTATGGCGAGACGCTGCATCGCTTCGAGCCGGAGGTGTTGAGTGAAGCTGTGGCCTCACCGTCGGCGATCCGCGCGGCACAGAGTGCGTTGGCGGGGGTTGTCGAGGCAGGCACGGGGCGCAATGTGATGCGCGGCGCGGCGTATACGGCAGTCGCCAAGACCGGCACGGCACAGCAGGTAGTTCAGGGCGGCGGGTATCGTCACCCAAACGGCGGCCTCGATCTGCTGTGTACATTTACGGGCTATTTCCCTATCGAGAACCCGAAATATAGTTGTATAGTGGTGATCAAGGCGCACGAGCGGCCGGGTAGTGTGACGAAACTTTACGGGTCGAACGTCGCGGGGCCTGTATTCCGCGCCGTAGCCGACCGCATTTACGCGCGGACGATCGAGCTGCACGACAAGAGCTACGGCCCTGCGCGGCAGCTGCCCTCGGAGGCGGAGTTCAAAGGTGGACGCGCCGACGTGGTGCGGCGTGCGGCACAGGGCCTCGCGCTGCCCTCGCCGGCATCGGTCAGAGGCGACGGATGGTGGGCCTATGGTGGCTGGCAGACGGCTGAGGCTGCGTGCGCGACAGAAGAAGAAAGGGATGAGGACGACATGTTTCTCGCAGGCATAGCCGTGCCGTCAGTTGTGGGCAAAGGATTGCGCGATGCGATTTTCATGCTCGACGAGGCGGGATTTACGGTGCGCCTCACCGGTGCGGGCAGGGTGATCGCACAATCGCCTGCGCCCAATGCTCCCGCGCGGCCCGGACAGGTCGTGCAGCTGACGCTGGGGAATTAACAGGCGTTTGTGTCATCCCGAACGCCGCAGGCAGAGGGATCTATCGCTGGTCTGTCTTTGAATTTATAAACTCGCGATAGATTCCTCGTCGCGCTTACGCGCTCGCTCGGAATGACAAAAGAAACATAGACAACACAACTTATATAAAATGAGACCAAAATACCTACTAATCTGCCTGACATTACTAATGTTCGTATGCAGCATCTGTAAAACGGAAAGCCGTCCCGCCGCGGCGACGACAGAAATAGAAACGTTCTTCGCGGACTACTTGTCGGGGAAAGAGACGCCTTACACCGGTCGAAATCACAGGATCAGGGTGCGCGACATCGCGAAAGAACAGGCACGGGTCTGGGAGGCGTGGAAACGGGCTAATCTGAATTTCGACGAAGAAACACTGATAGCGACAAGGCCTATCGAAGAGGGTAACGCCGGCAAATGGCATCTGCCCGAATCGCTCGAACCGAATGCCATAATGAATTACTATTGGGGCAGCAAGGGAGACAAACCCGATGGCGGGTATTCCCTGTTCCTTTATCTGCACGGGTCGGGGCCACCAGACCAGGAGTGGTCGAACGGACTTCGGTTCGCACAAACATTTGACGATGCTCCGTCGATATATTTCGTGCCGCAAATCCCTAACATGGGAAGTTGGTATCGCTGGTATCAGCGCTCCAAGCAGTTCGCATGGGAAAGGTTGCTCAGGCTCGCTATGCTCGGCGGGGAGGTAGACCCGAACCGAATTTACTTTTTCGGTATTTCGGAAGGTGGATACGGAAGCCAGCGCCTGGCATCGTTCTATGCCGATTATCTGGCCGGAGCGGGGCCGATGGCCGCCGGAGAACCGCTGAAAAACGCCCCTGTCGAAAACTGCCGCAACACGGCTTTCTCGCTGCTTACGGGAGCTAACGATACGGGTTTCGGGCGGAACGTGCTTACGGAATACACGAGAGAAGCTTTCGGAAGGCTCGCCGCGCAGTATCCCGGTAGTTTTATTCACCACATAGAGCTCATCCCCGGCAGAGGGCACGGAATCGATTACACTACCATGACTCCCTGGCTGAAACAGCACGTGCGCAACCCCTACCCCAAGCATGTGTCGTGGGAGAATTTCGAGATGGATGGCCGCTACCGGAAAGGATTTCATAATCTGGCGGTCGGCCAGCGCTCTAACGACGACACTTCGTCGAGAACTTATTATGAACTCATTATCGACGGTAACGACATCTCGCTCACGGTCGATCTGGTCAAGTATGAGACCACTGAGTGGCTTCCGTTTGGCGGTGTCGAGAGAGGCATCGAGATGAAGTTCTCGCGCAGCCGCACCCCTGCGATGAAAGGAAAAGTGACCATCTATCTTTGCCCTGAGTTGATCGACCTGAATAAAAGGATCACGGTGACCGTGAACGGGAAACGTGCTTTCAGCGGACGCGTCAGACCGGAACTGAGGCATATAGTGAACAGTTGTGCGACGTTCTTCGACCCTGCCCGACTCTATCCTGCGGCGATCGAGGTCGATTTGGAGACATTATAGTGTGTCATTCCGATTGACATTTTTTGAAATTGAAAAATGAAAAAGCGCGTTTCAGATATAATCGGCAGCGTAGATGTGCTGGCGCAAACGGGCGGTGATGTTAACGTAACCTCGCTGGCGCTGGATTCGCGCGTGGTGGAGGCCGGAGGGCTGTTCTTCGCCGTGCGGGGGACGCAGGCCGACGGACACCGGTTCATCGGCAGTGCGGTCGAGCGCGGCGCGGCGGCGGTGGTGTGCGAGCAGATGCCTGAGCATACGGCGCAGGGCGTGACCTACATTCAGGTTGCCGACAGCGCGGCGGCGGTGGGGCTGGTGGCGGCAGCGTTCTACGGTAACCCCAGCACGCGGATGAAGATAGTCGGCGTCACGGGAACGAACGGAAAAACCACGACGGCGACGCTGCTCTATGATCTGTTCCTGAGGCTGGGCTACCGCGCGGGGCTGGTTTCGACCATAGCCTACCGCATCGGCGAGGGTGCGCCTCGCGAATCTACACACACGAACCCCGACGCTATCCGCCTGCAAGCCCTGATGGCGGAGATGGTCGATGCGGGGTGCGAGTATTGTTTTATGGAGGTCAGTTCGCATGGCGTGGTGCAGCACCGCACGGCGGGCGTGACGTTCACAGGCGGCGTGTTCACCAATCTCACACACGACCACTTGGACTATCACGGTACGTTTGCCGAGTACCTTCGCGCGAAGAAACGGTTTTTCGATACGCTCCCCGCGGCGGCGTTCGCGCTCACCAATGCCGACGACCGCAACGGGAGCGTGATGGTGCAGAACACGCGTGCGCGCACACACACTTATTCGCTGCGGCATCTTGCTGATTTTCAGGGACGTATAATCGAAATGCTCATCGACGGAATGCTGCTGCGCATCGACGGGCGCGAGGCGTGGATGCGGTTCATCGGGCGGTTCAATGCCTATAATCTGCTGGCGGTCTACGGCGCGGCGGTGTTGCTCGGTGCGGAGCGCGAAGACGTTCTGCGCGAGCTGAGCGGACTTGGTGCAGTGGACGGCAGGTTCGAAGTGGTACGCTCCGAGCGCGGCGTTACGGCTATCATAGATTACGCCCACACGCCCGACGCGCTTACCAACGTCCTGGCGACCATAAACGAGATCCGCACCGTCGGGGGCGGGCAAAAGCTATATGTCGTCGTGGGCTGCGGCGGCAACCGCGATGCCGCGAAACGACCCGAAATGGCGCATATCGCTGCCTCTGAGAGTGACCTGGCGATCTTTACGTCCGATAATCCGCGTCTCGAAGACTCCGTCGCAATAATCGAGCAGATGAAAGCAGGCGTGCAGAGCGGCGACCGCTATATCGCTATCGCCGACCGCCGCGAGGCGATCCGCGCCGCCTGTGCTATGGCCGCGCCCGGCGATATTATCCTGGTCGCGGGCAAAGGGCACGAAACATATCAGGACGCAGGAGGCGTGAAGACGCATTTCGATGATAAAGAGGAAATAATTCTTAATTTTGCACGCGCACATGCTTTATAAGCCTGCCGGAGAACTGTCATTCCGAACGCCGTAGGCGGAGGAATCTATTGTTAGTTTATAAGCTCAAAGACTTAATGACAGACCGGCGATAGATTCCTCGTCGGCGCATGCGCGTCTCGCTCGGAATGACAAAATAATCGGCCGTGTGCCGACGCTCGCAATTCGTAATTGATAATTCGTAATTGAATGATATATCATTTAGTAGAGTATCTGAGGCAGTCGCACGACATTCCCGGCGTGGCGATGTTGCAGTCGCTGTCGTTCCGCACGGCGGCGGCGATCATCTCGGCGCTGGTCATCGGGATGATAATAGGCAAGTCTATCATCGCCATGCTGCGGCGCAAGCAGATCGGCGAGGACATCCGCGAGCTGGGGCTGGAAGGCCAGACGCAGAAGAAAGGCACGCCCACGATGGGAGGGCTGATAATTCTGGCATCGATACTCGTGCCTATCCTGCTGTTCGGTAACCTGACGAATATCTACGTAATACTGATGATTGTCTCGACGGTGTGGCTGGGGCTGATCGGGTTTCTGGACGACTATATCAAGGTTTTCCGCGAAAGCAAGGCGGGCCTGAGCGGCAGGTTCAAGATCATCGGTCAGGTGGGATTGGGCATCATCGTCGGGACGACGATGTGTTTCAGTCAGGAGATCGTGGTGAAGAAAAAAGCCGCGCCCGACGCCGAAAATGCAGAGATAGTACATATGACCGACGCGGCAGGGAACGTGCGGTCGGTCTACCTGGGCGAAGCACAGAAAACGACGAAGACGACCATACCGTTCGTCAAAAACAACGAATTCGACTATCATTGGTTTTTCCCCGCCGACACGCGCGCTGCCGATATTCTGACATGGATACTGTACGTCATCGCCGCGATATTCATCATCACGGCGATCTCGAACGGGGCGAACCTTACGGATGGCCTGGATGGTCTGGCGACGGGCGTTTCGGCCATAGTGGTCGCCGTGCTGGGGGTGCTGGCCTATCTGGGCGGTAATGTCATCTATGCCGACTACCTCAACATAATGTACATCCCCCACAGCGGCGAACTGCTGGTCTTCGCGGGGGCGTTCATAGGCGCGCTCATAGGGTTTCTGTGGTATAACAGCCATCCGGCGCAGGTTTTTATGGGCGACACGGGCAGCCTTGCCATCGGCGGCATGATAGCCGTTTTCGCGCTGCTCATCCGTAAGGAACTGCTGCTGCCGCTGCTGTGCGGAGTGTTCGTCGCCGAGAGCCTGTCGGTGGTCGTTCAGGTCGGATATTTCAAGTATACGAAACGCCGTTACGGCGAAGGACGGCGCGTATTCCTGATGGCCCCGCTGCATCACCATTATCAGAAAAAGGGCTATCCCGAAACGAAGATCGTCGTGCGGTTCTGGATCATCCAGCTGCTGTTGGCGGCGATGACGCTCGTGACATTGAAAATGCGGTAGTGCACATCATCCCGATTGAGCGTAAGATGTTATAAATTCAAAGACAGGCAAGATGCCATTTACATTTTCACACCCGGCAATCGTTTTACCATTGACTTACTCACCCAAAACTAAAATAGAAACATGGACATCTCATTCGGAGATATATTTTTAATCGTAGGAGGATTAGGTTTGCTCCTGTTTGGCATGAAAATGATGTCGACAGGGCTGGAAGTCGTGGCAGGCGACCGTTTACAAACAATCCTCAAACGAGCGACTTCAAACCGTTTTTTAGCCGTTTTTGTCGGAATTATTGCGACCATCTGCATCAATAGCTCGACGGCTACAACAATTATCACAGTGGGATTCGTTAATTCGGGATTACTGAATTTAACACAAGCCATCGGCGTCATTATGGGCGCTAATGTGGGGACCACATTCAGTGCTCAATTAATTGCGTTCAAGATAGATACCGTCGCTCCGCTGTTTATTTTCATCGGTATTGTGATGTATCTGTTTTTCAAAAAAAGAAACATCAAAAATATCGGATATGTTATTTTAGGATTCGGAATTTTATTTTTCAGTATCACAGTGATGGGTTCTCCTCTCAAAGAACTTTCCAAGCAACCGGCTTTTAATGCCATGCTGACAACTTTCGAGAATCCGTTTTTAGCACTGCTTGCCGGTTTTGCCTTTACGGCTATCATCCAAAGTTCATCTGCCACAATGGGGCTTTTGGTGACCATGCATCTCAGTGGTATTCCCATTCCTTTCGTGACCTCGGCATACATAATTTTAGGTACGAATATCGGCACGAGTATAACTACGGTTATTGCGTCGATACCCGCAAACCGCGACAGCAAACGCGCCGCTACATTTCATATCATGTATGACATCATCGGCTGCGCCGTGTTTGGCACATTGATTTTCTTTGTTCCGGCAATTTTGGGCTGGTTTGAAACAACGTGGGCCGAAAAAGCCCGTCAGGTGGCGATGTTCCACACGTTGTATAATGTGGCCGTGCTTGTTCTCCTGCTGCCTTTTATTAAATATATTGCTAAATTAATGCAAAAAATCGTTCCGGTAAAACAGGACGAGATCGACAAACTTCACGGGAAAAAATTAATGTATCTCGATGCCGATGTTACGAAAATGCCTGCAATGGCTGTGGTTTATGCCGCCCATTCCGAAATATGCCGGATGGGGAAGATTGCGAATGAGAGTCTGAACTTTTCTCTGGAAGCGTTTTTCGAACAAAATGAAGATAAAGTCAGGAAGACCTTTGAACTCGAAAAAACCATCAACTTTTTAAATCAACAAATCGCAGCTAAATTGGTTGAAGTCAATAACATGAGACTTTCGGATTCCGATGCCGAAAAAGTCGGTAAAATGTTTAAAACTCTATCTGATATAGAGCGAATCGGCGACCATGCGGAAAATATCGCCGAATATGCTTTATTAGTCAAAGATCGGGGGTTGAAATTTTCTGATGCCGCAATTGAAGAGCTGAAACTTTTAGGAAATCTGACAACAGAGCAAATCCTCAGAACGCTGAATGCTTATGAACAAGAAGATTCTTCCGAACTGAAAGAAATAAAATATTTCGAAAAAGAAATCGACAAATTTCGGTGGATTTTGTCGAAAACCATATTCAACGATTAAAAGAATCAAGTTGCGACCCAAAAAGTGGCGTTATTTTTACAGATATGATTATCGACCTGGAAAGAACCGCAGACCACGCAAAAAACATTGCATTATCTATATATACCAAAAATTAAGAATATAAGGCTGCGGGGCAGCATTTTTGAAAGATATTGAAAACAATGGATGCGAAGATCATAACCATTGGCGATGAGATACTTATCGGTCAAATCATCGATACGAATTCGGCGTGGATCGCCGCTCGGTTGAATGATGCGGGGGTGCACGTCACGGGATGTGCAACGGTAGGCGATGAGCCGCAGGCGATCGCGGCGGCGGTCGAAGAAGCCCTCGCAAACGCGAATGTCGTAATCACGACCGGCGGTCTCGGCCCCACGAAGGACGACCGCACCAAGCAGGTGCTGGCCGCAATGTTCGGTTGCGGAATGGTGGAAGACGCGGCCACACACGCGCGCAACGAGCGGATGCTCGCCGCGCGCGGCATTGCGTATAACGAACTGAACCGCGCACAGGCGATGATTCCGGAGTGCTGCGAGCCACTGCCGAATCCGCACGGTACAGCTCCCGGAATGTGGTTTGAGCGCGGCGGTAAAGTGCTGGTGGCACTACCCGGAGTACCGTTCGAAATGAAGTATCTGCTCGACGAGGAAGTCGTTCCGCGCCTGCGCAACCATTTCAGTATCAGCGAGATCACGCACAAAACGATGACCACGTTCGGAATCGCCGAATCGATGCTTGCCGAGACCATTGCGGCGTGGGAGACCGCGTTGCCATCGTATTTGCATCTCGCATATCTGCCGGGGCCGTCGGGTATACGCCTGAGATTATCGACTTATGGCGAGGTCGGCACGGGAGCGCAGGAGGAAGTCGGGCGACAGTTCGCAAAACTCGAAAAAATAATTCCGGATTACGTGGTGGGCTATGACGGCGAGACGGTCAGCTCGGCGGTTGCGAAAATGCTTACCGCGCGCGGGCAGACGCTTGCCGTTGCCGAATCGTGCACGGGCGGCGCACTCAGTGCGCGTTTCACGGCCCTCAGCGGAGCGTCGGAATATTTTCTGGGCGGCGTGGTGGCGTATGACAACGCAGTGAAAACGCACGTGCTCGGAGTAGACAGCGCAACAATCGAGCAGCACGGAGCGGTAAGTCGCGAAGTAGCGGAGCAGATGGCCGCCGGCGTGCTCCGGCTCACAGGCTCGGACTATGCCATATCGACCACCGGCATCGCGGGGCCTGCGGGCGGCACGCCCGAAAAGCCGGTCGGCACGGTGTGGATCGCCGTAGCGCACAACGACGGTGTTCATTCGCGTCTGCTCACACTCGGCAAACTGCGCGACCAGAACATCGAGCGCGCTTCGGCCGCCGCCGCCAATCTATCGCGTCTGATACTTATCGGGCATCCCGATACACCGATGCGCGTCGGGACGTTGTAATCCACCGCCCACCCTAGGCACTAAACTTTACGCGTAGGGTTCAGAAGACGCAGAGCAACGAAATCATACGAATGGAGTCCGGCAGCCATCTCAAAAACGGGGCGAAACCGAAAAGCCATACGAACAGGAATTAAAACAAAGACAAAGTGATGAAAGCAATGTATTTCAGAGTGACGGTCATTCTTATGGCAGCAACTTTCTTTTTCCAGAGTTGTGCTTTTATAGATATCTTTTTAGTTAACAATACTACCCATCCTCCCTCAAATGCTAATTACGTCGTACTTGCGGATTATGGGCTCATGGTTATGAGAAAAGACATGGGTAAGAGCACTTGGAGCGGCGGGCGTGATATGTGTGCGCAATTACGCTTGGGTGGTTTTTCCGATTGGCGGTTGCCCACACAGGGAGAACTTGCGATACTGTATAATGAGCGCAACAAAATAGGTGGTTTTGAAAGAACCCGATATTGGAGTTCAACACCTCACGCACCTCACGGCTCCGGTAGTGGCTTTTATGTGTGCATAAATTTCGCAGACGGAAGTATGGGATATCATTTCGACATGTTCAATCAACAACCTCTTGCAGTTCGTTGTGTTCGGAGCGCTTACCCCGTGCGCTGATTTGTAATTGGGAGCAGATAGATTGTCGTCATTATCATAAAACGGGCCGCCGTTTGTGATCCGGCGGCCCGCTCATTTATTCGGACACAGAAATGCCTATCGGAAGTAGGCCATTTTCTTCACGTTGCCCAATCCTGTAATCATACCATGCAGTTCGAGTTCCGTGGCGACGCCGCCGGCCCGCGGGCGGAGCATATAGAGCGTTCCGCCGCCCGACGTACCGTCGTAGGTGAAGATGTACATGAAATTGCGTCCGTCGTCCTCGAAATGCACCATAGTAATAGGATCGGTTATCGTTACTGCCGTTCCGGCCGCCATGCCGCCGACTCCTGCTCCGGCATTCGCTACATCCGTGGCGGAGGCGACCGTGATCGTTGCCTTCGTCCAGCCCGGATCTTCCGACGCTCCGCCTGTTTCAGACGAAATGTAGGTCCACATCTCGCTGTCCGTCACGGCATAGACATGACCGGCTGCATGTGAGTTGATCCAGTGCCGTATACCGCCCGGCGCTCCCGGAAGCTCTTTGACTTCCGAGTAGAAAGGTGTATAGACATTGCTTGCAAGTGTCGAATCCATATAAACCCTCCAATAACCGCCATCCGCATCTTTAAGAACCGCGATCATCTGGCGGGCAGTAATCCCACAACCACCCAGATAAACACACTCCGCAATAGGTTTGGTAATAGCCGTCGGAAGATCCATCAATATCACACCGGGTGAAAGAGCAGCTGCATTGGAAACACTGAGATAGCCAAGTCTTTTAAATCTATTACTCCACACGGCTACTGTACGATTGTGCCAAAAACCTCCTATCATAGGCGCGAGGTCGGTTTCTTCGGAAGTACCGGCCCGACGGGCGAGATTCGCCGTCCAGTTCTGAGAACCGGGACTCATCAGATGGAGTAAATTCCCGCCGGGAGGCATAAAGTACAGACGCCTGTTCAAAGCCGTTGTCTGTATTCCACCGACCCTCACCATAGTCTCGATAGTTTGCGGTCTTTGCATAAAGGCAAGCCATTGCATCGGCATCGGATCGGACAATACGGTGACGCTGCCGAAGTCGGGAGGGTTGATCCATCCGAAACCTTCACCGGTTGAAAAGTACAGTCTGCCAGGACTGGGAAAGGCATCGAAAGTTATTGCATTGGCTCCACCGCCTCGGTGCTCGTATCCCAGCGTCTGCAAGTAATTCTGCATGAAAACCGTATTGCGGTCTGCATCGTATGCATAGATATCGATCTCTGCATTCCGGCTGGCGTCTTCGGTCATAAAGAAATAACCGTTAACAAGGAAATCGACAGCCCTGACCAAAAACTGACTTATGTAGGTCTGATCCGTATGCTTGTTCACAGCTCTCATAGTCACCAGATAATTATCAGGCCTCGATGCCAATAAAATCGGCGTGTTCAGGTTATAGGCATCGCCAAGAAAAATTATATCATCTCCATTGATTTGATTTATGCGATCGCCTCGCAGAGCTTCCCAAGAAAAAGCATAGTCATCATAATCGACCTCTACGGCCTTATCGGTCTCCCTGTCGATAAAGACAGGTGTCAGCGTCAGCACCGTTCCGGACCTATGTTCGATCCTTGGCAAAACTCTTCTTATGCCTCCGAGGTCGATAGCTACCCCCTCGTTATTTTCAAACTCCGCAAATTCGACTCTCATCGACTGCACCCAGTCGTACGTATAGTTGCCTTTATCTTCAATACAGGAAGCGAACACTCCCGCGAAAAGCAATGCCGCGAAAAATATTTTTATCGTATGTCTCATCATTTCAGTCTTTTATGACGTTATTAATTCCCCGAAGGACCGACCCAGCCCGGAACCGCAGGCCATTCCGTCGGAATTACGACAGGCGTTACTGCAGCCACCATGGGGCGGGTTTCACCGGGCATATTCATATATCCTCTATCCGAAAGCGGGCTCATGTCCTTTACGGCATATTCAGGTCCCAATGCAATTCGTTCATTCAAATAGCTGGCAAATGCGTTCATTGCTCCATTTAAGTTGCCGGAGAATGAAGGGTTGGATGGCCCGGTGGTATTGCTCCCGCCCCAATCATCCACAGCAAGCCCGAACAGTTCATTGATCAAATCGAACTTGGCCGCCGAAAAATATCCGAGCGCTGCACGGCCCATCATAGCCCATAACCACGGTTCGGCAAGCGTGTTGGCAATCTCCACTGAAATCTGCGTGCGGCTAAGAGTTTCACGCCCTTTCTGGGCCTCCGGCATGTTTAGTGTGAAGTTCCTGTTTTCGCGAAGATGGATAATGAACTTTACCGGATCGTTATACGGACGGGCAGGCAGCTGCGGAGTGTTGATCGCCCGGACCGCAATAGTTGCACTGTTGCTATTGGCCAAAAATGTATGCCTGCGCTCGATTTCGAAATCCACACCTTCCGCGCCCGACAGCACCTCGATATCGATCAAAAAATCCTTCTCTGCATCAATACGTCCGCCGCGCCTGACCGGCACGTCGAACCATGCGTAATCGGCAGAGGCATTGTTCAAGATAAAGAAATTGTAACTCACGACCGAGTCCTGCACCACAAACGGAGCATCGGGTTGATAAATAGAGAACGTGTATGGGAAATAGATGAACGGCTCGCCGTCGTAGGTCATTATATTGTCCTCGCTGCACGAAAATGCAATAAGCAAGAGACTCGCGAAAATTAATATGTGTTTTTTCATCGTTCTGATTTTTTAGTTAATCCACTCTGAGGTCTGTCTCCTGCTCAGGAATCGGCGGCGTATACCAGGAAGCGGTGAACGCTACCGGCGTTCCGCCTGCCGTGTTCATTGTCGCCCGGCGGAAACTCGCCAAATTCCGACGCTTCGCAAAGAAAAACCATTGACCCTCGCCATAAGTCTCCTTGCGGAACTCCATCTCGATGATCTGATCCAATGTAGCTTCGTTTACTCCGCCCGTATTATCTCCCGGACCATATCCTTTGCCCGTGCGAAGCCGCGCCACGTAGCCCCGCTTGGTCTCGACATCGGGGGCCGTCTCGGCAGCGATCAGATAAAGCTCGCCCAAACGAATAACGCCCTGAAACTCCGGATGATGCGGATAAGCGGTATCACTTGTCGTTCGTGTTAATCGCCGGAAAATCCTGATCTCCGATCCATCGTTGGCGACCGTCACCTCTTGCGTCCACATATTGGCGCGAACTCCCGTTCCTGCAATACCGCCGTCGGGCCCCGCAGGTGCAGCCGTATATAGCCAATTATAGAAATGATCTCTGACAACAAGATGTCCATTCCCGTCCTCATTCGTAAACATAGCTCTGTTCACCTGAGTGATCCGGGTATTATGAATGCCGAACAATACCTCGGGGTAAAACACACGGAAACGACCCTGACCGCCACTACCGCTTACGAAACTGAACACCTGATTGAAATTCGTCGTCTTCGCGGGGTCTCGCGGATCTTCGCCCGCGATCATGCGCGACGCGATTTTGTAGGCCAGCTCACGGCTTTCGGGCGTTCCCCACCACAAAGCCATACGCGCTTTCAAAGCATTGACCCCATAATAATTCATGTGTATATTGCGGAATGCGGTCAAATAGTTATGCCCGTCCAGAAGGTTCAAATTGGCGCTTAAACCACTCGTCAGGATAGGATCGTTGCTCATATACTCGATCGCAATATCGATATCGTTCATAAGAACTCTCATCATCGAATCGGCCGTTATAATATCCTGAGCCGCAGCAGTTGAAGAATTATAATAGGGAATGGCCGGTCTCTCGTAGTTCGCAGGCGTGGGAACGGGGCCGAACAGACGCAGCAGATCGAAATGCAACAACGTGCGAATTGCGATCGCCTCGCCCATATAAAGATTATATGCCGCCGACGAGTAGTTATCCTTGTTCTTTTCCACGTTTTCGAGAAACTCGTTCGCTTCGGCTATCGCGCGGTATGAAGCGTTCCAAATATTACTGAACAATCCCTTGACATTGTCGCTCGTGTAATCATAACCGCCCAAAGCGAGAAGCGCGGGAGTGCCTGATGCGGTCGCGCCGTTCCAATAAAAATTCTGGCCCAGAACTTCCAGCGTCGAGACGCTCATCGACTGACCATAGAGATTGCTGCCCGCAAGACGTATATACAACCCGTTGAGCGCCCGGCCGGTCAACGCTTCCGTCCGGTAAACATCGTCGCCCGAAACCTCATCGAAAGGCTTATAGTCCAGCCAATCGGTACACGAGGCCATGAGCAACGAAAATGATAGTATGATCGCTATTTTTTTCATCTTCTTTATTGTTTGACGTTTAGAAAGAAATGTTTACCGACAAATTTATAGCGCGTGCAAAGGGATAGTCTATACCTCTCTCCGCGATGATGCTCGACCAGTCGAAAACATCGTGCATAAATACCGTCAGTGTCAGGTTGTTCATATTTGCGTTTTTCAGCCACGCATGATCGGCAAACGAGTAGCCCACCGAGATCGATTCGCCACGCAAAGTGTTCTCCGTCTGCATCCAGCGCGACGTTCTGCGAACCGGAGTAATAAGGTCGTTGATGCGCCTGAACGGGGTAACATCTCCCACCTTGTGCCACCGACCGTAGAGTGCGCGTTTATCCTGATTATACAAAATCATGTTATTCGTATCCATCCCCTCGACTTTGTTCATAAGTTGGCTGTTGAACTTGTCCTGTCGCCAGATATAGCGCATATTGACGTTTGCCGTCCAGCCCTTATAGCGTAACGCGGTATTGAGAGTCCCCTGGATTTTGGGATCGGAATTACCGATTATCTGCTCATCGCTCGAAGACCATCTCCATGTATATGTACCATCGGGCTTGATGAAAAGTTCGTCTCCCCGTGCCGGATCGATACCTGCCGACTTAACCGCCCAGATCGAATATGGACTGCCGCCGTTATAGTATCTTCTCATGCTCGATACGTTGCGAAGCTCCTGGTTTAGCGCATCCAGGCCGTCCATCTTGCTGAACCGGGCCTTTTTGGCCTGCCCGTTCACGCCCACGCTCCAAATAAATCGATCCTGCGGACGATGGACTATATTGTAATTGGCTTTGAAAGTAATGCCGTGAACGGTACTGCGTCCCATATTATGCAAAAACTCGTTACGCCCGGTCGATGGGGGCGCACCGTGACTTATAACCAACGGGTCGGTAACTTTCCTGTAAACATCCACCGTCGAAGAGAAGCGGTTGTTAAGTGTCGCGAAATCGAGACCTAAGTTCTGGTCGAAAACTTTCTCCCAGTCGAGATGATAAACACCGAATTTATCGACGTTCAGACCGACACCATAAAGATTAGATTGAGTATTGTATCTGTATGTAGTCATCGTTGCAAAACTCGAATTGGCATTGCCGATATATCCCATCGTGGCTCGCAGTTTCAGCATATTGACCCTGCCTTCCATCCATGCCTCGCGGTGTATGTTCCATGCAACGCCACCCGACCATGTTGTCGTGAAGAGATTGTCGCTCCCGAAGCTGTTGCTGCCATCGCGACGAACAGTAAGGTCGAGCGAATAGCGGTTCATATACATATAACCGGTCTGCATAAAAATATTGGCGGCGCGCCTCACGTTTTCCGAATAAGAAGGAACGGCATCGCCACCGGGATATCGCCCGGCAAACGAAGGCTTGGGGATAAGGTCATCGGCGAAACCGATGGCCACATATCCGTCGCGGATAGTCTTCTCATTACGCAGGTTCATCGTCGCATTGGCGAATATCTGATGCCGCTCGGCGATGATCTTGTTATAGGTGAGCATAAAGTCACCCGAATAATCCGTTCCGTCGGTCATAGACTTTGAATATCGTCCCCGATCGGTGATCACCGTATTCACAAAACTCGTATGATTTCGCGAAAGAAAGTTTTCGGTCTTGGCGCGCACCGGCGAAATCTGGAAACGTATTGTTGCCATAAGGCCGTGTGTCGGACGCCATTCTGCATAGAAGTTGTTGCGAAGCCTCAGGCTTTGAGAATCATTTATGTGGGTCAAAGACTCGTTATAGAGCGGATTCGGGGTTCGATACCATTGAGGGGCAGTAGACACGACTATAAGCTCTTCTTCCAGGAAGCGCGGCTGATCTGCGCCCTCGAATATAGGCAAATATGGATTTGTCCGTGCATAGTCCGTGAACGACACCGGTGGATTCCACGACTCGTGATACGTCACTGTTGCAAGATTGCGGAAACTGAAATTCCCGTCTGCTGTCCGATATGAGAGATTCATATTCACAGACATGTTTTCATTACCGCTCTTTTTCATCACGCCCTCGGTGCGGGCATACGAAAGGCCCAGTCCATACGTGAACGAACGGTCGCCACCCCCGATGTCTATATTATGCCTGTGGGTCAGCCCCGTACGCAGCGGAACTTTCAGCCAGTAGGTATCCACGCCGCTCAGAACATTTTCGAGCCGTCGATTATAAAGAAGTTCGAGGCGGTCGTATTCGACCTGCGAATAATTACTTCTGTAAACCCCCGACAGAACTTCGGCCCTGAGCTTTTCTTCTGCGTTCATCAGATTATATGAGGTCAGATCTGCCCACGAAACACTCGCAGAACCGCCGTAGCTGATGCGCAGTTGTCCAGCTTGCGGTTTCACGGTCTCGATAACCAGAACGCCGTTGGCCGCTTTCGCACCATAGATCGCCGTCGAAGCGGCATCTTTGAGCAGTGTGACGCTGGCAATGCGGTTCATGTCGAGGTTATTGATCTCTGCGAGTGAGGCCTCGAAACCGTCGAGAATAAACAGAGGCTGGTTTGGGTCACCCTGACCGATGTTACGCGGGTCTTCGATACTCGTTTTTCCGCGAATATCGATGTCGGGCAAACGATTGGGATCTGACCCCCATCTGTCGTTAGGGATGACCACGAAAGCCGGGTCGAGCGAACGCAGAGCCTGGAAGACGTTCTGCGTGCTCACGTTGCGCAGTTCCGTGCCGGAGAATGTCGAAGCCGAGCCGGTGAAACTTTCGGCAGCGCGTTCAAAGAATCCTGTCACGACAACCTCGCTTATGGTGGCGATATCGTCTTCCATCCTCACGTTTATGACCTGTTGGCCGGTGTATGTTATTTCGACCTGTTTTTTGCCAAGATAACTGACGCGCAATATGACATTCAGGGGCACTCCGCGCAGGGTGAAATTACCGCGGGTATCGGTGATCGTCCCCATCGTAGTACCTACGACGGCAATGCTGACGCCCACGATCTGCGCTCCTCCCTGATCGACCACCGTTCCCGTTATCGTGCCGGGCGGTGTGGCGGCAGGCTGCTGCTGTTGTGCGGCAGGCGATTGTTCGCCGATAAGGATCATGCTGTCCTGAATGCGATAGGTGTAACCGTTACGGCCGAGCACCACTTCGAGCACCTGTTCGATAGTGGCGTCGGTCAAACTTAGGCTGACAGTCTTCGCATCGAGCGTGAGACCGCCGAGATAAGCCGCCCGCAGACCGGTCTGAATGCGCAGGTCTTCAAGGATAGAAGTGATCGAGCGATTCTCGTAAGTAACATTAAGTCTCTGATGCTGCGAGTAGGAGGCATTGACTGTCACCGTACCCATACAGCACAGAATCAAGGCGAGTTTCAGCTTCATAAGTAGTGATTTTCTGAATTTCCCTGACGGAAAATGGTGATAGGTGTCTTTTTTTTTCATAAATTTGTAATTGAAGGTTAGAATTATGCCCGCTTCCATCGGGCTTTTTCGACTCTCGGCGAAAGGAGATGCGCCAACATCACTTTCGCCTTTTTTTATTTGGTCTTAGGGTCTGTCATTACTCCATCTCAAAGAGATGGAGTAAAACACACACGTGTGTGTTTTACGGCCTGACGGACGTCATTGCGGCCTGCGAGCCGCAATCCGCACTTCGACAGTCCGACCGTCCTTACCGGTGCGGAAATCGAGCGGACTGATCTGGGCAAAGGCGTCAAACAACATCCCCATATCGTCGTAGCGCTGCATACTGCCTTTGAACGTAAGCCCTCGCGCGGAATCGCCCACGAACCTGAACTCGACATCGTACCAACGCGCCAATTTCGCCGCGATTTGTTCCATCGTCATATTTTCAAGCGAGAAAAACCCGTCTTTCCATGCCACGACATCCTCGGCAGTGACCACAGAAATACTCATCGCGCCCGTTGCCAGATCGAGCGTCGCCTGCTGTCCCGGGTTGAGCACTATCCCCACAAGCGATTCTTTCAATCGCACGCCCACACTACCCGTGACCACCGTCGCGCTCGCCGTTGCATCTTCGGGATAGGCACAGATGCCGAACGACGTCCCGAGCACCGTTATCTGTTGAGCGGCAGTCTCTACGACAAACGGCATGTCGTCGTTTTGGGTAACTTCAAAATATGCCTCGCCACGCAGATAGACATGCCGCGTGTTGCCCGCGAACGCCTGCGGGTAACGCAGCGACGACTCGGCGTTAAGCCACACCGCCGTACCGTCGCTCAGCGTCACGCGATATTCGGCCCCGCGCGGCGTGACTATCGTATTGAAGACCGGCGTATCGTCGCTCGTTTCCACATCCGTGTAAATGACCCGGCCGTCACGGACGTTTATAATGCGCCCGTTATCATCGATCAGCCTTTCATCGTGGCGGCCCAATTCCACCACCGTACCGTCGGCCAGTTCGAGCATCACATTATTGTTCCCCGTGGCGAATCGCAGGTCAGGGGCTTCGTCATCTACGCCACGCATGAAAAATGCCAAGATTGCCGCCGCAACCAGCACGGCGGCAGCCGAAGCGACCCTGAGCCTACTGTTCAGACTGCGTTTCTTCTTACCCTCGCCTACCCTGCTGCCCGTGCGGCAAACCTCACTCCACGCGGCGACGAACCGTTCTTCGCGTCCTTCCTCCACAAGCCGTCGCAGGTCGCGCTCTTCGCCGAGCCGTTCGATATAGGTCGGCAAAGCATGATTTCCGGCGTTCAGCCCGCGCCATCGCTCCAACGCCGCCTTCTCGCGCACCGATAAAGGCTCGTCGTTTATATATTTTCGTATCGTTTCGTCGATTTTCATTTCTGCTTCTTTGTCCCTATGACGACTCTCGACGGCTTTTTCAGTGACAGGCGGCAAAAAAATCTTCAATTCTCCATTAAAGAAATGTCCTTATCGCCGCGACCGGAAAGGTTCAAGACCACTATATCATTAGCAGAGAACGACTTACGGGCAAGAGCGGCCAACGCGTGTGACGATTCGAGAGCGGGGATTATCCCCTCCAAGCGCGTAAGTTCGCGGGCGGCGGCAAGCGCTTCGGCATCGGTGACGGCAATCACTTCGGCACGTCCCGTAGCGACAAGATGCGCGTGCAGTGGCCCCACGCCCGGATAATCGAGGCCGGCCGAAATGGAGTGCGTAGGCGCGATTGCGCCCGCCGAATCGAGCAGCACGCGGCTGCGGTAACCATGAATCTCACCCGTGCGGCCAAGCGTGAGCGTCGCGGCGTTACGTGCGGAGTCTATCCCCTCGCCCGCCGCCTCGCATGCTATAAGGCGCACCTTCGCGTCATCGAGAAAATGATAGAACGCTCCGGCCGCATTGCTGCCGCCACCGACGCAGGCGACAACATAGTCGGGATACGCACGTCCCTCAGCTTCAAGCAATTGCGAGCATATTTCACTGCTTATTACCGACTGAAACCGCGCCACCATATCGGGGAACGGATGCGGTCCGACAGCCGACCCGATGACATAAAACGTGTCGTCGGGGCGGGCACACCATTCGAGCAACGCGGCGTCCACCGCTTCGCGCAGCCCGCCGTTCGCGTTATCTGTGCCGCCGCTCGTACCATTTACGACGCCATCTGATGCCGCTCCTCCGACCGCTACCACGCGCCCGCCGAGCATCTCTATCTTCCTGACATTCAGGCTCTGACGCCGCACGTCGGCCGCACCCATATAGATAACGCACTCCAACCCCAGCAGCGCGCAGGCTGTCGCGGTGGCAACTCCATGCTGCCCCGCCCCGCTCTCGGCGATCACACGCCGCTTGCCCATACGCCGCGCAAGCAGCACCTGCCCGATCGCATTGTTGATTTTGTGCGATCCGGTGTGGTTCAGATCTTCGCGTTTCAGATAGATTCTCGCACCATAACGATCTGACAATCTGCTGGTTAAGTATAGCGGCGACGGACGGCCTACATAGTCGCACAGCAGTCGGTCGAACTCCTCGCGGAAGGCCGTATCGTCGATCGCCTCACGGTATTCGCATTGCAGGCGCTCGATATTCGGGCGCAAAATTTCGGGCACGTAAGCTCCTCCGAACTCACCGTAAAAACCCTCTTCATCGATGTTGTAATTCATTGGTCGTTAGTGTTTTAGAATTGTTAAAAAGTAAAAATTTCAGAATCGTCGGAAAACAAAAAGGGCTGTCGTGAACCGACAGCCCTTCCTCATTGGGATATAGATATGGCATCAGGCACTCACGACTCGCAGGAATTGTGAACGCCACCACCAAAATTTAACAAACATCTGAGTACACATAGCTTCAAAAGCAGTTTGCGACAAAGGTAATGTGAAATTTATCGAAATGCAAATGTTTTTCGACACGCGCGCGTGTTTTCCAATTTCTTTGTCATTGCGGGTCAGATCCGCAATGACAATTTAAACAGGCTACAACTTTTCGAACTCATCATCGACCGCGCCACTCGCCTGCTCTTCGAAAAATTCGGGTTTATGCCGCTTTACATAATCCACAACTTCACGAAATCCTTCGGCAAACTTATCGAAGTCTTCTTTGTATAAATAAATCTTATGCTTATCGAAGATCGGCGAGCCGTCTTTCGCCAATTTTTTACGGCTCTCGGTGATCGTAAGATAATAATCGTCGTTGCGCGTGGCTTTTACGTCGAAAAAATATGTCCGCCGCCCTGCCCTCACCGGTCGCGAATAGACCTCCTCGCCCCCGCCGTCGCTATCGAAATCTCTGTTTCGGTCGAAATTTTCCGCCATGATATAATTGTTTTTTGCAAGTATGCAAATATATAGTCTCTTTTCGGAAAAAACAACTATCTGATCCGCAATCTCTGGTTCAGTTGCAGTATAGAGCTGGTGGTCAGACCGTTAAGCTCGCAAAGACGGGCGACCGTCGTGCCGTTTCGGCGTGCAATATGCGACAGCGTATCGCCGCGCACGACACGATAATAGACCGGTTCGTGCACGGCGGCGGCCTTTTCGGCATCCGCCAAAGACGCCGCGAGAGCTTCCGCACGAGCGGCGTCGGCATCGGCACGAGCGGCCAACATTTCCGCCCCTGCCGCTGCTGCTCCCGCCTCCGTAGCCGATGCCACGATAACGCCGTTTCTGTTGCGTATCAGCAAGTTACCCGTGCGCAAAGTCATGGCAACGGGATCGACGAGCAATTTCGGGTCGAGATGTTCGCCGCCCGCGCGTACCTCGAAATGCAGATGCTCGGTCGTCGCGCGTCCCGTTCGTCCGGCAAGCGCGATGGGATCGCCCGCTTCGACGCGGTCGTTCGCACGCACGAGGTTGCGCGAATTGTGCGAATAGAGCGTTTCAAACCCTTCATAATGCCTGATTACCACCACATTACCGTAGCTGCTATAATTTTTAGCCATGCGCACCACCCCTGCAAAAGCAGCGCGGATCGTGTCACCCAATGCGGCTTTTAGGTCGATTCCGGTATGCATCCGTCCGCTACGCATTCCGTAATCAGATATGAGCCGCCCGCGCAGGGGGTAGCAAAATTCCGCCGCCATCGCGCATAGTGACAGGTCGATGCCGCCCGTCGGGAAATAATTTATCGACGCGAGGCGGACATGTTCGGTCTGCGCACCCGAAAAATGCATATCCGGACGCGGCGCGCGCGGTTGTATGGCCACCGGCTGCTGCGATTCATAGCGACTATTTGCCTGACGTTCAGCGCGCTCGGCGGATTCCACGCGCCTTGGTGCGCGTTCATGCCGTTGCTCCGCAACAGAGGTATGCGGCTGTGAGGCGGGAATGCTGTGCATTGTTGTACGCCGCAGCGAGCCGCACCCTGCCGCGAGCGTCATGAACGCCACCATGAGCACTACCGCCGCCGCCGCACGGGATACCTTATTATATACAGTCATCGCGAAAATTTAATTGCATGGACAAACAGCCCTAAGGGCAAAGGTACGCAAAATTCCAAAAATATCCATTATCTTTGGTGCGATTTTCCCGATATTCAAACAACTCAAAACGATATAACACCATGAACGACAGCGTTATAAAGTGCCTGATCATAGGCAGCGGTCCGGCCGGACACACGGCGGCAATCTACGCCGCGCGCGCAAACCTCAGCCCCGTGCTCTACGAGGGCATCGAGCCGGGCGGGCAGCTCACGATAACCACCGACATAGAGAATTTTCCGGGCTTTCCGGAGGGCATCACGGGACCGGAACTGATGGCGCGCATGAAGCAGCAGTCGCAGAAATTCGGCGCAGATGTGCGTTTCGGCGTGGTCACACAGGTCGATTTCGGCACGCGTCCGTTCCGCGTACGTATCGATGACACGCAGGACTTGCACGCCGAAAGCGTGATAATCGCGACGGGCGCGACGGCCAAGTATCTCGGTCTGGAATCGGAAACGCGGCTGCGCGGCAATGGCGTATCGGCATGTGCGACGTGCGACGGATTCTTCTACCGCGGGCGCGACGTGGCCGTCGTCGGCGGCGGCGATACGGCATGTGAAGAGGCGTCATATCTTGCGGGAATCTGTAACCGCGTTTATCTGATCGTGCGTAAAAATCACCTGCGCGCGTCGAAAGCGATGCAGGAACGTGTGTTCAGCACGCCGAATATCGAGGTGCTGTTCGAACACAACACTGTCGAAGTGCTGGGCGACGAAGAGAATGGCGTTACGGGTGCGCTGCTGCGTCACACCGGCGGCAAAGAAATGACGATCGAAATTGCGGGATTCTTCCTCGCCATTGGCCATCATCCTAATACTGAGGTGTTTAGCGAATTCATAGACTGCGACACCGAAGGATATATCGTGACCAAAGCAGGTACGCCGCGCACGAACATCGCTGGCGTTTTTGCGGCAGGAGACGTGAAAGACCCGCACTATCGTCAGGCGATAAGCGCGGCCGGAAGCGGCTGCATGGCCGCCCTCGAATGCGAAAAGTATTTGATGCTCAAATAGAGTATTCTGAATATTGTCATCCCGAACGTTTCGAAGAAACGGAGGGATCTATCGCTGGTCTCCATTTGAATTTATAAACTCGCGATAGATTCCTCCGCCCGGAACGGACGTTCGGAATGACAAAGTTTGTAAAGCGCGTGCGTGCTAAAATTCACAAGTAAAAACTTCCGCCTCCCCTGCCCCGCATACTGCTGCGTTTACCCCACTCTCGAAAATTCCATAGACGGCCGAGCCGCTGCCCGACATTGAAGCATACAGCGCGCCGGCTGCATATAAACTCTCTTTTATCCGTGCCAACAGCGGATAGCGCGCGAATATCGACGGTTCGAAAGCGTTCTCCACGCCGTTGTTGCGCCATGCGCCGACCCCTGATGCCAATCGCTCGGCAAGCGGCGCGGCAGGCTCTCGCACTGCCACGCCTGCATATGCCTCAGCAGTTGAGACCCGCACAGAGGGAACGATTATGACGACCTTTTTACCGGCGAGTTGCGGGTCGAAAGGCGTCAGAATCTCGCCACGCCCGACGGCAAGCTGCGGGGTATTGCGGATAAAAAACGGCACGTCGCTCCCCAGTTCCGCCGCCAACCGTTCCATCTCTTCCACCGAGAGGTCGAGTGAGAAAATCTTGTCGAGGCCGCGAATCGTGAACGCTGCATCGGACGAACCGCCGCCCAGCCCCGCTGCGGGCGGAATGATCTTGTGCAGATGAATCGCCGCCGCCGGTATTCCGAAACGCTCGCGCATCAGGTTATATGCCCGCACGCAGAGATTTTGTTCCGGCGCGCCAGCATCGATTCCCGACTGCGTGAAACGGCTTTCGGCCGCCGGCACGATCTCCAAAATATCGCACAAGCCCGCGACGGGAATCATTAGCGTCACGATATCATGATAGCCGTCGGCGCGCCTTCCGAGCACATCCAGCCCGATATTGATTTTGCAGTTGGGGTAGAAAATCATAATGGCAAATGTACAAATTTTTCGTTATCTTTGCCTAAGCAAAGTTGTACATGCGAGTGCCGCGAGGCACTATTTGTATTTATGGAATTTCGTACACGGGTGAATATCGCGCCGTTCGAGCGTAAGATCGGGCACACGCAGAGCGGTCTGTCGTTGGGGTCGTGCTTTGCGACGAACGTGGCGGCGCACATGAGACGTGCAAAATTGCGGGTTGCCGACAATCCGTTCGGCGTGCTTTTCAACCCCTTGTCGGTCGCCAACGCGCTGGAACGGCTCGCCGACGGGCGCGAGTTCGGGCGCGACGATCTGGTGTGGAACGGCGATATGTGGTGCAATTTCTCGCTGCACGGGAGTTTTTCATCGCCCTGCGCGGAAGAGGCTCTGTATTCGATGAACCGTGCCGTACGTGACGGCGCCCAGCAGCTGGAAAGCGCCGATTATGTGATCATTACATTCGGTACGGCATGGGTTTATGAGCGCAACGGCGCGGTGGTCGCGAATTGCCACAAGCTGCCTGCCGCCGAGTTCGTACGACGACGCCTTGCGGTCGAGGAGATAGTGGCACGCTATGATGCGCTGTTCACTTCGTCTGCGCTCCGAGGCAAACATATAATTCTGACAGTCAGTCCTGTACGCCATACGAAAGACGGCCTCGCCGAGAATTCTCTCAGCAAGGCCGTGCTTATCGAGGCCGTTCATGCGCTCAGCGAACGGCACGCGACGGCGGACTATTTTCCGGCGTTCGAAATCGTATGCGACGAGTTGCGCGACTATCGTTTCTACGCCGCCGACATGGTGCACCCGTCCGAAGTGGCAGTGCAGTATATCTGGGAGCGGTTCGCCAAGGCGGCTCTCACGGAACGTGCACGCGATGCGGCCAAAGCCGCCGAAAGCGTGGTAACAGCGGTCGAACATCGCCCTCTGCACCCCGCTGCCGCGTCACATACTACGTTTCGCGCGGCGATACTCAACCGCATTGTCACTCTCGCCGAGCGCTATCCCGAAATCGATTTTTCGGAGGAGATACGCTATTTTTCGACATAGCGCTACCTTTTCACCTTTATCGTGCGATTGTAGGTAATGCGCGTGTGCGGGTTTGAACTGACGATATCCTGGCGCAGTTCTTTCGTGCCCCAGCGCAGAAACAGGAAACGGTGCGGAATGCGGTGAAGTGCCTGAGTAATAGTATCGTACGTCACCACCGAACCGTGAAAAACGGAGTCTGACAGCAGGCCGTCGAGCGATATGTGGGCGTTCCGGAAACGCACGGTTTGTGCGGTGCGCGGCGAGGTCAGAGTATCCGTAATTATCTGATAAACAACAGTATCGCGAACGGCGGCAGTAATGGAGTAGTTGCTTTCCAGCGCGGTTTGTGAGAGAGTTTCAACGCGGCGCAGATTAATGTTCATGTCACGCACGAGGGTGCTCATCTCGTCGAAGCCGCGCCGCAGTTCATCGGCACGCATCGTCAGAACGCCGACCGACACGGCGTGCAGGCTATCGCGCACGCGATACTCGCGCGCCTGCGTCAAAAGCACGGTCTGATTGGCGAGCAGCCTTACCCGCTCGCCACGCTGAACGACTGAGTATCTGACCGTTACAGCCAACATGCCCGCAAGCGCAATGACCGCTAAGATTAGGATTCGTCTCATTTTATCGTAGAGTTTTGAATTTCGTCATTGCGAGGGTCGTAGGACCCGAAGCAATCCAGCATCGTTTTAATATGGATTGCTTCGCCTTTCAGGCTCGCAATGACGCACACGCGTGTGTCATTTTTCTGCCGGCGGCTCGTTGAATGCGTCATAATCGAGTTCTTTGTCAAACTTCGATTTCATATATCGTTTCAATTTGCGGAACACGGGATGCTCCGAAATTTCAGCCGCGTTTTCAAGGTAGCTCCAAAACTCCACGCCGCACACGAAACCCGTAAAGAGATTGGCCAGCCGCAGGTTCAGGTGCGGCAGAATGAGGCTGTCGATGAGCCATGCAAGGACTATGCCCGCCATCACGAACGAGAGTTTCGCAACGGTATTCCACGCCCGCTCGCTTTCGAACGCCCACCGGCGGCCAAGTCGCCGCGCACGCTTGATACTCGCCGCGACGCCCGTGATGAAGTCGATGCCAATGAAGACGACGGCGCAGACTATAAGCCCGCTGATAGGCGCGAAGAACGCCCCCGCACCCATCACCGCACCCGCGCCATATCTGAAAATATTTTCCATGATTTTGGTTTTTTGTCATCCCGAACGTCGTAGGCGTAGGGATGACATTCTTAAAACAACTTAAAGAACCACTCCCGCATCGACCGACACGCGGTTCAGCACGTTTTGCAACGGGTCGTACTCAGGATAAACGTTGCTGCCGAGCGTCTCGATGTGCTCTACGCAGCGGCGCATGAGAGTGGTCGCATCGGCGCGCGTGCGGCGGCGCACGGCGGCTACCGCACGGTCGGATGCGGGAGTGAACACCGTGCTGCGCGGTTGCACGATGCCTACCGTTCCGACATTTGCCGCCACGGCAGGCAGCATCATATAGCGCACGTACGCCGCCAGCGCGGGTTTAACGTACTCGTCCAGCAAATCGGGATATGTCCCTTGTTCGAGCGCGGCATACAGTCCGTTAAGTGTGGGTTTTATGAATTTTTCCTGTGCGGCGACGATCGTGCTTTCGGGCACGAACCCTCCCCCGTCGTCCAACGATCCGGGAAACGCTGCCGCTACCACTTCGGCAGAAGACATTAATGTTTTCATTGTCAGTCTATATTTTGCAGGGCATATTTCGTGATTTGCGCCACGAAAAGCTGTTGTTTTTCATCTGACGGGTCGTATTCGAGTCCTTCGGCCTTGCGTGCCTCCCAGATTCGCATGTATAGCGGTTTCGAACGCTTGGGCGGGCGGTTGATTATCTCCAACGACGAGCAGTCGCACCCCAGAATGAGCGAAATCACCTGCCGCAGCGGCTCTAAAAGTTCTTCCTGCTCGGAAAGGATCACCGTATTCAGCGCGACTTCGTACTCGTGCAGGATGCGATCGGCACTCCAACCAGAGCTGTAATCGAGGCCGCTCAGCGAGCGAAACCATGAGTGCGCAACGACGATGTCCGACGTGGCCTGCTCGTGCAGCGACCGCCAGTCGCCGTCATTGGCCGACGTGATGGGAATGAACTTCGAATTGTCGCTTTCGCCGCAATCCTTCATCACGAACATAACCTGACCGGGTTTTCCGGCGAATTTCTCGGCGGCCATGCGGCTAACACGCTCGGCTTCGGCCTCGCTTTCGGTCGTGCCGTCGAGCATCATCACACCGGAAAGCTGGAACGAATTATCGAGGCGGCTAATGTTCCACCGGTCGGTCTTGTAGGCTATCGCTGAAACGTTCATGCCCGCGATATAGGGCGGCACACCGTAGTTTTCGAACATCGGCTCGTAGTCTTTGTAGTGAACCACCGAGCGCAGCGTGCCGTCGGCGCTTTGCGCGAATGCCGGATAGAGCGGCAGCGTTTGTGCATCGTCGTGCGAGAAGTTGCGCCAGTCGTGGTGCATGACGACGCTCCGATGATCGCGCCCGATGCGGCATTTGCTCGCATCGTGGTGGAAGAGTGAGAGGAACGTGCGCCCGGCATCGGTTATGACCTCGACGAACGCATTGCCGAAGAGCGCTTTGTCGAACGCAAGTTTGTTGACGAGCTGGCGCATCGACTCGCCCGCGCCGTTCACCGACTCGACAAACCGCGCAAGCCGCTCGCACGACGGGTCGAAAGCGAATCCCTTGCCCGAAATGTAATCGGCCTTGTCGTTTATTATCCGGCGGTGGGTGGTACTGCGCCGCGCCATGAGCGCCAGTGCGTAGGGGAACATATTATCGTCGCCCCACCGCCAGAACCGCGCGTCCGATTCCCCGCGCCGTGCACCTGTATAGAGGAACGGATCGTTGGCGGCGGGTTTGGCGGCAGCATTGCTGACCGCTATTTTTTTTTGTTTTTTTGCCATAGTTTATTCTAAGTATTGTCGTTGAGCCGTACCTTTTTGTCATTCCGAACGCGCAGCACGCGCGGAAGAATCTATCGTTAGTTTATAGTTTCAAAGACAAACGAGCGATAGATCCCTCCGTTCCTTATGGAACGGAGGGATGGCACACGCGCATGCCTTTTCGGTATCGATGCTTTCGAGCGTTATCACTTCGGTCGAGACGTCGGTTATGCGTCGTCCCGACTCTCCGGCGGCAGTCTTTAACCGCAGTGGATATTGCAAGCCGAACCGCTCGCTGTAACCAACCAAAAACCTGTCACCGTTATTGGTGACCAGGATGGCGAGAAGGCCGTTCGGCGCACCCATGACGAGTTCGCCAACCGCCCTTGCCGCATCGGGAGACATGCATTCGAGCGTAAAGCTCAGCACATGCGTAACGAGCGCACCTGCCGCACCGACGACGGCGCGCTCGGCGTAAGCCGCCTCGTCCTCCTTGAACCGATACACCGCCCACGCGCCGCCGTCCACGAGCCGAACCTCTGAAACCATCCCCGTCCCGGCGTCGAACGAGACACCCGAAACGGCGTCGGCCTGCACGAGCGCTATCTCGCGCAGGCCTCCGTTGCGCTGCCCGCAGGCGCGCCTGTAACCGTTCAGTCGCATGTGTGCTACTGTCTGCGTGCGTAGGAGATCAGTTCCGGCATCAGGTAGTCGCATCCGGCCATGAATACGGCACGCTGACGATTTTCCATCGCATCGGGGTTGTACCACATTTTGACCTCCGTACCCGGAAAGTCCGACGTGTTCACGGCCAGCGCCAGGTTGCGGCGGTCGGTCAGAATAGCGAACGACTGCGGCATATCGGGACACTGGGCGAGGTAGCCCGAAATTTGGAGATCGATCACCGGTATCCCCCTGAAATACAGCCCTTCGCGCCCTGTTTGCTTTTGCAGGTATGCGCTGTCGAGCGCCATGCTGTCGAGCGCATCTTCATAACGGGCGTAAACATCCGAAGTGACGAAGTATGCAAGGTTGCCCTGCGACTTGAAGTCGCGCAACATGGGGCTGGCATTCTCCCACAGGTTGCGGAACAGAGTCTCGGCAGCGTCGGGGTCATTCAGATTGGCGTAGGTCGAGCTTTTGATCGCGGTCTCACCGGCAGCGATGTCGGCCGCGATCCGTTTCATAAAGCCGTCGAAAGTGTTGTACTGCGCCCCCGCGCCGCTACGTGCCGTATCGCCCACCCACATCGTCGCGCGGATGCTCTCGGCGATAGCTTCTTTGAAAATGGCGGTCTCGGCACGTTCGAGTTCCGTACCCGTAAGGTCACCCATGTTCACTTCCGAGCTGTTGGTGATCAGCCCGAACACGAGGTTGTAATACTCGTCCGCACCATAGCCTACTTCGGCTTTCACGCGTTTCAGGTCCATCGTTTTTTGGAATCGCTCGGTCTGCGCCGCGCCGCTCCATCCGCCCGTCGTGTACTTTTGAAGGATGTCGCCCGCCCTGCGCCAGAATTGCAGCGTGGTGGGCACTGGCATGTTGTGCATGATCCTGATACCGAGCGCATTGGCGTCGGGGCCGCTGAACATGGGGCGGAAGAAGATGTTGTCAAGGTCTTGGCCTGTGTACGATTTGGCCTGTTCGATTTTTCCCATTTTTTGTTTGGATTGGATTTGGATTGTGAATGAATGTTTTTAATTTGGGAGCTTCTAAGAAGTCAAAAGACAAGGCTTGCGACTTCGACAAAAGCGGAGCATACTATACGTATGTGAGCATTTTGGCGAGAGAACGTAACGCAGTATTTTGGTTTCTTAGAAGCTCCTTACCTGAACCGTTGTGCATCAGCCATGTATGCCTCTTCGTTCGGCGTAAGACGCGTGTCGTGGTGCGATGGGTCTTCTTTGGAGAGTGTGGCGGTCGGCCGGGCGTTCAGACGTGCGTTTTGAGATTCGAGAATGTCGATTTGTGCACGCAACTCGCTTATTTGCAAACGATGCGCCTCGCCGATCTCAGCCTGCGCAATGGCCATGCTTTCGACCGTTTGATTGGCTATGACATCGGATTTCGGTACAATCTGCGACGATATGCCCAACGCCTCGATAACCGCGTTCCAACGCTTGGAGAAGCCGGTTTTCGGCGACGGCTTTTCGGCGACGGCAGTTACCACCGGTGCTGAGGCGATTATGCGGTCTGCCAATCCGGCGGCGAGCGTCTCTTCGGGCGAGAGCCACCGTCCGTTGCCGCTGTTCTCACACATGAGCGCGGCGAATTCTTCGACCGTGCGCCCCGAACGTGCGGCATAGACGGCGGCTATGCGACCGTCAGTCTGTTCCAGCAGGCCGAGCGTTTTCGACAACTCGTCGCTGTTGCCTTCGGCTGCGCACATCGAACGGTGGATGAGGTAGAGCGAATTGGACGAGATCTCGCGGCATCCGACCGATGCGGCCTGCGCGATGACCGTTGCGGCCGACGCGACATAGCCGTAACATCGTGTGGTGATGCGCGCAGCGCCGAGTTCGGCGAGGGCATCATAGATCAGCAGCGCGTCGTTCACGTTGCCGCCTGTCGAGCGGATGTTCACAACGATTTCCTGCGCTTTTAGGTCTCGCAGTGACTCTACGGCAGCGCGGAACGTTTCGTAAGTCGCCACGCGTTCGCCCGGCTCGTCGAACTGCCACTGCTCCGGAACGCCGATCGTACCTTCGATATCGATCACGGCGACGGGGCCTTTTTTGTTCGTGATTTGAATTTTTCCTGACATGACTTGTGCGTAAATTATTTTGTCGAATAAGTAAGACAAAATTAGCTACGCATAGTGCCGTAAAAATTCTACATAACTTTAATCTATATTCACATCGACATAATAATACATACATTTACGGACGTATTCATACGAACATGAAAAGTGTTCGGCGGCACGCCACATTGCGTCCACTTTTTTCTCGCCGTTTTTGACCATTGCGGCGACGTGCTCTCTGATAGCCAGCACTTTGCACAGCGTATGGTCGAGCACTCCTATCTTGAAAAGTTTCCCGGCGAGTTCTTCGGTCGCCATTTGTCCGTATTTTCGGTCGAGCAGGCTGACCAGCTCTTTCATATAAATTGTCATTTTGGCAATGGGAAAATGGAAGTTGAGAGATGGAAAGCGGGAAACTAAAAATAATTCCCCGCTTTCAATTATTAGGGGCTTCTACAAAATTCAAAAGACAAGGCTTGCGACCGAGACAAAAGCAGAGCTTACTTAAACGTAAGTGAGCATTTTGACGAGGGAGCATAACGCAGTATTTTGAATTTTTTGGAGTCCATATTAAAAAGTCGCTTCTTCGACCACCGCTCTCACGCTGTTTTGCGCGGCCGTGATGTCCGATTCTACTACGTAGACGCGCAGCGATGCGAGTGCGCTGTGCACTATGGCGGCTATGTCTTCGGCCGTGAGCGTACTCTCTTTTTCGGGTGCGACAGCGTCGTCCGTCAAGAAGTCTACATCACCGCCACCGAGCGCCGGCATGGAATAAGTTGAATAGAAAGCCATGATTTTCTTTGAGGGTTAGAGTTAATGAACAGAGTATCTCGTTTGAATTCAGAATCAAGATCATACCTCCTGCACGAACCGACACCTCACGGCTCTGCCGGAAGAGGGGTTGTAGTCGCAGATCTCTTCGAGTCTGAAAAGCGATTTTTCACCATCCAGCGTGAGGCTGTACAGTGCTCGAAAATCGCGCCCGAGCGCGTTTGGCGAGACGAATGCTTCGATCTCTTCGGGGTGCAGGACGAGCGACAGTTCGACGCACCGTGCGCGACGCAGCGCTTCGACGCTGCCGTCCCAGAACCGGTGAATCCCGGCCACTCCGTCGCGGTCTTCGAAACATAGCGACAGCCCGTTCGCGAATAACGTCGCCACGTCCGGAGCGTAGGTAGAGAGCGGATTCGCATCATCGCCGCTGTACGGGTTCGCATCGCCGGCATAGTGGAACGCCACGAACGGATAATTCGCCCCGTCGCTCGGCCAGCCCCACGTTTCGCCTTGTGGCAATGTTCGCATACCGAGATAGCGCACGATCTTCGGGGCAAAATTCGCCTCGTTCCCTTCGTCGAAACCGCTGCCCGACCCTGCTTGCAGCAACACTGCCGACGGAGCAGTGTTCAGCGCTCCCGTGCGACATAGCAACGGCGAGAACATAGCGTTAACATACGCCCGCTCGCCTACGCGAGCCGATGCACCCCCCACTTCGGCGCTCCACTGCCCGAACGTTTGGCCGGCGTTTGCGCGATTCCATTCAGCCATCGCCGAGTCTCCACCGCCTCCGTAACCGAACGTAAGCCGTGCGGGCGCATCTGCGCCAAGTTCGCTGACGACGACCGGCTGCGAAAAGTCGATGCGCGATGTGAGATCGACGACCGGCTCAGGGGCATAAAACTCTGCTCGCGGCTCAACATAAACCACGCGCGTCATGCGGTCGGTCAGGAAATACAGGTTGAACATCTGCTTCACGGCGTTCACCACGTCGAGACAGCTCACCGGATGACCGGCGACGGTTGCGAAATCGACCGTCGTTCCTTCTGTCAGCGCTCCCGCAAATACCGGGCGCACTGTTGTCGTCGATCGCAGAGTGAAGAACATTCCCGGCTCTGCTCCGCCGAAATATATGTCATAGAACGTTTTTGGCTGTGACGGCGTTACACGCTCCGGCGCACTCTGCACCCGTAGCTCGACATCCACCTTCCCCCGTTGCTCGACATAGTCGTCATACAGCGCCCAGTCTCCGCTGTATGGCGCAAACGCCGCTCCGTTTACACTCTGCACCAGCACAAGGTCGGCAATGGGCAGCGAAGTTGCGAAGAATACCGAACTGTACCGCGAAAACAACGTACCACTCTCGGCCTGCTGGAACTCGCCCGGTTTCAGGTTTTTAGGATCTGCCGCCGGATTGGTTATGATCTTGTACCGTATCCTGTGGGTCGTTCCCGACTGAAACCCGAATAACATGACCCTATACCACGTCTGTCCCCGCGCTTCGTCGCGTCTGTCCTCGAACATGTTTGCGATCTTGAACCGCCTCTCCTGCCCATCTCCCAGGTACACCGTATCGTATCCCCGCAACTCCGCCCGATCGACCATATAATAGTCCGTCGTGTAATGTATGTTGTACTCGAATCCGAGCGTCACGGGCACGGGAGGCACGAACTCCGGATGGCTGCCGTTCATTTTGAAACATCCGCCGACCGAGAACACTCCGGGCACGGTCACCCCGTTCACCACCTCGTTCGGGTCGGCCGTCTGCACCAGATTGCCCACCGAGTTCAAGTTGCTGTACGGCGTTGCGAACACCCTTCCCAGATTGTTCGGCGAAGCTGCCGCCGACGCGCCGAACCTGCCTGCCCGGAAATCCATTCTCGCTTTTAGCCTTGCAGCGTCCGATGCCGGATAGTTGCCGCTCATGTAAAGCGTGTCGAACAACAGACCGTTTATGAACTCCGACTGCAACGTGTATCCCGCTTCTGCGAAGATACGTTCTAAAATGCTGCGAACATGCAAAAATGGGTGATAATCTTCGAAGGTAAGTATTTTTTGTGGTTCAAACAAATTATTGTTTGCATTTTCCGGTTCGAATACCATGCGCATCACCGGCAGAAATTTCACCGGCTTATTCCATGTCCAGCTTTGGCGGATAGTCTCCGCACCGAACGTCTCGCCGAAATCCACGCCCAGCCTGCGCAGCGGCGTTTCGGCCGCATGTCTCACCCACTGCACGGCCGGTCCCACGATCCGAATGCGGTAATAACCGCTGCCGTCGGCCTCACAGCGCGACTCCACCAGATGCGGCACGCCTTCGAGAATGATGCATCCGTCCTGCTCGATGCGCGCCGAGTGTTCGGCGCGATTGAACATCTGCGGCGAATTGAGCTGTTCGCCATCGCCCATTATCGCGCGGTTGCGCTGTGTCATAGGGATGGTTATGGTCTTTGCGTATCCTGTTCTGGACGCTTCGAGCCGGGTATGCGATGCCACCGACAGCGAAATCGCGACGCCCGTTCCCGCATCCGCATCGACCTCCGTATTATCGATAAATATTTTCATAACTAAAAAATTGAAATATGAGAATTGTCATTGCGGGCTTGACCCGCAATCTCGAAGAAACCTGGAAACCACGCGCGCATGTCAAAACTCAAAAATTCTGATAAACCTTCCGTTTTTTCTCCCTCATCGTAAGGCGTATCGACGAGGGCGTGCCGTATCCTGCCGCCACATTGTCGGTCAGTACATCGACCTGCGTGAAACCGCCGCCCGGTTCGCATATCCACACGCGTGGCGAGCAGACCACGCCTGCGAGCCATGCAAGAGTTTCGGCACTCTCATACGCACTCTCTACGGCGATGAATTTCTCTGCGCGCGACCCGCAGATACGATAACCGTCGGCGGCGTAGATGCGCTGCCGACGCGCAAAGGTGGATTCATCGAGCGCGGCGGCGAACGTGTAATAGTCGAGAGCGCCATATTCGTTCACCCAACACACCCTCACTGCACGATTGCTTCGCGCGGCAAGGGCATACCGACGCACGGGCACGAGCGTACTATTACGTTCCAGACACACCTCGATGTGAGAATATGCGTCGAGGCTTCCGAGCGTCGAATTGCGCGCGAGACTTGCAATATGATCGGCATTGAACTGGAACGCCATCATCTCGCCCAGCCCTGCGAGCTGGAACAGATGTTCGTGATGCTCCGTGCCTTTGACCGCGAATCCATACATAAACACCGGCTCTCCCGCTGCACCGATCACCGTCAGCTCGTCGGTCTCGCCAGGCGCAATGCTTTGTTCGAGCGGCGCGTCGGAGAGCACACACATCGGTTCGGCGCTTTTGCTCCCGGCAGTGAATGTGCGCAGCGGCGTGGCCATGCCGCCGATCCTTAGGTGAGCCTTCGCCGTCCGCCCTGCGGGGACGTAAACGGCGTTGTGTACGCGATGCTCCGGCACGGGATTCATCATGCGTCTCAGATAGTTAGCGATGTTTATGTCGTATGTCGTCTGGCCTCGGAATCGTTTTATTCCGAGCGCGTCGGACGCCGTATCGCCACACACGGCGACCTCCACCGTCTGCTCCGGCACGACACCCGCCAGCCGGTATGTTACATCCTTAAAAGCCCCCGTATAGTTATCGGGGATCGAAGTTATTTCCATAAATTTTCATTTTTATGTTGTTTCAAACGATGGCGGATCTGTCATTCCGAACGTGTGCGAAGTGCACGTTCGGAATGACACGCGCGCGTGTTACCCGCAGCATTCGCAATACGACATCCGCACGCGGAAGCGCACTCCGAGTGAGAGTTCTCCTTTTGCAGTGAGCGACATCTCCGCCGGCTTGAGCGCGATGTCGGTCACGACCTGCACGCACTCCGCCTCACCGATACGGCGGCATATCTCGCGCGCCTTGTCTTCGAGCGCCGCCCATTGCCGCTCTTTTACGTCAGCGATGTTGCCGCCCTCTGTGCAGCATATCTCGACGAGATCGAGTTCCACGCCGTATATTATGAATCCTTCGTTCCGTCCTTCTTTTTTTTCGAGCGTCGGCGGATGCAACCATGCTGCCGGCAATCGTTTAATTTCCAGCGCTATACGGTATCCGAACCCCGTTTGGAAGGCAAATCCGCTCGCTTCGACCGCCTCGGCGACGGCCTGTGTCAATTTTTCCCGTGTCATGTGTGAATATTCTGTTAAAAACCTGTCGATATACTATTAAAAACTCGCAACTTAACGTCGATCCGATAAAAGTTATCGACATTCTTCTTCGTAGACCGACATCACTTTGATCAGCTCTTTGAGTTCGCGTGCCACGCCGCTCACCCGCGTATTCGACAGTTTGCATTCGAGCCTCACGGCCGCCAGTTCGATCATGGCGCTGTATGCTCTGAGCAGCCGATCGATCGCGTTGCTTTGCACCTCCAAAAGACGTTTCTGCATTTGGGTGAGAATAACTTCCTCGATGTTTTCGACGACGGCCTGTCCGTCCCGCTCATCCTGTTCGACCGCTTCGAGACATGATATGCCCGAAGTCGCAGCACTGTCAGGGTTCTGAGACGGGTGACAGGACTTTTGATCTTTTTTCTGATTTCTTTTTCCCATGATGTGTATCGATTATTGGTTAATAGCCTCTCCGGCGAATATATTAACAAACTGCCGACAGTTTATCAACATTTTATCGACATTCGTAGTTATCGACACCGAAGTTCTGCTCAAAAGTGTGCATAACTCCGCATCGGCGACACAGGGCATATCAATGCCAATCAGCCCTAACTGCTCTATCTACTGATTTCCATAAGCGCCGAAGATCGTCGGCTCATGGTATTTACGGACATGAAGACGGCCTGTCCGTCGGCCTTTCCTGCGGCAAATATAATACGTTCGTACCCCCGTTGTCAATAGGCGCGCATATTTTTACCGAAATCGTATAAAATTTAAGGTCTGTTCACACGAATTCGCGTGAACAGACCCCCAATTATTAGCCATGCGAATGACCGAATAAACTACGCGTGCCTGTCACTCCCGCCTGCGCGAATCGATCCATATCGTTACGGGGCCGTCGTTGACCAACTCGACCTGCATATCTGCGCCGAAAACACCGTTTGCAACAGGCTTACCGATAGCCGCCGACAGCGCGCGGACAAAATCGTCATACAGCGCTATGGCCTGCTCGCCTCGCGACGCACGCACATACGACGGCCGGTTACCTTTTTGTGTCGATGCACAGAGCGTGAACTGGCTTACGGCCAAAGTATTGCCTCCCGCCTGTACGAGCGACAGGTTCATCACCCCCGCCTCGTCGTCGAATATTCGCAGGGCGGCGATCTTGCGCGCGAGCCACTCGCTATCCTCTCTCGTGTCGCCCGTTTCGATGCCCACGAAGACCAATATTCCGTACCCGATCGCGGCGTGCACCTGCCCGCCGATTACCACCGCCGCCCGTTCGACCCGTTGTATCAGCGCTCTCATATCCGAATTATTTCTTCATTGCTTCGGCGCGCATATCGGCAGGCATCTTCTCGATAGCGTAGCGCAAGGCCGTGCGCGGCATCACCGCCCGATTGCGCATCACGTAATCGAAAACCTCCTGCATGTGCGCATCGGCCGCCGTTTTCAACATCCAGCCGTAGCCTTTACGCACCATGTCATCCGCGTCCGGCAACAACCGGTCGGCAACTTCGAAAATATCTGACAAAAACAGACCGCGTCGTGCGGGAACTATAAGCGACGCAGCCGCGCCACGCCGCACCCAGCGATTCGGCGAACTCGTCCATATGTCTTTGAGCCGCGTAAGATGCTTCGGATACATTATCAGGAGCGGGCCTATGGTGTGATTACACAGCGTGTCGCAATCGCCCCAGTTGCGCACGTAAGTGTCGAGCAATCGCTCGAAGGTATCCATATCTTCGCTTGCGTAACGCTTGTGCTGCGCCTCGCTCCACATACAGGCGACCAGCGCGTCTTCGAGATAGCCCGACTGCCACAGTTGTTCGCACATTTCGAAGACTTCCGCTTTCGGCATCTCCTTTATTTCGTGCAGGAACGTTTTGGCGAGTCTCGTCACTTCGACCATCTTCACACCACGCACCGTAGCTTCTTCGCCTTTTTTATAGTAACGCGCCGAGACGATTACATTTCGTTCTTCTGCGCTTTCGGCAAGTTCGCGCTGAACGCTTTTTACAGTCTCGTTCATTTAAGGAATTTTTCGGCAAAACGTTCTACGGCATCACTGTCGATACTATGCACAGAACTTTTTGTCTTGGCGATCTTTCGTGCAACGAGCCGTTCGAGAAAATTCATGCGGTCGAACAGGAACTCGCCGCCCATAAACCCTTCCGCCACCGCCGCTTCGTGCAACGCCGCCGGGTAGGCATCGCGCAGTTCTTTCGCACGCTCCGCCTCGTCGGGGTGCATCCCGCAGACGACCAGCCCAAGCCGTTTGTGCAAAAGCGCACTCTCGTTAGCCGTGCAGAAAACTTTCATCTTTTTCGCCGGCCGTCCCGTATAGATAGACGTTCCGAGAACAACCGCATCGAACGGCGCGATGTCTGGACGCGGGTTATTGCGCAATGAGATCAACTCTATATCGCCCTTTTCGGCAAGCCGTCGGGCGATCTGTTCGGCGACTTTCTCCGTCGTACCGTATTTCGAGGCATAAATAATTGCGGTTTTCATAGCTATTCCAAATTCCTTTCTTTATCGTAGTGGAGCAAAGTTATGTTTTATTTTATAAATTTGCAACCTAAAACTGAGTGCTATGAAGCAGACGCCTTTTACGAAATATCACATTGCCAACGGGGCGAAAATGGTGGAGTTTGCGGGTTACAATATGCCCATAGAATTCACGGGAATCAACGACGAGCACATGACCGTGCGCGAGAGAGCGGGTGTTTTCGACGTGAGCCACATGGGTGAGATATGGGTTACGGGACCGCGTGCCGTCGAGCTGTTGCAGACTATCACGTCGAACGACGTGGGCGCGCTGCGCGACGGCAAGGTGCAGTATACGGCGCTGCTGAACGAGCGTGGCGGCATCGTGGACGATGTGTTGGTTTACCGTTTTGATGCGGAAAAATATTTGTTGGTAGTGAATGCGGCGAACACCGATAAAGATTGGGGGCACATAGTGGAACAAGGCGCACGGTTCGGGCTTACACCGGGTGCGGGATTGAAGAATGCAAGCGACGAGTGGGCACAGCTTGCAGTTCAGGGACCCGATGCGATGAAGATCGTGCAGAAGTTGGCAGGCGAACCGGTCGAGACGATGGAGTATTATACTTTCAAAACCATGCCTGTGGCGGGGATCGACAGCGCAATCCTGTCTATTACGGGCTACACCGGGTCGGGCGGCTGCGAGATTTATGTTCCTACGGCGGAGGCTGATAAACTCTGGGCAGCGCTATGGGAGGCCGGCCGCGACGCAGGGCTGAAAAACATCGGTCTCGGCGCGCGCGACACTCTGCGTCTGGAAGCATGCTTTACGCTCTACGGCAACGAACTTGACAAGCACACCACGCCAATCGAGGCGGGACTCGGCTGGATAACCAAGTTTATCGATGGCAAGGCGTTTCACGGGCGCGAATTGATGGAGCGGCAAAAGACAGGCGCACTCGACCGCAGATTGGCAGCGTTCGAGATGTCGGAGCGCGCGATTCCGCGACACGGGTATAAAATAGTCGATTCGGCGGGCGCTGAAATTGGCGTTGTAACGAGCGGCACAATGTCGCCTATGCATAAGAAAGGGATCGGCATGGGCTATGTGCGGCCTGAGTCCGCCAAGCCCGACGCGGAGATTTTCGTCGTGATACGCGATAAGCCTGCTGCGGCAAGGGTCATCAAAGGGTCGTTTTTGAAGACACGCGCGCGTATTTTATAGCCTGCCGGACACACGCAGTGTGGTTTCTAACCTATCGGATGACTATCATTGCGGCCTCCGAGCCGCAATCTGATAGAGATGTAGATTGCGGATCAAGGCCGCAATAACAAAACTTTTTATAAAATTATGAGCAAAAAATTCGCCGAATATAAGGGTCTCGACCTTGCGCGTACGGCAAAAGAAGTGCTGGAAAAGTGGGACGCGGAAGAAACATTCCACCGCAGCCTCACGGAGCGTACCGACGCGCCGGAATTCGTTTTTTACGAAGGTCCGCCGAGTGCGAACGGAATGCCCGGCATCCATCACGTGATGTCGCGCACGATAAAGGACGTTATCTGCCGCTATAAAACACAACGTGGCTACCTCGTGAACCGCAAGGCGGGGTGGGATACGCACGGGCTGCCAGTGGAGCTGGGCGTAGAAAAGAAGCTGGGCATCACGAAAGAGGATATCGGGCGCACGATCAGCATCGAGGAGTACAACCAGCTGTGCCGCGAGGCGGTAATGGAATATACCGGCGCATGGGAGGAGCTTACGCGTATGATGGGCTATTGGGTCGATATGAGCGACCCTTATGTGACGTGCGAGAATCGGTATATCGAGACACTGTGGTGGGCGCTTAAAACGCTGTATGACAAGGGGTTGCTGTATAAGGGCTACACCATTCAGCCCTATTCGCCTGCGGCGGGGACGGGGCTGAGCAACCATGAGTTGAACCAGCCCGGCTGCTACCGCGACGTAAAGGATACTACCATTACAGCTCAATTTAAGGTTGTAAGGGATGAGAATAGCGAGTTCCTTTTCAAGAATGAATGCGATTTTGATTTCGACGATGCGGATGTCTATATCTTGGCTTGGACAACAACGCCTTGGACGCTGCCCTCGAACACCGCGCTGGCGGTCGGAGCGAACATCGTTTACAGTAAAATCTATCAATACAACCCCTACACCGGCAAGCCGCAGGTGGTTGTTTTAGCGAAGGAGAGGTACGAGGCTTACCGTAGCAGTTTCGGTGGCGTTGTTGTTTCTTCCGAGGCGGAGGACGTTACCGGCGCAGAGTTGGCGGGAGTGCGCTATGAGCAGTTGCTGCCTTGGATAAAGCCGATGGGCGATGCGTTCCGCGTGATTGCGGCGGATTTCGTGACGACGACCGACGGTACGGGGATCGTGCATATCGCACCCACGTTCGGCGCGGACGACGACCGCGCAGGCAGGGCGAACGGCATCGTGCCGCTGCATGTGGTGGACGCGGCGGGCAAGCTGCAACCGATGGTGGACAAGCGGGGGCGGTTCTACCCTATCGAGGATATGTGTCCCGACTTCGTTCGCGATTTTGTGAACGCGGAGACTTACGCGCAGTGGGCTGGTCGCTATGTGAAGAACGACTACGACGCGGCACTCGCCGTGCCCGATGCCGAAACGCTCGATGTCCATATAGCCGTTACGCTCAAGTTGCAAGGTAAAGCGCTGCGCATCGAAAAATATACGCACAACTATCCTCACTGCTGGCGCACGGACAAGCCGGTGCTGTACTATCCGCTGGACTCGTGGTTCATCCGCACGACGGCGGTGCGCGACGAGATGATCGCGCTGAACGACACGATAAACTGGCGACCGGCATCGACCGGCACGGGACGCTTCGGCAAGTGGTTGGAGGGGCTTGTGGACTGGAATCTGTCGCGCTCACGGTTCTGGGGCACGCCGTTGCCGGTGTGGGCGACGGAGGATCGTGCCGAGATGAAGTGCATCGGGTCGATAGCCGAGTTGCGCGACGAGATCGAGAAGTCGGTGCGGGCCGGATTTATGGCAAAGAATCCGCTTGCGGAGTTTGTGGAGGGCGATTTTTCGAAGGCTAATTACGCGATTTTCGACCTGCATCGACCGTACGTGGACGAGATCGTGCTGGTTTCCGACAAAGGCGAACGTATGCACCGTGAGACCGACCTCATCGATGTGTGGTTCGACAGCGGAGCGATGCCCTATGCTCAGTTCCACTATCCGTTCGAACTTTCAGACGGGCAGTTCGCAAAGGTTTTTCCTGCCGATTTCATTGCCGAGGGGGTAGACCAAACGCGCGGATGGTTCTTCACGCTGCACGCCCTTTCGACGATGCTGTTCGGCAGCGTGGCGTTCAAAAATATTATATCGAACGGTCTGGTTCTCGACAAGAGCGGCAACAAGATGAGCAAGCGCCTAGGCAATGCCGTCGATCCGTTCGAGATGATGGGCCGCTATGGAGCCGACGCGGTGCGGTGGTATATGATGAGCAATTCGCAGCCCTGGGACAATCTGAAATTCGACCCCGAGGGCGTGGACGAAGTACGCCGCAAATTTTTCGGAACACTGTATAATACATACAGTTTCTTCGCGCTCTACGCTAATGTCGACGGGTTCACGGGGCGCGAGGCGGAAGTTCCGGTCGAGCGACGGCCTGAGATCGACCGCTGGATAATATCACTGCTGAATACGCTCGTGAGGGACGTTACGGCGCGATTGGAGGATTACGACCCCACGCCGGCAACGCGCATGATACAGGAATTCGTGGACGAAAACCTCTCGAACTGGTACGTGCGCCTGAACCGCAAGCGTTTCTGGGGCGGCGAAATGGACGAAGATAAACTTGCGGCATATCAAACACTTTATACATGTCTTGAAACGGTTGCGATGCTTGCCGCACCGTTCGCGCCGTTCATCGCCGACCGCATTTTCACCGACCTGAACGCCGTAAGCGACCGTCATACGACCGGTTCGGTGCATCTGGAACTGCTGCCCTCTGCCAACGAATCGTTTATCGACGCCGAATTGGAAGAGATGATGAACGTCGCACAGCGCATCTCGTCGATGGTCCTGGCCTTGCGCCGCAAGGTTAATATAAAAGTGCGCCAACCACTGTCTCGTATAATGATCCCGGTGCTCGATGCTGGTGTGCGACACAGCATTGAACACGTGGAAGGGCTGATCCGTAACGAAGTGAACGTTAAGGCGATAGAATTGCTGGAACAGACCGACGGCTTGATAACCAAGCGCATCAAACCGAACTTCAAGACGCTCGGCAAGAAGTACGGCGCACACATGAAGCAGATCGCGGCGCTGGTTGCAGGGTTTACACAAGATGATATTGCACGAGTGGAGGCCGACGCAGGGATGACGATGATCGTCGGCGGCGAGGCGTTGCCGCTCGAACTTGCCGATTTCGAGATCACTTCTGAGGACATGCCGGGCTGGCTGGTGGCGAGCGAGGGCAGGCTGACGGTCGCTCTCGACATCACGGTTACGGAAGAGCTGCGCCGCGAAGGCGTTGCGCGCGAACTTATCAACCGCATCCAGAACATCCGCAAGGAAAGCGGGTTCGAGGTTACGGACAAGATCAGCGTGACCGTCGGCGATAACGAGGCGGTGCGCGGCGCGGTCGAGGATTTCGGAGATTATATTGCTTCGCAGACCCTTGCTTTGAGCGTCTCGCTCGCTCCCGATGCTACGGGCGCACATACGAGCGAGGTCGAAATCGATGAGCAGACAGTAACGATCGGCGTAACGCGAATGTAACACACGCGTGTGTTTTCCGGCCTGCCGGATACTTTACCATACCGAAGCGGGTGCGCAGCACGACGAGGAAACGACTGTTTTCAGACAGGCATAAAAACACATGCGTGTGTGACCGGTTTTGCAAATCACGGAAAAAAGTTTATATTTGTACTTTTAGGCTGGCGAAAAACAGCCGAAAAGCAGACAAAAATAAAAATGATGGAAATTATGGCAGATTTTGAAAAAACGAGATATTCGGACGACGAACTGGCCGAATTCAAAGAAATAATACTCGACAAGCTCGAAAAAGCGCGCGACGATTACGAGTTGCTGCGCGCGACGATCACACACGAGTCAAGCAACGACACGGAGGACACATCGCCTACGTTCAAGGTGCTCGAAGAGGGCGCGGCGACGCTTTCGAAAGAAGAGTCGGGGCGACTGGCCCAACGCCAGTTGAAATTCATCCAATACCTTGAAGCTGCGTTGGTCAGGATCGAGAACAAGACTTATGGCATATGTCGCGAGACGGGAAAACTTATCCCGAAGGAGCGTCTGAAAATCGTTCCCCACGCGACGCTTTGCATCGAGGTGAAAGAAAATGAGAAGCATTAACTTTCAAACGACATAGCGCAAGAACAGGCATGAAAAAACTATACGTTATTGTATTGACCGTATTTGCAACGGTATCGGTGCGCCAGGCGGCAGCGCAGCATATCAGTTATGGCATTGAAGCGGGCGGAACGATTTCGCACTCATCGTGGACGTTCGACGGCGACGAAATCACAAAGAGCGTCGGCGGCTACACGATAGGACTAACGTTCGGATACGAGATACTCGATAACACATGGCTGCAATCGGGAGTTTCGATCATCACCAAAGGCGGTCAATATAATATCAACGAGCCATTCTCTTCTGACCTACCGGAAATAAGGCGCGACCGCACAGAGAAATATCGTCCGATGTATGTACAACTGCCTGTAAATCTGGCATATAACATCGGACTTGCGCGCCGCACGAGCATTTTTGTGGCCGCCGGAGGATTCGTCGCACAGGGTATCGGCGGCGAATATAATTCCTCGCTCAATTATATCGACGCACCCGATTGGCAGGATCGCAACGAAAATCGCGGCGCATTTAAGAACGGTGCGCTGCGGCGGTTCGATGCCGGTGTGAACGTAGGCGCAGGATTAAATCACGGCAATCTGGTGCTCCGTGTGGGGTATGACCACAGCTTTCTGAATATCGCGAAAGACCGCAAAACGCTCGGCGCCGATGAGTTCCGCAATCGCAGCGTTGCAATCGTTGCCGGCCTGAGATTCAGATAGTTACGTTATTAATTTTGGGTCTGTTCACACAAATTCTGCTACTTGTGTGAACAGACCTGTTAGTTTGTATACGATAAACCATGCCGGAAAATAAGGATTACACGAGTTCTTCGTTCCGCATCACTTTTTTGGTGATCGCTATATTGCTGGTTGTCAGTCTTATTCCGCCGTTTTCTATTGGCGGTATACAATTCAAGCGCGCAAATATTTTGTCGGACGTGATAGAATTCTCCGACACGACGTCCGACCGTGACGGCGGCCTTACCAAACTTGACCTGCATTTTTTGGAAGAGGCCGAACGCAGGGGTTATCTCGATGATACTGAGGGTGTTGAAGCATCGGAAGATAGTGCGTTAGGTGATGCGGCCATCACGGATACGCCGCCGCGCCACGAACAATCCATCCAACAACATGTCGAACGATCAGCCGAGCAAACCGTGGAAAGACGCGAAGTTCGAAACAATGTTCGAACGGGCGACGGAATTGTGCATTTTATCGATTACACGCCCGATGGCCGTGTGTCGGTTGCCGATTTTGTGCGGACGATGGAGCAGGCGAGCGGGAGCAGAGTGGTTCGCATCGCATTTTTCGGCGACTCGTATATCGAGGGTGACATAATTACGGCCGACATTCGCGAACAACTGCAATCGAAATACGGCGGCGAGGGTGTGGGTTTCGTACCACTGGGTAACCCTTTGGCCATCAGTCGTCCTTCGATTACACATACTTTCGGCGGCTGGACAAACCATAATTTAATCTATAAAAGAAACGCGCCCGACGAACTTCAAAACATGTTTTTCGTATCGGGCATTGTAAGCACGCCGAACGAGCCGGAAGCATGGACGACATATAAAGGGACGCGTTTTCGAAGACATATCGGCTCGTGGTCGCGCGCGCGGCTGATCTTTGTCAATGATGGCGACACGACCATCGATATCACCGTAAATGACACTGTGTCAAGAAGTTTCACGCCTGAGCGAGGCGCGCAGGTACAGCAAATACATCTCGCCGACCAACGAGCGGGCAGCCTCGACGTGCGCGTAAAATCACATTTTGACGACGATCGGTTCATTGGCTACGGCGTGGTTTTGGACGGCCGCGTAGGCGTGGCGGTTGACAATTATGCCATACGCAGCAACAGCGGTATAGCGTTCTTCGGCACTGACCGCGAGGTGAATACGCAGATCGGACGCATGTTGGGCTACGATCTGGTGGTACTGCAATGGGGGCTGAACGCTATGTCGCCCGACGTGACGAATTACAGTTCATACGGCACGTCGCTGCGGCGCGTAATAAATTATGTGAAGAGTTGTTTCCCGAACAGCGCGATCGTCGTGATTGGCGTCGGCGACCGCAGCACACAACGCGACGGACAGTTCGTGACAATGGATGCCGTAGGAGCGATGCGCGCCGAGCAGAAGGCGGCGGCCGAAGCGTGCGGCGTAGCGTGGTGGGACACGTTCGAGGCGATGGGAGGCGATGGAAGCATGGTAGAATTCGTCGAACGCCAATGGGCGGCGAAAGATTATATGCACCTGAGCTACGGCGGCGGCCGGCACATCGCCACGCGATTCGTCGAGGCGCTCGCCGCTCTGCGTGAATAGCGAAAAACAAATTTAAAATGAGCCTATTCCCGACCAGAATATCAGGGTCTGGTTTGCGTAAGCAGACCCTGAAAATTTTCGCGGTAGCGGTTATTATGGTCGCCGCTGCGTTTTCCGTTCTGTTGGAGATTGGAGCAAACACACGGCAACATTTTGAAAATGAGCCGATTATAACAGCGGACTCTATACGTCACACCTACTTGCGCCCCGAATTGCGCACGCTTGCGGACTCTACGGCGAATGTGATTGTCGATAGCACGGAAGCTCTTCTGCCGCTGATGGAAAAACTGCGCGAATTACAATGCGGCGGGGAGGGCACGGTTTCTATTCTGCACATCGGCGATTCGCATGTTCAGGCGGGATTCCTTACCGGACGGCTGCGAGAACTGTTCCAGCGGGATTTCGGCGATGCCGGACGCGGGCTGATCACGCCGCACCGCATGGCGCGCATGAACGAAGCGCCGGACTATGTGATAACAAGCCGCTTCCGTCATAGCGCGACAAAAGCGACCGATCGATTGGATGGCAAACCCGGTTTCACGGGCGTTGCCGTAAAACTCGAAACGCTGTATAACGAACTGAGTATCAGGTCGAGACACCCATTCACTGCTGTGACGGTGTTTCACGCTCCGGATGCTCCACGCCTTTCGGAGTCGGACGAACTGAACATCGGGTCACACTGCACGGCGCACGATACTCCGACGTCGACGCGTATTGCACTCTCGCGGAGCACGGATACGCTGATACTCAGCGGTTTTACAACATCCGAATGGAACGATCCCACGTTTTACGGCTTTTCGCTGGAAAACGGCTTGCCGGGCGTGCTCTACCATGCCGTGGGGCTTAACGGCGCGGCGTTCGAACACTTCGCGAACAATACCACGATACTCGACGGCGGAGCTGCGGCGCTCGCGCCCGACATTATAATCGTCTCGCTAGGCACGAATAATTGTTACGGTAACAACTTCAATGCCAGTCGGTTACGCGATAGCGCGAGCGATTTTATCCGCCGCCTGAAAGAATCTTATCCGGGTGTGCCGCTGCTCGTCACCACGCCGATGGAAAGCCATAGACTACAAGGCGGACGACGAGTGGCGAATCCCAATATTGTGACGGCGGCGAGAGAAATCTGTGCAGCGGCGGCGGATAATAATATAGCATGGTGGAATTTTTACGGTGCAGCCGGCGGCGCGCGGGCGATGGATCGCTGGCACGCACGCGGACTTGCCCAGACCGACCGAATCCACCTCACAGAGAGCGGTTACGTGTTGCAGGCCGACATGCTTTACGAAGCATTCACACGGTATTACAATGAAACCTTGCATTTTGAATTATAAAACGTGTTCACGGAAATAGGAGAAATACTGCGGTCGGTAGGTGAATTGTTGAAGTACGATCCTCGCGCACCGCTTATTTTCAGCAGCGGGCTGTTCCTGTTCCTGTTTGCGGGCTTCACGTTTTTTTATAAGTTTCTGCGCAACAAGACCTCGCTGCGTATCATATATGTATTATTGTTTTCACTGTATTTTTATTATAAATCGAGTGGGATTTATTTTTTGTGTATCCTTTTAGTCGCTACGACTGACTATTTCATAGGTCTCGGCCTCGAAAAAAACCTGCGGCAGAGAACACGCAAATGGCTTGTGGCCCTGAGCGTTGCGATCAATCTGGGGATGCTTGGATACTTCAAGTACACGAACTTTTTCATCGGATTGGCGAACGATATGTTCGGCGCCGGATTCTTGGATTTTAAAAATATTTTCTTGCCGATCGGTATATCGTTTTTTGTTTTTCAGTCGATGAGTTACACTATCGACCTCTATCGCCGGCGTGTCGATGCACTCCGCAATTGGCTCGACTATGCATTTTATCTGTCGTTTTTCCCCGTGTTGGTGGCCGGCCCGATCGTGCGTGCGCGCGATTTTATACCGCAAATTCGACAGCGGCCGCTCGTGGTCACGCGCCAAATGTTCGGCCTGGGAATGGTGCTGATCATCGCCGGACTGTTCAAAAAGGCCGTTATTTCGGACTATATCAGCTTGAATTTCGTCGATCGTATTTTCGATAATCCGTTGCTATACAGCGGATTCGAGAACTTTATGGGGATGCTGGGCTACGCGATGCAAATATATTGCGACTTTTCTGGCTATTCGGATATGGCGATCGGCATCGCGCTGCTTCTTGGATTTCGTTTTCCCGAAAACTTCAATTCGCCGTACAAGGCGGCGACGATCACCGATTTTTGGCGACGGTGGCACATTTCGCTGTCGAGCTGGCTGCGCGATTACCTCTACATCTCGCTGGGCGGCAACCGCAAAGGGCAACTTCGTACATATGCTAACCTGATGATTACCATGCTGTTAGGCGGACTGTGGCACGGCGCGGCGATGCGTTTCGTGATCTGGGGCGGGATTCACGGCGTAGCTCTGGCCGTCCATAAATCAGTGATGCCGAACCGTGACGGTACGCGTGACAACCTCATTATCAGGCTCTTGGTTATTGTAGTGACGATGCTTGTCGGAGCGGGCATCGGCTATGCAATATTTCCTTCGACAGCAAGCAATTCGTTATTATGGGGCGCGCTGGCAGGCGCAGCATTCGTCGCGGCGATGCTCCCGCTGGCTAAGTCCAACGGTGCAGAAATGGCTCGCTGGCGTCGCGTGTATGGTATCTTACTGACATTCAGCACGGTACTCTTTGGCTGGATACTATTCCGCGCGCCTGATATGGCGACTGTGGGGCAGATTCTCACGCGCATTTTCACCGACTTCCGCGCCGACCTCATATCCGATGTTATCGCCGGATATGCCGGAATTTTCGGCCTTATCGCGCTCGGATTCGTGCTCCATTTCGCCTCCGACCTCAGCGAAGCCTCCATGCGCCGCCGCGTCGCCCGCCTGCCGATATGGACGCTCGCACTGATAATAGCAAGCCTGATTTGGGTCGTGATGCAAATAAAATCATCTGATATTCAGCCGTTTATATATTTTCAGTTCTGATTTTTAGCGCACTATGGTCGTCCTCATAAATTTTTCGCACATTAACAAAACAAATAAACCATGATCGATCTAATATTACATTGGGACAAAACGCTGTTTCTCGCGTTAAATTTCGACGGCGGAGCGGTGCTGGACAGATTTTTCTGGGTGGTGTCGGGCAGACTCACATGGGTGCCGCTCTATGTGCTTATAATCACGCTGTTATGGCGGCGCTACGGTTGGCGGGAGGCATTGCTGGCGGTGGTATTCATAGCAGTGATGGTGGGCGCTGTGGACCAGGCTTGCAACTTTTTTAAGGCTACGGCCGGCAAACTGCGCCCTTCGCATAGCCCTGACCTTGAAGGACTTGTGCATCTTGTGAAGCGCCCAAGCACCGGCGGACTTTATCGCGGCGGGCTGTATGGCGCAGTGTCGGCGCACGCGGCAACTACGTTCGCGATCATGACTTTCAGTTCTGCGCTTGTGCGTGCACGATGGTTCACGGTGCTCACCGTCATTTGGACGACGCTGGTGGCTTACAGCCGCATCTATCTCGGAGTGCATTATCCGCTGGATATTTTGCTCGGCGCGCTGCTCGGCATATTGGCCGGGGTGTTATTCGTGAAGCTTTATCAACTGACCACCAGTCGATTACAACGAAGAATATCATCTTAGATGAAGGGAATTTGCCAAAAATAAGGGAGGCAACAAACAACGGGAAACGCTGCCATAAAATTTTCCTTAGACCATAAATCCCGATTTTTCTCGTTATCTTTGTATGATATAGGCTTAATAATAATATTAACCCATGCTATTACAAATGAGAAGACGTTTTTTTTGGATTTTTCTGTTCACCGCCGCGGCAACGTTCCTGATGCCCGCAACCGCTACAAATGCACAACCTACGCGGACGACCCTGCATGACGGCTGGGAATTCCGTCAGGCGCGGGGTCATAATTGGTATCCGGCCACTGTGCCGGGCGTGGTGCACACCGACCTGATGGCCAACGGCATCATCGAAGACCCGTTCATGCGGTTGGGCGAGCGCGCAGTGCAGTGGGTCGATAAGGAAGACTGGATATACAGAACGACGTTCGACATGGACGCGGCGACGTTCGACATGGAGAATATCACTCTGATCTTCAAGGGATTGGACACTTACGCCGACGTGACTCTGAACGATTCGCTGATCGTGAATGCCGACAATATGTTCCGCGAATGGAGCGCGGATGTGAAGGGGTTGCTGAAACCGACCGGCAACGAGCTGCAAATCCATTTCCATTCGCCGATCCGCATTGCTATGCCGATGTGGGAAGCTACACCCTGGCGCGAGATCATCGAATCGGGCAACGACCAGTCGGCACAGGGCGGACTGTTCAACCGCCGCGTGGGCGTCTTCACGCGCAAGGCGGGATATCATTACGGCTGGGATTGGGGGCCGCGCCTGGTAACGTCGGGCATCTGGCGGCCGGTGGTATTGGAAGCGTGGAACGACGCGCTTATCGACAACGTTTTTTATCAGCAGCTCAGCGTGAACGAGCGACGGGCGGACGTACAGGTGACGGTGACTACCAACGTGACACAAAGCATCCCGAACGGAGAAATAATCATAACGAACCGCACCGACGGCCGCCGCGTGGCACATTACAGAGGGCGGCTCGATAAGGGCGAGAACGAGCGTACGCTGACGTTCACGATGAACCGCCCTCGCCTGTGGTGGACGAACGGACTTGGCGAGCCACACCTTTATGATTTTGTGGTCGAGGTGAAAGCCGGCGACCGGACGCTCGATGTGCACGAGCAAAAACTTGGTATCCGATCACTGCGCCTGGTTATCGAAGAAGACAAGTGGGGCGAAAGCCATTACTTCGAGTTGAACGGCGTGCCCGTCTTTATGAAGGGCGCAAACTACATTCCGTGCGACAATTTCCTGCCCCGCGTGACGGACGAAATTTACGAAAGGACGATACGCGACGCGGTGGAGTCGAACTATAACATGCTGCGCGTATGGGGCGGCGGAATTTACGAGAATGACATTTTCTACGAACTTTGCGACCGATACGGCATCCTTGTCTGGCAGGATTTCATGTTCGCCTGTGCGCTCTATCCTTTCGAGGGCGAGATAGTGGAAAATATTAAGGAGGAAGCGCGTCAGAACGTGCGCCGACTGCGTAACCATACTTGCCTGGCCTTGTGGTGCGGCGGCAACGAGAACGTCGACATGTGGTTCAACTGGGGCGTGCGTCGGCGCTACGAGCGGCACGATCCGCAGTGGGCAGAGACGGTTTGGGGTGAGCAATACAACTTGTATTTCAACGTTCTGCCTGCAATAGTCGCCAAGTACCACCCGGGCATTGCGTATACCCCCTCGTCACCCTACTCCGACGAGCAGGGCACGCGCAGCGAGGATCGCGGAACGACCCACGATTGGGATGTGTGGGGACGGGCGTTGGAGTTCGACCTGTACAACACCAAGCGCAGCCGCTTTTTCAGTGAATACGGTTTTCAGGGCTTCCCGCCGTTCCAATCCGTAGTGCGTTTTGCACCGGAGGAGCGCGACTGGTCGGCAACATCGGAGGTGATGCTCGCGCATCAGCGGGCAGGGACGAACGGCAATCAGAAGATCGACGCGATGCTTGCGCGCGATTACGGCGCTCCGCGCGACTTTTTCGCATTCCTCTACATGAGCCAACTGATGCAGGCCGACGCTATGCGGCTGGCTATGGAGTCCCACCGCCGTCAGATGCCGCGCTGCATGGGCTCGTTGATATGGCAGCACAACGACTGCTGGCCTGCGGTCTCGTGGGCGGGGCGCGATTGGTACGGCACGTGGAAAGCGCAGCAATATGCCATCCGCCGTGCGTTCAGTGAGGTGATCATATCGCCAGTCGAGGAAGACGGGATGCTGAGACTGTATACCGTGTCGGATAGGCTGCGTCCTGCCAACGGCGTGCTCACGGTTCGGACCGTCGATTTGCAAACGGGCGAGATGCATGTTATGGACGAGCGACCTGTCCGCGCAGCGGCGAATAACAGCACGGTGGTGTGGGAGCATGCTGCCGAGGAGTTGTTCGGCGACGGGCGGCGCGAGAACGTGGTCGTGCATTTTGTCTTTGCCGAGAGAGACGGCCGTGAGCATCGGAATAATTATTTTCCGGCGAAGAATAAATATCTGGCATACCGATTGCCCGAACTTAGCGTGAAGACGCGGCATATCGGTGGACGCGAGTATGAGGTCACGGCCTCGTCGGTCGGCTTTGCGCGCGCGGTGTATATATATGTAGACGGCGCGCAGGATTACCGTCTGAGCGATAATTTCTTCGATATGCTCCCTGGCGAAACGCGGACGATTACGATCACGTTCGATGATGACGCGCCGTCAGGTATCGAGCGGCGAGTGCAGGCGCTCTCTTTCGCCGATGCACGCGCGGTGGCTACGGCCACACCGAGATAGCCTGCCGGATAACTGTCATCCCGAACGCGAAGCGGAGGGATCTATCGCTAGTATGTCTTTGAACTTATAAACTCGCGATAGATTCTTTGCGTTCGTTCGGAATGACAAAAGAAAATTAAACTCCTCAATAATGAAAAAAACACTCGCATTCAGCATCTTAGCTCTCGTAGCGACGGTAGCGGCAACAATGCCCCTCATCGCACAAGCTCCGCCCGCATACCCCGTGCATCTGTCCGATTCGCCTCATGCTCCGGCGGCGATGCTGCCATTCACGACCGTGAAAGTGTACCTGGCGGTAGAGAAGGAGACGACTATTGCCGGACCGTATGCGCGGTATGCGCAGCGTTTTCTGGGCGTTATCGCACCTCTTGCCGACCGCAAAACGTATCGCATAATCTCGGCGCGACTCGACTACACTGACCCACACCGCAAGTTGGAACGCATCGATGCGAACGATCCGCAGTCCGGAGTGCGTGCGGTATCGCATGTCTTCGGTGGCAATTCGTTCACGCGTGTGCCACCCGACCGCGTGACAAGTAGCGACCGTTCGAGCGAGACGATGGCGCGCGACGCAGCACAGACCATATTCGCCTTGCGCCGTCAGCGCCTCGAAATTCTCACGGGCGATGCGGCCGAACTCTATTCCGGAGGATTGGAGGCAACGTTTGCCGAGCTTTCGCGCGTGGAAGACGAATATCTTGCTCTGTTCATGGGTAAACAGTCGGTCACGACGACCGTCTATGAAATAGATATAGTCCCGACAGCCGAGCGTACGAGTTATATTGTATGTCGCTTTACGGCGGAGGACGGCGTGCTCGCGAGCGACGATCTGAGCGGCGAGCCTGTGACACTACGTCTCACGCCCGAGCGGGGCGCAACGCCTGTCGCAGCACCCGCACGCAACACACGTGGCCAGACCGTGCGTCACCGCCTGGCCGATTTCGCAGAGTGCAAGCTCACTTACGAGCAAACGGAACTTGCCCGCCGCCGCATCCCTGTCTATCAATTCGGTATCGACATCGACGCTCCGGTGACAAGGTAACATTACAAGAAATTGTCATTGCGGGCTTGACCCGCAATCTCACATAGGGATTGGCTCGCAAAAAGACGCTCGCCCTTCCCTTGCCTGCCGGCGGCGACCCTGCAACGACGAATTGTCGGAAACCGTCATAGACGGTTATATTTAAAAAGATTAAAGCCCCGCTTCCAAGTAAACTTGGGCGGGGCTTTAATCTTTTTTATGATCCCTTCGGGATTTTCCGACAATTCGTCGTTGCGGTGAGAGAGGGATTCGAACCCTCGGTACAGTTACCCGTACGTCAGTTTAGCAAACTGGTGGTTTCAGCCACTCACCCATCTCACCTGGCCGTTTCTTTTATAGCAGTGCAAATGTAAATCATTTTTCGCGAACTACCAAACATTTATCCGTCATCTCAGGTTTGTGACCCGCGACAGCAATGATCAGAAAATAAACCGCGAACTGATCTCCTTGAAGTTCGACACGCGTTCCATTACGTCAGCAAAAAGGTCGGCGACACTCAGAACCGTGAATTTCGACAAATCCTGCCCTCCGTCGAGCGGGATGGTATCGGTCACGATAACCTCGCACAGCTTGCTCTTATTAAGTCGATCGTAGGCCGCTCCCGACAACACCGGGTGTGTGGCACATGCACGTACCGACCGCGCGCCCTTGCGTTTGAGCATGTCAGCCGCCATTGTTATGGTCCCCGCCGTATCGATCATGTCGTCAAGAATCACGATGTCGCGCCCGCGTACGTCGCCGATCGCCGTCATCGACCCCACTTTGTTCACCCCTGAGCGCGTCTTGTGGCTGATTATCATCGGGACTTCGAAGTGCTGCGCATAAGCATTCACGCGCTTCGCACCGCCCATGTCGGGCGCAGCGAACGACAGATGCTCGAGTCCAAGACTTTTTATATAAGGCACGAAAATCCCGCTTGCATAAAGGTGATCGACCGGCACGTCGAAGAACCCCTGTATCTGGTCGGCGTGCAGGTCCATCGTCACGATGCGGTCTACGCCCGCCGCGCATAATAGATTCGCAACGAGTTTCGCTCCGATCGACACCCTCGGGCGGTCTTTGCGATCCTGTCGCGCCCATCCGAAATAGGGCATCACGGCGATCACTTTATAGGCCGATGCGCGGCGCGCGGCGTCGATCATAAGCAGCAATTCCATCAGATTCTCGGTGGGCGGGAACGTCGACTGCACGATAAACACCGTACATCCGCGAATGCTTTCGTCGAAAGCAGGCTGGAATTCGCCGTCGCTGAATTCCAGCACCGCCGATTTTCCGAGTCCCACTCCATAGCTCGCCGTGATTTTTTCGGCCAGATAGCGGCTTTCGCGCCCCGCAAAAATCTTGATATTATGTAACGCCATGACAGGTTTTTGTGATGTCCTGCAAATTTAGAAAAAATTATCGAGATTCCGCGCTACCCGAATGATGCCTTATATACTCGGCGATGCACGCGCAGATCGAGTCGTCGCCGAGCGTGTCGCAATCGACGACCATCGATGCCTGATCGTAAAACGGCTCGCGTTCAGGCAATATCCGCATTATTAACGCCAGCGTCTGTTCGGCATCCAAGCCTCGCAATATCGGACGTTTAGTTTGACCGGGACGCAGACGCGCAGCAAGTCGCCGAGGACTGAGTTTCAGATAGATAGTTTTCCCGACGGCGTTCATCAACGCCATGTTGTTGCCGCTGCATGGCGTGCCGCCGCCGCACGACACCACAATGTTTTCATCCGACTCGGCAAGCTGTTCCAGCGCCGCCCGTTCGGATTTACGGAACGTCGCTTCGCCTTCGCGCGCGAAAATCTCTGCCACCGACGCTCCATGCATCTGCTCCACCTGCGCGTCGATATCCACGAATCGCATACCCGCCCGGCGCGCCACTTTGCGCCCGACGCTGCTCTTGCCCGCACCCATAAAACCGACAATGAAAAAGACCATTTGGGAATTTTCTTACGTCATTGCGAGCCTGGAAGGCGAAGCAATCCAACAGTAGAAGTAAACACTGGATTGCTTCGCCTTCCAGGCTCGCAATGACGATCAAAATATTATTGTAAGCCGCCCGCGCTATTTATGCTTCCCGGCAAACGCAGCCAACCGCTCTTCGAGCATATCGAACTGACGCGGTTCGTTGAGTTGCGACACACAGACGCGAATACCCTGCTGCTGGCTGCCCGTAGTGTTCAGCGTTATGGCGCAGATACCATGCAGCATCAGCTCGCGCATCAACTCGCCTCCGGTCATCGAACCGAAACCCGCAGTGTAGAAAAATCCGTCGCTCACCGGTTCGTCCATATCCTTGTCGTAGACGATATGGAATCCGTGCCGCAGGAACATCTCTTTGGTAATGCGTGCACGGCGTGCATATTCCTCCGCCTTGCCGATGAAGTCGAGGTCGCCGTCGGCCGCTGCCTTGAACATCGCCGCAAGGGCGTACTGCGCAGCGTGGCTCGTACCCGACGATGCGCCGTAGAGAATAGCCATGATGTATGCATCGCTCACGCGCGCCATACCGAAACGCTCTTTCAAAGCCGGGAATGACCGCGACCACAACGCATCCGAAAACGCCGCGATACCTATACGTTGCCCTGCATAGCTGAAAATTTTCGACGCCGAGATGAACAGTATATAATTATCCGTATAGCGCGAGACGGTGGCCTGATACGGCGGCTCGAACGGTCGGCCGAGAGCCTTGCGGAAATCCATACCCAGATAAGCCAGATCCTCCATGACCACGGCGTCGTATTTGGTCGCCAACTCTCCGATCGTCTGCAACTCCTGTTCCGTGAGGCATATCCACGCCGGATTGTTGGGATTCGAATAGACGATGGCGGCTATGTTGCCCTGCACCAGATAGCTTTCCAACTTTTCGCGCAGAGCCTCACCCCGATATTCATAGATATCGAACGACAGGCTCTTGATGCCCAGCACATTAGTCTGCGTCCTTTGAACCGGAAAACCCGGATCTATAAACAGCACCGTATCGCGGCGCGGGTCGAACGCAGCGCACAGCATGAACGCCGTGAACGTACCCTGCATCGACCCCACCGTCGGGATGCACCCGATCGGCGCAACCTGTGTATCGAGGAAAGCCTTGATAAATCGCGAAGCCTCTGTTTTCAGCGCCGGAATGCCGAACATATTGGGGTATATCGATGCCACACCCTCTTTCAGTGCCGCTATCTCGGCCTGCACACCTATCTGTTCGGGTTTCAGGCCGGGGATGCCCATTTCGAGATGAAGAAATTCGGTCTCCGCCTCGCGTTCCATATAGCGCGCAATGTCGCCCGTCTGGCGGATCGTGGCGCGCGAAATATCGGTCACATCGCCTGCACGCAGAGCATCGGCGAGTATCGACTCCGGTAACGGGATTCTCATTTTGCTGCTATTTTCTTCGCGTACTCCTGTCCTGCCCGGAATGCCGCGAGATTCATATTCACCACCTCGTCGCCCTTGCGCCCGAAGATGTCACGGATGCCCTGCTCCAACTTTTCGGCCTCTATTCCGAGGAACGGAGCGGCCGCACCCAGCAGCACCATATTCGCCGCACGTGCCGATCCTGCCTGCTTCGCAATAGCATCCACGTCGATAGTGACCACGCGCGGCAGCGAATTCAGCTCGTTATTCACGGCCTGCATATCGGGATAGTTCGAGATATTTACGAACGGCGTGGTATTGGTAATCACCCACCCTTCTGGCGAGAGCCACGGCAGGTAGCGCAACGCTTCCATCGGTTCGAGCGAGATTACGACGTCGGTCGCTCCGCGCGGGATAAGGTCTGAGGCTATGGGCTTCGACGAGATGCGCAGGTTCGACTGAACGTCGCCGCCCCGCTGGCTCATGCCGTGTACTTCGGCCTGCTTGATGCTCAGCCCGTCGTTCAGGGCTGCTTTACCGATCACGTTGGCTATCGAGAGGATGCCTTGTCCTCCGACGCCCGAAAGTATAATGTCGCGTTTCATTTGTGTGTTCTGTTAAAGTTTGATTTTTTATCGAAATTGTCATTCCGAACGCGCGGTACGCGCGTTCGGAATGACAAAAGCTCAACCGCCGCTTTACCGCACTCTCGGCTACTTCTTCCTTTTCAGCGTCTGGATACACTCCCTCACGGGTATGATCACCGACACACCGTTATAGTCGATCTCCTCCTTGATCATTTTGTACATCTCGTCGCGGTTCTTCGGCAGCGGCACGACTGTGCGCACATGGGCCGCCTCGACACCGAGACCCTTGCATATTTCTTCAAGGCGTCCTGTTCCCGACGATGGTTGACCGCCCGTCATACCTGTGGTAAGGTTGTCCGAGATGATGATCGTGACATTGGTATTCTCATTCACACAGTCCAGCAGACCCGTCATGCCCGAATGGGTGAACGTCGAGTCGCCGATAACGGCCACCGACGGATGCACGCCTGCATCGGCCGCCCCTTTGGCCATCGTCACCGATGCGCCCATATCGACAGTGGTGTCGATGGCGTGGAACGGTGCGAGCCAACCCAGCGTGTAACAGCCGATGTCGCTGAACACTTTCGGGTGTTCATACTCACCGAGCACCTCGTTCAGAACGTTGTACACATCCCTGTGGCCGCAGCCGTCACACAACACCGGCGGGCGCGGAACGACCACCTTGCTTGGGCTCAGCAGCGTGCGCGCGGGCAAGCCCAGCGCAGCGCGCACATTGTCAGGGTTCAGTTCGCCCGTGCGCGGAAGTTCACCGCTCAGACGACCCTTCACAGGCACAGGCGTGGGCATGATACCCCTCAGCTGCTCCTCGACCACAGGCTGACCGTCCTCGATGACCAGGATCGATTTACATTCCTGCGTGAGTTTCAACACAAGCGCGGTCGGCAGCGGATACTGCGAGATTTTCAGCACCGGATGCGGGCAACCGTCAGGATAATTCTCCATCAGGTAGTTATACGCCAAGCCGCACGCGATGATTCCCACCGATTTGTCCGCCGCATCTATATATTTATTATACGGACTGGTCTCCGCCTCTTTTTCGAATCGCGCGTAGTCTTCCAGCAGTTTCACATAGCGCATACGTGAGTTGCCAGGCATCAGCACCCATTGGCGCGTGTAGTCGGGATGCGGGAACGACAGCTTGTTCTGCTCTCTGATCTCGCCCGTTTCCACTTCCGCACGCGAGTGCGCCATGCGCGTGGTGATGCGGATCAGCACCGGAATGCGGTGTTTTTCCGAGAAATCGAACGCCTCGCGAACCATGTCGTAAGCCTCCTGCTGCGACGATGGTTCGAACGTGGGAATAAACGAGAATTTCCCGTAAAAACGCGAATCCTGTTCATTCTGCGACGAGTGCATCGACGGGTCGTCGGCAGCCAGCACCACCAGTCCGCCATGAGCGCCGGTCATACCCGAATTCACGAATGCGTCGGCCGCGACATTTACTCCCACGTGTTTCATGCACACCAATGCACGTTTTCCGGCGAACGACATACCCAGAGCTTCCTCCATCGCCGTTTTTTCGTTCGACGACCATTCCGAATGTACCCCGCGCTCCCGCGCAAATTCGCTGTCGCGGATATACTGAGTGATCTCGGTTGAGGGCGTTCCGGGGTAGGCATACACTCCCGACAGCCCTGCATGAAGGGCGCCCAGAGCAATCGCTTCGTCGCCAAGCAGTAATTCTCGTTGTTTCATATAGCAAGTAGTTTTACAGGCATTTGTTAATCTATTCACATAAATGCGTCGCAAAAATAGTAATAATAAAGGAATAAAACAATTTGTGCAAATTATCGATTGAAACAATGCTCTCACTGCTAAACGCACGAAGTGCGGAGAAGTTGATCCGAAGACTCTTCCCCGCACTTCGTGCGTTTAGCATCAATGTCGACGTATCTACCGTCCGATCAACTCGTCGAGCGCGGCGCGGATTACCACTCCCTGACTTGGACGCGGTGCATCGACCGAAACGATGCGGAAGTTGCTGTCGATCAGAATGAATCGCGGAATGCCAACGATGTTCCAGTCTTTACGCATATCGCCGGGCGAGAACACCTGAACCACAGGTGTCTCATAAGTTTTGCGAGCGAGATAATTACGCCATATTTCGGCAGTGTTGTCCACCGACACGGCGACAAAACAAATTTCCGGATATTCTGCGGCGAGCGCCTCGAAATGCGGCGATTCGGCAATGCAAGGAGCACACCACGTCGCCCATACATCTACGTATAGCGGCCGCCCGTCCGCCATCAGGTCGCTCAGCATAATCTCCGCTCCGTCGGTCGTCAGCAGCGCAACGTCCACTGCCGGACCGCCCTTGATCAGTCGCACCGCATCGTTCAGCTTATCCATGAACACCTGCCGCATATCTTCGTGAGCGATGGTTTCGGCGTATGCGAGCATGTCGGCGTAGATTTCAGCAGTCATGTTCCGTCCGATCGCTCCGGCCTTGATGGCTACATCGTACAGCGCACGCAGTCGCGGCGAAAACTCGACGTCGAACCCCTCACGACCGCCGAACTCATAGAGCGTACGCCTTATCACGTCGATATCGAGATAACGGTCATCCGAACCGATATGCGTAAGCGCCGTCTGCAACCGCTCCCGATGCCGCATATAATAGTCGTGTATAATCGCGTTGTAATCCTCCCTGCTCATGTCCGGCTGACTCATCTGGCTGTATATAGGGTAATAATAGAACGAGTTTACATAATCGCCCCAAACCCGCGCGCGCTCTATCTTGCGAAACTCAGGCGTAACCCCTTGCAGGGCTTCGAGTTGCGCAATACGCGCTGCTGCAAGGCTATCGAGCAGCTCTTCGATCGGACGCGTTTCACCCCGCAGCGCCGCCCCCGAATCGAGGAACGATCCGCCCTTCGCGAAGTAGCGGTGTTTCAGGTAGATATTGGCTGCCGCACCCCTACCCTCCGGCGCGATCACGGTCTGCATGTTGTCTTCGTTCAGAATGATCGTAAGTTCATCGCCCGGCGAGAGATAGAGCGGATTACGCCGCAGCATAAAGTATTCTGGCCCGTTGGGAAGCGGTACTATGACCTCTGCCCATCCGTTCTCGTCGGGGTGCAACTCGATTTCGCCGTAGCGCGTGATGAGCGCCAATTGTCCGTCGGGCGAGAGCGAGATATTCGCTCCTTCCAACAGTTGCAGTCCGATGTGTAGTGTTGCGCTCGGCGTTTGTGTCTCGCGCGCTTTGCCTGCGCAGCACGCCGTAGTTACAAAAAACGCAACGGCGATGATTGTCGCAAGCGATAATAACAGTGGTTTTTTCATTTGGTTTTCATTGGTTGTTATTTTGTGTATTAACAATCCCCCCGTCCCCTCAAGGACGGAGGGATGACAAATTTACTTATTTTAGATAAACACCAGATCGGTTATCGGCCCTAAACCGCTATGTGTCTGCACGGCGGAGAAACGTTCGCTGTTGTCGCCCGGACGCCCCGAAGCCGAAAGATTGATAACGGCCACCTCACCCGTACCGTCGGGCAGGTTGAATCCTACTGCAAGACTGAAATTAGGGTCGAACTCGTACTCCGGAACGGCAAGCGCAGCGCGCGTATCGGTCGCATTGCGCGCGAAGGTCATTCGAACTGCCACTCCGCCGTTTTCGTTCGAGTAGATAGGTGTCGCCGGGCCGCCTGCGGCCTTGTAATCCCAGCGATAGACGGTGCTGCCCGAAGTGTAGAAGATAATGCCGTTGAAGACATCCGACGAGGCGAAACGTGAGTTCTCGTCGAGTCCCGGAGGCGCGGGGAGTTCGGTGTATTCCGTAAACCTCGGCAGGCCGCCTACGGCAAAAGCGCGCGAGTTGAATTCATAGACAGCGCATGTCGAACCTGCTTTGGCAACCGCAAGGCCGTAGACAAAGTTAGGCAGATGAGTAGCGTGCTTGAACCCGGTTCCGAGCCACAGCACCTGCTGTGCGGCGGGCAGTGCATTGGGGTCTGCACCCGTAGCGTTGCCGACCTGCGAGCCGATCGCTTGCAGCGTGGCGGATGTGGGGTTGTCCGCGCTGTCATTAAAGACGGCATGATTGAATCCCGCGTTCGCCTGATTCAGATAAGCGAGAAAACGGTGCTCCAATGCATCATAGACCAGCGTCACGAAACCGAATTTGGAGCTGTACTTAATATCCACACTACCGACGCTGCCCATGTGCGCTTTGTAGATCTTCATGCCGATGGGACAGTTGTAAAGCTGTCCGCCGGAGATTATCGTGAATCCCCAGTCCACGCCGCTGCCGACCGCAGGCGAGAAACTTGCAAGGTCGAACGTCGGAGTTGCCGACGGCGCAATGAGCTGGCGCAGCGACTGCTCCTGTCGGAATCTATCCCACTGAACGAGAATTCCCGACTCATCGGGGTTGTCCGTTACGAGACCGAAAATCTTGTGATTGGAGCCCGTTCCGAAAGCATTGTAAGAGAACCCCTGTACGCTGAGCAGCGATACGGGCGCTCCGGTAAACTGTGTGCCTGTTTCTTTGTAGTAAGCGTCGGGCGTCACTACCGGCACGTCGAGATACTCTATCGCCGCTAAGCGCGCCGTGCCGTCCGCTGCCTCGTGCAGCACCATCCATGCGCCGGAATACGGGCGTATGAGACGCAGCAGCACATTTGCCGCATAGGTCATGCCCGTCTCGCGGTCTGTGACATTCAGGCGGATGTACTGATTAAAGTGTGTCTCTGTCCCCGTAATTTCGATTTCGAGCGTTTCGCTGTTGCCGATCACTTCGGTGTCGCGGAGCGTCGCGACGTTAAAGTTAGTATACGAGCGCAACCACTCGAATTCGAGATTATTGCGATCGATGCCGGCCAACGTTTGCGACAGTTCGGGAGCGATTGTAATTGTCTGCGGTTCGACCTTTGCGGCGATTTCGGCCGGAAGGCGCACATCGACCCAATTCACGTCTTTCCCGCCCGTGCTGCCCTTGTCCTCGACGCATGAGCAAAGCAGAGCGAATGCGGCTGTTATGTATAGTATTTTTTTCATCTGTCAGTTCGGTTTAATACATTCCTGCCGGTGTGAAATATATCCACTCCAAAGCAGGGAACTTGGTTTCGTCGTAAAGAGGCGGATTATTCGGGTCTCTGCGATATTCGTCGAGCGCGGCCTGCAAAGCGAAGCAATCGGACAACGGCCCCCACTCCCAAACGAGCCATCTCACGAAGTCCGTGATGCCGAAGTCTATTATGAATTGTGCTTTGGTATGGCTGAACCCGAACAGCAGGCCGAACCCTGTGAACATGTTCCATTGGGCCTCGGTCACACCGAGAGATGCCAACGTAAGGTTATAATTTCTCGCCGAAACGCGGAACGTATCTTTGCCTTCCGCACCCGGCTCGAAATCCGAGTTCTCAAAGTCCGGCATCCACCACCCCATAAGTTCTTTACCGCTCGGCGTTTCGTGGATGAGATATTTCAGCACCGCCTTCGATGCACCGGCCGGGACAATGTATTCCAACTCCGGCGCTTCGGAGATATCGATAGTCTCGCTACCCTCTGCGGGCACGAATTTGAAGCTGACGCGACGGTCATAGTCGGAGGGCACTCCCATAATTCTTACGCCCACGAACAAAGTATCGACATTTCCGTCCACATGGCCGAAATCGACGCTGTATCGGCGCGACGTCTCGGCATCGTCTTCGCCCATATCCGAACCTACGAACTGCCTGTCATACCAACCGTAGACGTTCAGTCGTCCGTTCGTTTCGTAGCGTATCATCTCCGCTTCGCTGCAACCTGCAAAGAGCAGCGCGACGGCAAGTATACTATAAATTATCTTTCGCATGATCGATTTATTTTTTATTTATGATTTCCCGAAAATTATCTCGTCGTCCGGAATGCTGAACACGTAGTTCGCGTCGGTCATAACGCGTATCGGAGAGTGGAGGAACGTCTCGTAGCCCAGCCTTTTGTAGAAGAAAAACAGCTGTCCCTCGCCATAGAACTCCTTGCGGTATTCACGCTCGATGGCCGTTCGTTTGGCGGCGGGTGTCAAGTAACTCGTAGGCTCGATTGCGCGACGGTCCCGCACGCGGTTCAGGTGACGCGCCGACTCGGTGTAATCTTGTGCACACTCGGCCAGGATGTAGTACATTTCCGGAAGTCCTATGAGGCGCACGGTGTTCATCGTGCTCCACCATAACCCCGCCTGACGGTATTTCAGCGAGACCCAGACCGCTCCGCTTTGCTCAAAGCCCGTCCCCTCGCGGTAGCGCACGTCATTCGCACCGTCTTCGGCGACGGCAAACTGCGCATCGAGGAACGCACGCGAGGCTATTGAATATTGCGGATATTCGCCGAAGAAGTCGCGCCCCGCCTGCTCGTTGAAGCGATCGACGTAGATCGAAAATATCATCTCGCGCGAGCGCATCCTGTCGAGCGCGGCATCGACGAGTTCGAACTGCCGGCTATCGACCACCATTTGCGCATAACGGGCCGCCTCCGTCGTGTTGCCTGCCCAGAGATGAACGCGCGCCATCATCGCACGCACGGCGTAAAGGTTCATACGGCACTGGCGGTAGGTTTTGAAGACATCGTGCTCGGTGTAGAGTATGTCTTCGTCGGTTTTGGTTCGCGGAAATGTAAAGAGCAGCGGATCGGCGACGGACAGAAGCTCTTCGGCGGCAGCGAGGTCTTTCAGAATAGCCGCGATGACCTGATCCGACGGCAGCGGCTCTTGCGGATCGCGCGAAAAATCGCGGCGATAGCTTATCCTCGCCGCCTGCGGATCGTTCATATACACCGGTCCGTACATGCGCAGCAAGTCGAAATGCATGAACGCGCGCAGACCCAGCGCTTCGCCTTTCACGAGTTCGTAGTAGCCGTCGGTTGTGAAAACGTGGCTGTTCTTGTCCGTCCAGTACAACAGGTTGTTTATGTTGGCTATCTGGTTGTACATAGCGCGCCAGATCGAGTTCAGCGTCGCCTCGTTGCGCGCCGACGGGAAGGTATAGAAATCTGCGTTGCCCCAGTCGCCGAACTGGTAACGCTGCCCCAGCACGTCTATAAAGCCGTAGGAAAGGGTACGGGCATAAAGCTCCGGCTTGGCCATCTTTATATAGATTCCGGCCAGCGCCTCCATGAACCCTACTTCGCGGCTGAAAAGTTCCTCCTCGCCCACTGTTGTCTTGGGTCTCACGTCGAGCCAATCGTTGCAAGCCGTTGTCCCGAGCAGGGCAAATGCGGCTAAAATCAAAATATATTTTTTCATAGTGCGTACGTTTTTAGAAGAGAATATTCAACGACATCGACACCGAACGTGCGAACGGATACTCCGTGCCGCGCTCCATGCGTATGGTGGAAATCCGCGCGAGGTCTTGCATATAGGCCGTCACGGTCATCGCTCCGAATCCAAGATTGCGGATGAAAGCCGAATTCTGCGCGTCCATGCGGTAGGCAAGGCTCACGGAGGTGAGCGCCCACTCGTTGTTGCGCATCACGAAGCGCGAACTTGCTCTGGTGCTCACGCCTCCCTCGTAGGTTATCGCATTCGGATTGGGATTTATGGCTTTGTAGAACGTTTGGTCGCCCGGCTCTCGCCAGCGCTCGGTCAGAACACGGCGGTCGGTGTTGGTCAGCGGATTGGGATTCTCGACCTTGTCTATGAGCGTCTGGTTGAACAGATCGCCACCCCAATGATACATCGAGCTTACGGCCACCGTGAACCCTTTGTAGGTAAAATCGGTTGAGAGCGAACCTGCGAATTTCGGTGCGCGGTCGCCTACGGGAACGAGGTCATTCGCATCGTAGTCGTACGTAAACGTACCGTCGCGCTTTATGAAGACTTCGCGGCCGGTCTGCGGGTCGATTCCCGCCGAGCGCACAGCCCAGATAAGCGTCTGCGACATGCCGTTCTCAAAGCGCGGCAGCGGACGCGTGGTCTGCGCCACGGCATTCTGTTCGTTCTGCTCTTTGAGGGCGTTCGAGATTTGTTCGATGCGCGAGCGATTCTGACCGCCGGTGGCGCGGATGCTCCAATAGGCTTGTTTCGAAGCATCGCTGTACGGGATGATGCGCGCCGTGAGTTCGTAGCCCTTGTTAGAGATGCGTCCGAGATTTTCCACGATAGTAGAGAACCCGACCGAAGGAGCAAGTGTGTAGTCGAGCAACGAGTTCTTGGTGTAATTCTCGTAATACTCTACGCGGAAGCTGAGCAGGTTGCGCAGAACGGTTATATCCAGCGCAAAGTTCATCTTGTCGGTCTGCTGCCATCTAAGGTCGGGGTTGCCGATGCGGAACAGTTCCGTGCCGACTACGGGGAATCCTTTGTAGAGGTTGGTAAGGCCGCTGTACGTGTACATTTGCAGCGTCTGGTAAGGCGTAAACCCCTGCGAACCGGTGACGCCATACGTGGCGCGCAAAACCAGCTCATCGAAGAAGTTCATGTTCTGCACGAACTGCTCGCGATCGATATTCCATCTCACGCCGCCCGACCAGAACGGCGCATAGCGGTTATTGCGCCCGAACTCGGACGACGCATCGACGCGCGTACTGAAATCGACGGCATAGCGGTGTTTATACAGATAGTTGGCGCTGAGCAACGCACCGAACGAGCGCGCAGTGCTCTCACTGCCTCCGGTATTGGCCCAAGTAGCGCCCATCTGCACCTCGCTCAGGCGGTCGTTCGGAAAACCCGTATGCCGTATGGTGGTTGCCTTTTGTTGCCGTTCGCGGATCGAATAGCGGAAGTCCACGAGCAGCGTATGGTCGCCCATCGCGCGGTTGTAGCTCGCTCCGGACTGCAAATGATAGTCCCACCGATCGGCACGCTGCTGGTCGAAACTTCCTTTCTGTTGCGGGTCGGGAATGACGTAGAACGACGTGTGCTGCGCCGACCGGAAGACTTCGACCAGGCTGTTTGCGCCCGTGATGGCGAAATCGGCAAACAGACGAACGTGATTCCACGGGCGGTACTCGACGCGCATGTTGTTGCGCAGCTGCAACTCGCGCATGTCGTTTTTCTGATTGAAAAGCGTATTGTATAGCGGGTTAAGCACTAACCCGTGATGGCCTACATGCTCGGTTACACCGTTCACCGCGCGGTAAACGGGATTCAGCAGTATAAGAGGAATGTTCCCGTTCTCGTCGCGCGGACGCAGATAGGGGTTCATATCGGCATACTCCTGAAAATTGCCGTAAGGCGACAGGCGTGTTCCGTTAGTATGATCTACCGTTACGACGTTGCTGATAAGCAGGTTGTTTCGGCGGTAGCGCAACTCGACACGGCCGGTCTTGGTGTCTAAGTTCGTACCCTTCATCACACCGGGAGCAAATCCCGCGCCGAGCGTAACCTTGTAGAGCAGCGCATTATCGCCGCCCTCCATGTTCACCGTGTGCCGATGGGTGAATGCCGTGCGCACAGGCTCTTTGATCCAATAGGTGTCCACACCGCTCAGAACGGCGTGCTTGATTCGGTTGTAATAATCTTGGAGCGCCGGTTGGTTCGGCATGTTTCTGTAATATCCCGCCAACTCTTCCAGTTCGAGTTTCTCCGCAGCATTCAGCAGGTCGTACACCCCCAGGTCGGGGATGCTAAGGCCGAAATTGCCGTTGTAGCTGAAACGCAGTTGGCCCGGTGCGGGAGGTTTGGTCTCGATAACCACTACTCCGTTAGCAGCCTCCGAGCCGTATATTACCGTCGCGGCGGCATCTTTCAGCAGCGTCAGCGTCGCCACCTGCGTAGGGTCGAGGTCCATGATCGTCGTCACGCTTACACCGATGATCCCATCCAGAACGAACAGCGGCTGGTTGGGGCGCGTGCGCAGGTCACCGCGCAGGATCACGTCGTCGGCATTCGCGTAGCTCGCCAACCCCGCCTGCCCGCGCAGGTTGTACTCCGGTATGGCGTTGGGGTTCGACCCTGCCACATTGCTGGTATACATGCTGAAACCGGGGTCCACCTGCGCCAGTGCTGCGAGTATGTTACCCGGTGAAATCCGCCCCAGTTCCTCGCCCGTAAGCTGTGTGACCGAACCTGTATAGCTCAGCGGGTCACGCGAACCCATACCCGTCACGATAACCTGTTCGGAAGTGAACGCCGCCTGCTCCATTGTCACGGTCAGCTCGGTGCGATCACCGAGCGCTATTTCCTGCGGACGCATCCCGACAAACGAGAATAACAGTACGGCGTTTCGGGCATCGGGAACGCTCAGCCGGAACATTCCCGCCACATCTGTCGTTACGCCGATCGTCCGGTTACTTTTTACCACCACCGTCACGCCGAGCAGCGGTTCGCCCTGCGCATTGGTCACGCGTCCCGTAACAACGGTGCGCTGCGACGGCTGCGAAGACGGTTGGGTCGGCTGAGGCTGCTGGATTTTCGGTGAAATTACCACCATCCGGTCTTCTATGACATACCACAACCCCGTGTTTTCCAGTACCTTCGCCAGCACTACGTCGATTTCCGCATTGGTGAATGTCGCGCTCACACGCTCCTGCCCCCGCAGTTCCGAGTTACTGTATACGAATCCGTAGCCCGTCTTCGCGGCGATTTCATCGAGCACATCGGCCAGACGCGCATTCGACACCTCTATGGAAAGGCGTGTCTGCGAGAGTGCCGTAGCCGACGACACCGCGCCGAACAGGAACAAACAAAAGGCTGCGAGTTTCATCGTCCTGAGTGCCTTACGAATCGCCGCGCCCCGTTTCCGAGTCAATTTTTCCTTCATATTATTATGGTATTAGAGTGTTTGTTTTTACTTCGTCATTGCTGAACCGATCTATTACGTTTTATTTACTTCGGGTTATAACCCGAAGTAAATGAGGCATGCCTCATTTAGGCAGACAATAAATATCTTCTCGTCTTATGTCACGACTGCGTGACGCGCCATTTTTGCTTTCAGCAAAATCCCGCACACCTTGTCATTGCGGCCTCCGAGCCGCAATCTCATTTCATTCTGTCATTCCGAACACCCGCAGGGCGGAGGAATCTATCGCTCAACTCCCTTTTTTCTTTCTAAATTATAAGCTAGCGATAGATCCCTCCGTTTCTTCGAAACGTTTGGGATGACAAACCGCTTATTCGTCATTGCGAGAGGTCGCAAGACCTCGAAGCAATCCAGAAAAAATATAATAAACACTGGATTGCTTCGCCTTTCAGGCTCGCAATGACGTGTGCGCACGTTCTGAGATTGCGGCTCGGAGCCCACAATGACGCACGTGCGGTAGGGAACTTCTCAAAAACCCAAAAGACAAGGCTTGCGACCGAGCCAAAAGCGCAGCATACTATAACGTATGTGAGCATTTTGACGAGAGAGCGTAACGAAGTATTTTGGGTTTTTCAGGAGTTCCCCTCATTTATAACATGGATTACCCCGCGCCGCGCCTCGAAACGTATGCTGGTCGTAAGTTCGAGTTTACGCAACACCGTTTGCAGAGACTCGTACTTCGGCATGTTGCCTGTAAAGCGCAGCTGACGAACCGCAGGTTCGTCGACGACGATCGACACGTCGTACCACCTTTCGAGCTTGCGCGCGACGTCCTCCAACAATTCATCGTCAAAGATGAACCGTTCGTGCTTCCACGCCTCGTAGTTACGGACATTCACACGGCGAATTTCAACGCCGTCCTCGCCGACATCGAGTCGGCTGCCCGGCAGCAGGCGATAATCCCTGCCGCCCGCATGTATTTCGACGCTCCCCTCGACGAGCGTCGCCTGCTGCGCCTCGCCCGGATAGGCGCGCACATTGAACGCCGTGCCCGTGACTCGGATAGTCATGCCGCCGGTGTGGACGATGAACGGCCGCGTGGCATCCTGCGCCACCTCGAAATAGGCCTCGCCGTCGAGCCATACTTCGCGCAATCCATCATTGCCGAACCGCGCCGGATAGCGCATCTCGCTGGCGGCGTTCACCCACACAGCAGTGCCGTCGGCCATGGTCAGTCGATGCTCACCGCCACGAGGCGTCGTAAGCGTATGATGCACAATATCCGCCTCCGCATTACCTGCGACGTAACTCACCATCCCGTCCTGTATGGTTATATGAGCCGCCCCGACCTGCATATCGGTATTCACGGCATCGGTCAGTTCGATATGCCGCCCGTCGGCAAGGGTGAGCACAGCGCCTGTCGTGCCCGGCCGCGCCTGCATCATAAGCGAATCCGCCTCGCCACCGCGCTGCATCATCCATAATCCGCCACCCACCGCCAATGCCACGACAGCCGCCGCAGCCACTCGCCGCAGCACGGCGCGCTGCGTACTCCGTACCGAACGCCTGAACCGCCGGTATCCGCGCTCGATGCTGAACTGTGCATGCTCCGCCAACCGCTCGTCGAGGTAACCTTCGCGCTGCATCTGCCCATACATCGTGCGATGCCGCTCATCGGCCGCGAGCCACTCATCGAGCTGCTGCCGCTCGGCAGACGAAACCGCACCGTCAAGACTCTTTTGTATTATCTCTGCTATTCGGAAAGCTTCTTTCATTCTGTCGGTCGATTTTCTACTAAAACACGCAACGGCGCGTAAAGTGTCAAAAAAAGTATAATTTTGCGGTATGTCCGAATCGAAAAAAACCGACGATTGGCTGGCCGCGCTGCACAAAGGCGACGCAGAGGCCTATCGCATTTTTTTCGAGGAATATTATCAGGTGCTGGGCGTTTTTGCCATGAAATACGTTCACGACCACGCAACGGCGGAGGATGTGGTCAATGACGTGATCGTGGAAATGTACAGCAGCCGTCCGCGTTTCGACAGTCTCACCGCGCTCAAATCGTTCCTTTTCACCGCCGTGCGCAACCGCTGCCTGAACCTCGCGCGGCATGACCGGGTACGACGGCGTTACTTGGCGAACGCCGACGAGAGCGACGGATTTTTCCTCAACGCCATCATCGAAGAAGAAGTTTACTTTCTTTTGACCAAGACCATCCGCACGCTGCCCGAACTTCCGCGCCGCATTTACGAACTGAGCCTCAGCGGTGCGAGTAACGAAGAGATCGCACGCGAACTTTCGCTTACTGTCGATTCGGTGAAAGCCTACAAAAAACGCGGCAAGCAGATGCTCCGCGAACGGCTCAAAGGGCTGATGAGTTTCCTGTCGGTGCAGTTATAAATCGTCTGCGGCGCGCGGCCAGTCAGGATCGGCAAAAAATCATAGACAGATTCTCGATTTCGTCAGGTTTTCGTATCTTTGTCTGAGCAAAGTCATTCATGCGAGTGCCGCAAGGCACTTTTTCGTATCTTTGCGCAGACGAAAATAAAAACGAGAATATGAAAAAAGTAATCCATTCCGATAATGCGCCCAAAGCCGTGGGCCCTTACTCGCAGGCTATTGAGGTCGGCGGCGTACTGTATATTTCGGGTCAGTTGCCGGTCAATCCTGCTACCGGCCTTGTCCCCGACACTATCGAAGCACAGACGGCCCAATGTCTCGAAAACGTCGGCGCTATTCTGCGTGAGGCGGGTTGCGATTATTCTAACGTAGTAAAATCGACGGTATTATTGGATGACATGGGCGATTTCGGTAAAATGAATGAGGTCTATGTCCAGTATTATACGACGGATATGCCGGCCCGCGTATGCTATGAGGTTTCTCGCTTGCCGCTGGGCGCGAAGGTCGAGATCGAGACTATTGCGTACAAGTAAATTTTGATTACCTTTGCACACGCAAAGTTATTCATGCGAGTGCCGCAAGGCACCTTTGCATCGGTTTTTCGGGATGTAGCGCAGTCCGGTTAGCGCACCTGCTTTGGGAGCAGGGGGTCCCAGGTTCGAATCCTGGTATCCCGACAAGACAGAACAAAAACAAACCACTCGAAAGAGTGGTTTTGTTGTTTGATATGGCAGCACTGAATTTATTCAAAGTGCTGCTATACAAAACTTTTTTCCGGCAGGCTGGAAAACACGCACACGTGCGCCCCGTGGCGAGCGGCACAGGAAAAACGAGCGTAGTTAATTAAACAGCCTTCTACCTGCTCTGCTTTGTGCCGTGTTTGAGCACTTTAGCGTCGATGTAGAAAACGATCTCCTCGACGATGTTGCTGCAATGGTCGCCGATGCGTTCCAACTTGCGGATCATCAGCATCGTGTTCAGGCCGCATTCGGTCATCTCAGGGTGTGCCCGAATGTAATCGGCTATCAACCGAACCGCCCGGTGATACAATTCGTCCACCACCTCGTCTTTGGCTATGATTTTGCCCGTGAGTTTGGTGTTTTCCGATTCCAGCGCCGCATAGCTGTCCGTGAGCATGGAGATAACTGTCTCGAACATAGTTTCGATTTGCAGTTCGTCTATCAGCGCGCGATCGACTTGCAGGCATTCGTCGTTTATGACATGGCGTGCTATCCCCTCGGCAAAATCGCCGATGCGTTCGAGCGTGCTGCAAATCTTTATCATCGACAGAACGAGCCGCAGATCTATGGCTACGGGCGCGAAAAGCGCAATGTAATTCTCACAGTCGCTATCGATTTTCAGTTCGAAGGCATCGACCCTTTTTTCGCGGCTCGCCACTTCGTGCGCCAATTCGACATCCCTATTCATGAAAGCCTGTTTCGACTTTTCGAGCTGCGAAAGCACCAGCTTCCACATTTCGCTGACCTCGTCGCGCAGTGCGAGAAGTTCTTTTTGAGTATGCTTCATATTAATTACGAGTTTTGCGGCAGCCAATAAACCACGCGCGCGTGTTAACCGAACCGTCCCGTTATATAATTTTGCGTTTGTTCCTTTTCGGGGTTGATAAACATTTTTTTCGTGTCGCTGAACTCTATGAGTTCGCCGAGCATGAAGAATCCGGTTTTGTCGCTCACGCGCGCCGCCTGCTGCATGTTGTGCGTCACGATCACAATGGTATAATGTTTTTTGAGGTCGTGTATCAGCTCCTCGATCTTCGCCGTCGAGATGGGGTCGAGCGCCGATGCCGGTTCGTCCATGAGCACGATAGACGGCGAGATGGCCAGTGCGCGGGCTATGCACAGGCGCTGCTGCTGCCCGCCCGAAAGCTCGAATGCCGATTTGCGGAGTTTGTCCTTCACTTCTCCCCACAGGGCGGCGCTTTGCAGCGACTCTTCGACCCGCTGCTCGATGAAATTCTTATCCCGCATACCATTGACGCGCAATCCGTATGCCACGTTCTCGAAGATCGACTTCGGAAACGGATTCGGCTTCTGGAACACCATCCCGACTTTCTTGCGCAGTTCATCGACCTCCACGCCGCGCGCATAAATATCCTGTCCGTCTATGAGGCATTCGCCTTTAAGGTGTATGTCCGGTATCAGGTCGTTCATGCGGTTGAAAAGTCGCAGAAATGTAGATTTCCCGCACCCCGACGGACCGATGAACGCCGTCACGGTGTTCTTGTCCATCCGCATACTGATATTTTTCAAGGCCTGAAAATCGCCATAGAAAAAATCCACTTTTTTTGTCTCTATCATCGTTTAGGGCATTTTAACTTGTCTAACCCGTTTTAACTTTTTTCCCGAAATGGCGACGCAGCATCGTTGCCAGGATGTTCATTATGAGCACTATCGCTATCAACACGAGCGCCGTTCCGTAGGCTATGGGGCGCGATGCCTCGATGTCCTTGCCCGTCGTGGCGATAACATAAAGGTGGTAAGGCAGCGCCATCACCTGGTCGAAGATCGAGTTTGGCAACTTGGGCAGAAAATACGCCGCCACAGTGAACAGAATCGGTGCGGTTTCGCCCGAAACGCGCCCGATGGACAGTATCAGACCCGTGATAATGTTCGGGAAAGCCATCGGCAGCACCACCTTGCGCGTGGTTTGCAGCTTCGTTGCGCCCAGAGCCAACGACCCTGAACGGAACGACTGCGGGACGGATTTCAGCGCCTCTTCCGTCGTGCGGATAACCAAAGGCAGAACAAGGATTCCGAGCGTAAGCGACCCCGCAAGTATAGAGTCGCCGAACCCTAAGGTATTGACGAACAGCGCCATGCCGAACAGACCGAACACTATTGACGGAATCCCCGCAAGGTTGTTGGTCATCACGCGGATAAACTTCACCACGAACCCGTTGCCCGCATATTCCTGAGTATATATTGCCGACATCACGCCCAGCGGGAAGGCGAATATCATACTGCCCAGCACCAGACACATCGTACCCACGATGGCGGGCATGATCCCGCCGGCGGTCATGCCGTCGGTAGGCGCAGTCGTCAGGAATTCCCAACTGATCACGCCGATGCCGTTGTAAACCACGAATCCGATAATCCACAACAGGATTCCCAATACGATGATCCCGAAAACCCGAAAAATCCAAAATGCGAGCGACTGGCTCGTTTTTCTATTCATAATTCAAATTCTGTCATTAGCGGTACGCGCGCGATTAAACCCCCACCTCATGTTTGCGTTTCGAGATCGCTTCGGCCGTAATGCTTACTATGAGCGTGATGACGAACAGTATGCAGCCCAGCATGAACAGCGCCTGATAATGCGAACTGCCCGACGCCGCTTCGCCCAGCTCGGCGGCAATGGTGGCAGGTATTGTGCGCACGGGTTCGAAGAGCGTGTGAGGCATCACGGCGGCATTGCCGGTCACCATCAGCACAGCCATCGTCTCGCCTATTGCGCGCCCGATACCCAATACTACGGCAGCCGAAATCCCCGACAGAGAGTACGGAATCACCACCCGATAAATGGTTTGCCAGTCGGTCGCACCCATAGCAAGGCTCGCCTCGCGCATTGCGCGCGGAGTGTTGCGCATCGCATCTTCGGCAACGGTGATAATCGTAGGCAGCGCCATGATGGCAAGGATAAGGCTACCCGTAAATGCCGTTTCGCCTACGTCGAGGTTGAACGTGCGCTGCACCAGCGGCACGAGGACCACCAACCCGAAAAAACCGTACACCACCGACGGAATACCCGCCAGCAGTTCGATTGCGGGTTTGAGCAGCCGGCGCACGCGTTCGCTCGCAAGTTCCGACATATAGATCGCCACGCCGAGCCCCAGAGGCAGTGCAATGAGAATCGCCATGAAACTCACCATGAGCGTTCCGAGAACCAGAGGCAGCACACCGAACTGCGCCGCCGGCTTGGCCGTCGGCATCCACTTGCGTCCGAGAAAGAATTGCGCCATGGTGATTGTTCCTGTCTGGACCGTTTTCACACTTTCGTCTTCGACGGGAGCGTAGCGCTGCGGCAGATATGCGATGATCGCAGGGTTGGCGGCTATGACCTCTGCCAGCCTTTCGGGCAACAGTGCGTAATCGTTATCCGCATCGAGCTGCTCGTCGGTGTAGAGAGAAAAGATCTCGTTGAAACGGAACACGCGAATCTCCTCGTCCGGGCCGCCGAGTTCGTTCCAATTCTCGATCTGAAAATCGAAAATCTCTTTCAATTGCCACGGCAGAAGGCTTTGCACGGGGTTGGCGCTGTTCACATAAACCGCATACCCTCGTTCCACCGTCGGGCTTTTGAACAGCCCCAGCCCCTCGCGGAACAGAAACGCCACTATCAACAGTATAGCGATGCTGGTAACAGCACCGCTTACCGTCAACATCGCCTCTATCACCCGTTCGAGAATCTTTCTCAGTTTCTTCATATTCTTTGTCATTGCAGGCTTGGCCCGCAATCTCCGCGTTTGTAGTAGATTGCAACTCAAAGCCGTCATTGCGAGGGCAGTAAAGCCCGAAGCAATCCAGAATTGGTTTTATCTGGATTGCTTTGCCTTTCAGGCTCGCAATGACGCGCGTGTTAATTAACCGGAATAAACCCTATGTCCGCGACTATCCGCTGTCCGGCAGGCGAGAGGGCATAATCGATAAACGGCCGTGCACGCTGCGCGGTGCCGGAATCGTAGTAATAATAGAGAGGGCGCACGATAGGGTACGTCTCGTTTTTGGCGTTCTCGACCGACGGGGCGACGAATGTCTTACCCTGGTCATAAGAGACGCGTAAAGCCTTGACGTTATTGTTCAAATAACCAAGGCCGACGTAAGCGATCGCGCCGCGGGTCTGACCTACCGATTGGATAATGGCGCCGGTGGCAGGCATACTCATAATGCCGTTCACGTAGTTGCGGTTGCGCATGACGCTCTCCTTGAAGAACTCATACGTTCCCGACGATGTCTCACGCGAGTAGGGTATTATCCGCATATCTGCTCCACCCACCTGCTGCCAATTGGTTATTTCACCTGTAAAAATACTTTCTAACTGTTCGCGAGTGAGTTGCGATACGCCGTTTGCGGGGTTCACTATCACTGCCAGAGCATCGTAGGCCACCGTCACTTCGGTCACGCGTTTGCCTTGCTCCTGAATTTTCTCGCGCTCTTCGAACTTGATCTTACGCGAAAGCTGTGCGATGTCTGTCGTTCCTTCCAGCAAAGACGTGATGCCCACGCCGCTGCCTCCACCGGTCACCGTTACCGATGCGCCGCGGTTAGCCTTCATGTACTCCTCTGCTAATTTCTGCGACATCGGGAGGCACGTGTCCGACCCTTTGATGCGCTGAGCCTGTGCGCCGAATGCCGTTCCTAATACAATGGCCGAGATTAAAAGTACTCGCTTCATGTTTTTCATCTTTTTCTTTTTGTGAGTTTGTTTACGCTGCAAAATTATTATTCCAATGTTACCGTAATGTTAAATGCATGTTACGGTTTTGTTAAAATCTGTATTGAAGTCTCAGAGTGAAGACGTTGTCCTTGCGGTCTTTTTCGAATCCTGCGACGTTCTCGGACTTCTCGTTGCGCACGATCTCGTAATACGCCTGCAAGCGCACCGCACTGCTCACCGCCCACAGAGCGCCCAAGCCCAGAGTGTTGTAACTAATATCCGTACGCGAAGTTCCGTTCAGACCTATGTCATTGCCCGCTACCTTAGTATTCGGGTCATACACGTCGTATTTCAGCACGGCGGTAAACGGCGAGTTGCCGAGTTGCTGGACCAGCATGGCATACCAGCCGGAGAACGGACGAATGTATGTGTCATGCGTAGGCAGAGCCGTCCAGTTGGGGCTGTTGGAGCTTCCGGCAGTCGCGGGCTGTGTTCCCCATAGATATTCGGCGTGAAGTTTAGTCGTGCCGGCCACGAAACGCAGGTCTGCTCCGAAGTATTCGCGCTTGGCGAATTTCCCGACGTTATCTGCATTATTGTTGAGCGTGAATCCGTTGCCGTCCATCGTATAGACGTTCGGCGAACCCTGCCACACGCCGCCGTTATAGTACGACACGCCGCCGCCCAGCGACACCTTGCCGAACTTCTTGTCAGCCGAAAGGTGTCCGATGAAGTCGCGGCGACTGTCAGTTTCGGGGCGGATACCGTTACCGGCAAAAAGTCCCGCTTCGAGTTTCAGGAAATTCCACGCAGAATTTTTCCGCGCCTGCAATATCACCATTGCTCCCAAATCGCGCTCGTCGGGGAAAAGCGTGCGGAAGATCACCGAGCGTTCGGGCGATTCGCGCCGCGACGAAGAATAGGCGACCTCCGTGCCGAACGGGCGATCGAAAATTCCCGCGCGTAACTGAACCGTATTCACCCACGGATTGCGCAGGTCGAAATAGGCGTCTTTGAAACTCACCCCGCGCTCCGTAATGTCTAACTGGAATACGCCTGAGGCTAAGGACGAAGCGTCGTAAGTGAACTTGATGCGTCCGCGACGGATACCGAAACGGCTGAAAGATTTGGTCGGGTCTTCGTTCGCCGTGCCTATACGCAGCGACGCAGCCTCCTCGCCCCATTGGAATTGGGTCTGGATGTAGCCCGAAACTTTGAATTTCTGCATCGACTTGCTCGTCGCTTCGAGAGCTTCGATGCGTTTTTCGAGTTCGGAAACTTCCGGTTGTTGAGCCATTGCAGAGATGCTCAGCATCGATCCGCAAAAAATGGTAAGCAGTTTTTTCATTTTTTCCTTATTGGTTTTCGGTACAAAAGTACCCGCCCAATGTTAATTTATATTTAAGCTAATATTACGATAATGTTATTTGTGCGGTTATTGAAATTTGCGAGAACATACTCTATGTTATCATCCGGCAGGCCGGAAAACATACGCGTGTGCGTCATTGCGAGCCTGAAAGGCGAAGCAATCCAGAAAAAATAACTGGATTGCTTCGGGTCTGACGACCCTCGCAATGACGCACACGGTGTATTGCATTCCGGAATAAAATTCATAAATTTGCAACGTTCGTGAGAGCAAACTCAGACCAAAAACTAAAAAACCCGATACAGTGGATATTTTCGAAAGGATCAAGCAGGACGCGGGAGGCCCCATAGGTGCATACCGGCAGTATAGCCACGGCTATTTTTCGTTCCCCAAGCTCGAAGGGGACATCGGCCCGCGCATGAAATTTCGCGGTAAAGAAGTGCTTAATTGGAGTCTTAACAACTATCTGGGGCTGGCCAACCACCCCGAGGTGCGCAAGGCCGATACCGAAGGTGCGGCGCAGTTCGGCATGGCAGCGCCGATGGGTGCGCGCATGATGAGCGGACAGACCAAATATCACGAAGAACTGGAACGCCAGCTTGCCGAGTTCGTGGACAAACCGGATGCGTTCCTGCTCAACTTCGGCTATCAGGGCATGACCTCGATCATCGACTGCCTGCTGGCGCGCCGCGATGTCGTGGTTTACGATGCCGAGTCGCACGCGTGCATTATCGACGGTATTCGGATGCACACGGGTGAGAGCCTGAGATTCCGCCACAACGATATGGCACACCTGCGCGTGCGCCTCGAACAGGCGACGAAAAAGACGGCGGAATCGGGCGGCGGTATACTTGTCATAACTGAGGGCGTGTTCGGCATGAAGGGCGATCTGGGCAACCTGAAAGAAATCGTGGAGCTGAAAAAAGAGTTCAGTTTCCGCCTCGTGGTGGACGATGCGCACGGGTTCGGGACGATGGGGCCGCAGGGCAAAGGCGTAGCGGCGCATTTCGGCGTGGCGGAGGGAGTGGACGTGCTGTTCAACACTTTCGCCAAGTCGATGTGCGGCATCGGGGCGTTCGTCGCGTCGGAAAAATATATCATCGACTTCATGCGCTACAACCTGCGCTCGCAGACGTATGCCAAGTCGCTGCCGATGCCGATGGTCATGGGTGCGTTCAAGCGGTTGGAACTGATTAAAAAGCATCCCGAATATCTCGAACAACTGTGGGTAGTTGCGCGTGCGCTGCAACATGGATTCCGCGAGCGCGGGTTCGACATCGGGCAAACGCAATCGCCCGTGACGCCCGTGTATCTGAAAGGCGATATTCCGGAGGCGTGCAACCTCATTGTGGACCTGCGCGAGAATTACGGTCTGTTCTGTTCGGTGGTGGTCTATCCGGTGATTCCGCAGGGCGAAATGATCCTGCGCATCATTCCCACGGCGGCGCACACGCTCGAAGACGTGGCGTATACGTTGAAATGTTTCGATGCCGTGCGCGGCAAACTCGACGCAGGCGAATACCGCAAGCCGATGCCGAATATGGCGGACTAATTTGTGGGAATAATTATATTTAAGGAAGGGGGACGCTCAATAAAAGAGTGTCCCTTTTTCAATGTGTGCGCGGCACGCTGTCGGCGGTGGATCGTCTGAGCGAAGCGAAGAAATAGCGACCCGCCGCGTGGGGCGGCGGCGTGACGCGCTTTCGCAAAAAAACGCGAAAGCCCACTGCCGATCGTCATTGCGAGGGTCGTCAGACCCGAAGCAATCTAAAAAAGAGGTAAGGAATATGCTATCAGAAAGGCGAGCAACCATGATGGCCGAGTTGAACGAAGCGCAAGCCGAAGCAGAAGAAGCGTTGGCGCGAAGCACAAAAATAAAGGAGGATGGAGAAACTGCCGAAACCGCTTTTATCCCCGAATTTTACGGGTGGAAAATGGAGCATACATTTCGAGCAAAAAATCGTGCTGGAAATATGGGAATAGAAAAAATGTGGTTTTATCTTAGCAAAGATATAACAGAAGTCACTGATATTGACGATAATTAATCGGAATTAACATAATCTCGCTGGCGCGAGTTTGTAACTCCCACATGGCACGGATTGCAAATCCGCGCCAGCATGGTGCCACGGTGTCGTCGTAGCGACTTACTCATGATGATACGGTTCGCCGTTGAGGATCGTGAAGGCGCGGTAGAGTTGTTCGGCGAAGATGGCGCGCACGATCTGGTGGGAGAACGTCATGCGCGAGAGTGAAAGTTGCTCGTCGGCGCGCGCATAGACCGCCTGCGAAAATCCGTAAGCGCCGCCCATCACGAATGCCAACCGCTTGGTCGCACCCGTCGCCATACGTCGCTGTAACCATGCGGCGAATTGCATCGACGTGCGCTCGCTCCCTTTGTCATCCAAAAGCACTACATAATCACCCACGCCTAACTGTCTGAGTATCAACTCGCCTTCTTCGCGCTTCTGGCGTTCTTCGGGCATTGCGCCGCCCCGTAGCGCAGGAATCACGATCACCGAAAATCGCACATAACGCCCGATGCGTTTGGTGTAAATCTCCACGAGCGCGGCAATCTCAGGCTCGGTTTTGCCGACCACCAACAAATCGACGGTCATCAGCGGCGTGCATTTTGCGCAGCGCGCGCGGGTGCGGGCGCAGGTGTACGGCTCAACACCTCATGCGCATCGACGGCTTGGATGGGCGGCATATCACTGTTCCATTCGCCCGCCGCGCCATTGTAAATCACCGGTCTTGCGGGGTCGGCCTCGCGCAGCCATCGATAGGTTTGATACAGGTTATATCCGTTGCCATGCTCCTCACCGAGCGACCATCCTACGACGCTCGGACGATTGCGGTTGCGTGCGAACATCGCGCGCGCACGGTATATATAAGGTCCTATCACGGCGGGGTCGTTGGCATTACGTTCTGGGCGTGCATGTTCGCGCCGGCATCGCTCGTCGCAACCCGTGCTCGGACTGTCGAAAACGTAGATACCCAACTCGTCCGTAAGGTCATAGAACCAGTATGGCTGCGGCGCGGAGAGCAGAATCGTGTTTATTCCTGCGCGTTTGAGGCGCGCGAGTTCGTCGGCCGTAGTGCGTCGGTCGGCGGCGGCGGCGTAGCGTGCGGCATTAATCTCGACCGGCCGGTCGTTACGTATGAGCCGTCCGGCGGCGAACTCCGTCTTGCCGAACCCGATGCGGATCGGGATATATTCCGTCGGGCGGCGACCCTGTCTCACGATCAGCGTCATGGTGTACAGCGCGGGATGCTCGGCGCTCCACAAATGAGTGGGGCGACCGTACATAAGTTCCCGAAACTCTATCGTATCGCGTCCGCCGGTGATCGCACCGGGTATCCTCATGTCGCGGAAATCGTAGTTCTGCAACCTGTTGTTCGGGTCGTAAATATCATAGCCCACGTTCGTCGGTTCGGGAAAGTTGTAACCGTTCCTCAGCATGAGTTTTACGACGAGCGTGTCGTGCCGTCCGCGGTGGATCGAATCCTGAGGCACGACGGTGACCAGAAAATCCTCGATGCGCACCATCGGTTGCGAGAAAACGTATGCCTGTGGTCTTGCATCCGCTCCATAGATGCCCGTAGCGCGGATTTCAACGCGGTTCGGCCCGTCGGTAAAGAATGGCGTGATGTCGAACTCCTCCTGCATACGGCAAGTTATTTCGCCCGCCTCGCGTCCGTTCACCACGAGCCGCGCGCACGTCTGCATCGCCTCCGTGCGCACGAACATCGCGCGGTCCAACCACAGCGGCGGAACATCGAACTCGGCGCGCATAACAGTTTTATCGCCAATGTGTTGAACGGTGAAATCGAGCGGCACGTAATGTTGGCTCGCGGTACGCTGCCGGCGTTCGACCTCCTCGCGCAGCGTGTAGGTCATAAAATCGGCGCGCACGGTGCGTTCAAGGGCGGCATTCATACTTCGGCGCACATCGGCCGGGGTCGCGGTATTTTGAGCATCAGCGGTTTCGATCGTCACGGCGAAAAAAATCACCGCCGCCAAAACTGCGTATAATCTTGAAGATTTCATAATAACTTCGAAATGACATTCGTTCCAAATAACGCAAAGGTGCCTCGCGGCACTCGCATGAATTACTTTTTCAAAGACAAAGATAGTGAAAAAGTGTTGCATTTTTGCGGCAGAAAGTTTAATTTTGCAAACATGAAAATTCCGAGAATCCCGAACAAGTACCGAAGCAACATACTATTAGCCTCGGCGGCCATAGTGCTGGTTTCCATCGTTTACTGGATAGCGCGCCCCGGCGGCGACCGACGCGAAAAACACGGCGACGGGCTGACCTTTTTCGACGAACGCGATGCCGTGCCGCAAATAAACGTGCTCTACGGTATCGACTACACCGATCTGCAACTCGAAGAGGGGCGTATCGGCAGCGGTCAGACTATCGGGGGACTTTTCTCACGCTATGGCGTTTCGCCCGCAATGGTCGACCGCACGGACAGGGCGGCACGCGATGTCTTCCCGCTGCGGCGGGTCAAAGCGGGCAACCCCTACACGGCGTTCCTCACGAACGATTCCGTACCACGCCTGCGCCATTTCGTTTATGAAGACAACATACGCGAGTACGTGATCATCTCTTATGAAGGCGACTCGGTGTCGGTGCGCAAGGAAACTAAGGATGTGGTTGCCGAACGGCGCATGGCGTCGGGCCAGATCGATTCGTCGCTGTGGCTTACGATGCAACGGCAGGGAATGCCGTATGCGATGATCAGCGCGTTCGAAAATATTTTCCAATGGACGGTCGATTTCTTCGCCATACGTGCGGGCGATAGCTTTACGGTAATCTACGACGAGCACTCGATAGACGGAAAACCCGTCGGTGCGGGGACGATCTGGGGTGCGGTTTTCCGTCACAACGGTAAGGATTATTATGCCATCCCGTTCGTACAGAATGGCAGGATGACGTATTGGGATCAGAACGGTAACAGCCTGAGAAAGAGCATGTTGAAAGCGCCGCTAAACTATACGCGCATCTCGTCGCGCTTTTCCAATGCGCGTATGCACCCCGTGCATCGCGTCGTTCGCCCGCATCATGGGGTCGATTATGCCGCGCCGGCCGGAACGCCGGTAGTGGCTGTCGCGGACGGCACGGTTAGTTTTCGGGGCTGGGACAGAGGCGGTGGCGGCAATACGCTGAAAATTAATCACGGACGTGGCATGGAGACGGGCTATCTGCACTTGCAGCGGTTTGCTACTGGTATCGTCGTAGGTAAGCGCGTGAGTCAGGGTGAAGTGATCGGATACGTCGGGATGACAGGCACGGCAACAGGGCCGCACCTCGACTACCGCGTGTGGATAAACGGTAAGCCGACCGATCCGCTTCGCGTGACCTCAGAGCCGGCCGAGCCGCTGGCCGCGTCGGCGCGCCCCGATTTCGAAATCGTGCGCGACCGTGTAATGGCTGAACTTGCGGGCACTCTCGACCCGTCGCTCCGCATCACACAGCTCGATTCTATCGCGGTCTATCGCCGTCAGAATGCGGAGTTAACCGCTGCTCGTTCGTCGGAAAGTTCGTCGGAATAGACGATAGACGGCATAATATGAACACTCCTCACAGCAGAATTATCCGCTTTCTGCGTCGGCGGCACGTAATGACGCTCGCCACGTGCGGTGCGAACGGCGAGGCATGGTGCGCGAGCATTTTTTATGTCTATCTGCCTGAATATAATATTTTTATCTTCGCCACCGACCCTGAGACACGTCATGGGCGCGAGGCGGCGGCGAATCCGCAGGTCTCCGCGACGATAGCGGACACGACACTCACGGTATGCCGTATAAGGGGAGTGCAAATCTGCGGAGATGCGCGACGGATGGATGATAATGCGGCTGATTTAGCGGTTGAGTTCGCCACCGCCGCGCGCAAAGCCTATCTGAGGCGTTTTCCTTACGCTGCGCTCATGCACCTCGATCTTTGGGTTTTAGAGCCTCGCTACATAAAATTCACAGACAATCGTCTTGGGTTCGGGAAAAAACTGATCTGGAACACACGCGTGTGATTCCCGACCTGCCCTGCCGGTTTGTCGAGTCGCTATCTATAATTAAGTCTCAACGTATCAACCTCCCGGCAAGCCGATATAGGCCAATATGCGATAATCTTCGTACTGTTCGAGCACATTGCGCACGAAAGCCGAGGTCTGGCGGCCGCTTGCATACGCGCCACTGCGGACAACCTCGTCGCAGTAGTATTCCGGATAGGATTTAAGACGCAGAAAATGAGCAACGTCTCTCCACGTATCGGCGCAACGACCGTACTTGCGCGCAAGACGGCGCGCATCGGAGATGTGGCCGATACCTGCATTATAGCACCCCACGATGATACCGATGCGGTCGTGGTCGGGCAAATTGGCAGGCAGACGCATTGCGTTTTCGATAGCTTTAAGCAACCACGCGGCGAGCATGACGTTGGTCTCGGTATCGGTGATGGATTCGACCGGAACATCAAAATTACGCGCCACGACGGGCATGATCTGCATGATGCCGCGCGCACCGCTATGCGAGATCACATGCGGCATAAAACGCGATTCGTGATAGGCGATGGCCGAAAGCAGACGCCAATCGAGTCCTTCGCGCTCGGCTACACTGCGGAAAACATCGTCGTAGGGCGAAATCCTGCGGCCGTAATTATTTCGGCGCGCAGTATGGACCTCGACGGAAGAAAAGACTTCGAAATAGCTGCGCGGTTCATTGCAGACAAAAATATTGTCGGCTAAACGGCACGCCGACACGTAATTATGTGTTGCGTCAGAAACTGTTGCGCTCGCCGTGTCGCGATGTGCTTTCGAAAAAGAGATGAAAACCGAAAAAATAATCGGCAGCGACAATAGAAAAAATAAAATCTGTTTTTTAACGGACATAACATAGCTCGTGACGGGCTGTGCACCTACCGGACAATGCGAGTACGTGTTTTTTCAGAAGAAAGTCATTGCAAACCGTCATTGCGAGGGGCGAAAGACCCGAAGCAATCCAAATTAGGAAACAACTGGATTGCTTCGCCTTTCAGGCTCGCAATGACGCACACGCGTGTGTTAGTCGTAGAATGCCCACGAAAATCCGACCTTCAACACCCTTCCGTTCAGCGGGTAGCGCCACAACGAGAAATAGTCGCGTGGGATGCCGAACATGTTTTCGTTGAAGTGCTCGGATTTTATCAGTATGCGCATCCGTTTCCATTTGGCGGAAACGAACACGTCGATAAGCGGATATTCTCCTACTTCGCGCTCACGCTGGTTGAAGAACACGGCCGTCGCGGGCATCCAGCCCGGAGCGTAGTAGCGCGTGTTATAGCGGCAATCGACGCCCAAACGTGCACGCAGCGCGCCTTTCACCACGTCGAACTCGAAGAAATAGGACAAATAAGCGCTCGCAAGCGGTACGGGGATGACTTCCTGCTGCGTACTCCATTGCAGCAATACCCTGTGTTTTAAGCAGAATCCGCCGAAGCGAAATTCCTTGTCAGCGTACAGGCCGGTGACGTTCACCGCGCCGGCGTGGCTTACGGGATGTGCATGTTCGTCGTAATATACCTTATTGGTCACGACGCTATGCGCACCTCCTATATACAAATGCCACGACGGGATCGCGAGTCGTGCGCTCACCCGGCTCTCAGTCTCCTTATCGAAGGAGTTCGACCATAAAAAATGGTTCGAGACTAACCGCTCGTTCCAGTACACAGGCACGCAGCGTGTAAACCGCGCGCTGCCGGAGAGGGTAATAGGTCTGTCTTTCACAAAGACACTCATTGCCGCTTCGCCGCCGACTTCGAGTTCACCGCTTTTATGCCCCGTTGGATGGAAGACAAGATCGGCGTTCCAATCGAAATAGCGACGAAAGCTACCATCCACCGACCCGTAAACTAACAGGCTGGTATTGGTTTCGGGCCGCCGCGACCCTGTTATGAAGTCATGCGGCCGCAGCATGTAATATTTATCGATATCCATTCCTACGCCCGCATTAATCGTGCCAACAATGGCATCGCGGTCGAAAGGCTGGATCTGTATAAATGCGCGGTTCGCCAGCTGCGACTCGCCTATCGAGTCGCGCGTGGCATACTGGTTGAAAAACCAGTCGCGATAGAACTCGCGCGGCTCGGTCGCATCGGGGTCGGTTTCCGTAGGTGTCGGATAAAGATAGATCGTTCCTGCGCGTGTGTCGGTATATAATTTATGCCAGCGCGTATATTGTATCGAATGTCCAACGAACACCGACGACGCACCGGCGATCGTATTTTCGCCTGCCGCCAGACGCTGCAACGGGACACCGTACGACTGCACCAAATAAAACGTATTGTTTTTCAGCTTGTTGCGCGCATCGGTGAGCCTCATGCGTATGTTCTGCGGCAGTTCCTCGCGCTCGGCGATGATGCTCGCCTCGCTCACAATACCGCCGTTCTCGCGGTTCTGCACCGTATTGTAGATATACCCTGCGTGAACCGTGTAACGTTTGCCCGTATGGTTGAACGCCAGCGAGAGGTTCTTCACGCGCGCACGGCTCGCGGCATAGAATCCGCGCGTGCCCTGGCTTTGGTAATCGATATTGAATCCCGTAGATGGCGTAATATTCTGAGCGTGAGTGATATAAAACCCTTCCTCGTAATTGCTGATGCCGCCCGACGTGAAATAAGAGAAAAGTGTGAACGGTTTTTTGACGTTGAAAAACCGCACCGTCCCAGGAAAAAAATTGTAACCGTCCCATCCCTGTGCGAACGCAAAATTGTAGTAGTGCGGCCTCAGAAAATAATTCAGCGGAACACCCACGCCGCCCAGATTGCCCTGAATCGCACTGCCCGTGTCGTTGGGAACGAAAGGGCGAAAAAACGGATAATTGACCTGAAAATTATTGATCATCGTATCGATCCGCACGACGCGTACCTCATTAAAATCGAAACTCGCGTTCCATGCGAAAACCTCTTTCACGTAAACTTCGCTGCCGAAAAAATATGATTCCAACGGGCGGCGATCCGCCCTGCGCGCCGAATCGCGCGCCATCCGCCGCGTATCCTGTTCCTCTTCTTCCTCCTCTTCGTCGTCGAAAAATTCGCTCGTTCCCGTCGGCGGAAACTGGCCCTGTGCTTCTTCACGCGCCGCACCGGACACAAAAAGCGTTGCAAGCATCAAGCCCGTAACAAGCAGTACCGATATGCGTGTGCGTCTTATCCGCATTGTGTTATTGTGCCGAAATTCGGGGCAAAGGTAGTCAAAAAGTGCCTTGCGGCACTCGCATGAATTACTTTGCCTGGGCAAAGGTATGAAAAAAGTGCGCCTAATATCTTAATTCACATAACTTTATTAATTTTGCCGTAATCGCACTGCCATGAAACAGCATCGTACTCCGAGACAAAACAACGAATATTTCAGGCATCTGCACGAGACGACCTACGACTCGCTGTTCTATTATCTCTATATGAAAAGCGGCGACCGGCAACTCTCGGAGGACATAATCCAGGAGTCGTTCATTTTGTTGTGGGAGCGGATCGACGGTTTCGACAGCCTTGCCGGGGTGAAATCGTTCCTCTATCAGACAGTGCGTAATAAACTGATGAACCGACTGCGCGACGAGCGCATCCGTAGACGCATCCTGGAAAGCCGCGCGGCAGAGCCACCGACGCCGCCACCCAACGACGATTCTGATGTTATAGAAGCGGAGGTCGTATCACAACTGTATGCCGCTATATCCGGATTGCCGACGCAGACCGAGCGCGTCGTGAGCCTCACGCTTAGCGGAATGACCGTCGAGCAGGTCGCTGATGAACTCGGTGTGTCGGTGAACACGGTGAAGACGCTGAAAAAAGCGGCCTATCGCGCGCTGCGCACCAAGCTGTCTCATCTGAAATCTGCCGCCCCGCTGCTCTATCTGCTTTTCTGGTAGACCATCTCTGCCGCAAACTCAAAGAAAAATAACTTTTTTGTCGAAACGGTTCACCCGTTTCGGCTGTTCGTGTAATCTATCTATACAACGCGCAACATCATGGAAATGTCAGATTACAGTGTAAAGATCGCCGAGGTCATTATCAAAAGCAAGTTAGATGCGGAGTCGCTCACGACGGCCGAAACCGCCGAGTTAGGCCGGTGGCTCGAAGCTTCGTCATCCAACCGCGAACTTTATGACCGACTCGGCGATCCGGCGACGATGGCGCAGTTCGAGCATGTCGTGTCGCTCTCCGACCACCGTGCGAGCTGGGACGCGATAGAGCACGGCCTGCGTCCTCAGAGACAACGCCGCAGACTGTACCGCACGGTGGCGGCGGCTGTCGTCGCTGCGGTAGTAGTCGGGGCGACATATTTATATATGTCTCCGCCGACGCAGACAGAGCGATTTGCAGCCAATGCCCCGATATATGCCATACCGCAGGATGGCGCAGCGCAGGCCTATCTGGTATCGGGCGACGGAGAACGTATTGCACTCGGCGGCGAGCCGAGAACGATCGAAAGCCGATATGCAAGCATGAGCGTCGGCGCAGAGAACATCTCAGTCGAAGCACTGGCAACGGCGGCCCAAGAGGAGCATATCGAATTCAAGACGCTTGTCGTACCACGCGGCGGAATGTTCGGCATAACGCTCGAAGACGGTACGCAGGTGAAACTGAACTCAGGCACGGAGCTGCGTTTCCCGGAGCGGTTCGCAGGCGGCGCGCGCGAAGTGTGGCTTTCGGGAGAGGCCTGGTTCGAAGTCGCGCACAACGACCGCGCACCGTTCATCGTACATTCGGGTGAGATGACCACGCGTGTGCTCGGCACGAAATTCAATGTTTCGGCCTACCCGGACGACCAATTCGTGAGCACGACGCTGGCCGAAGGCTCGGTGGAGGTGGCAGTGAGCGGTGCGACGGCCGTAAATACGGTACTGCGTCCCGGAATGCAGGCTACGCTGCTGTGCGGTACTCAGACACTCTCGACGCGCGCCGTCGATCTCGCGATGGTTCTGGCATGGCAGAACGGCGAACTGCTGTTCGGCAACATGGAACTGGAAAGGATTCTGCGCGTACTTTCGCGGTGGTACGATGTCGATTACGAATATTCGGGCGGCGCTGCGAGCGGCAGCCACACTTTCGCCGGACGGGCGGCACGCTCCGAAGACCTCGAAACGGTGCTGCGGCGGCTCACGATGCTCGGCGGCCCTCGCTTCGAGATTGTCGGGCGGCGGATAATCGTTCATTGACACGTGTGCATGTCATCCCGAGCGAGCGTGCAAGCGCGACGAGGGATCTATCGCTAGACTTTATTGAATTTATACTCGCGATAGATTCCTCCGCCCCTATGGGACGTTCGGAATGACAACTACCATAGAACAACACCCTGACTACTAAATAAAACTTAAACACATGAAAAAACTTTACACAAAAACTAACCTTTTTAACACTACAAGGCTATGAAAGGAAAACTTCATTCGGATGATCATCATTCGAGGCGGCGACGCTATACGTTGCGCGCGTCTCTGAGAGTCGCGCTGGGCGCGGCGCTGTGCCTGCTGGTGATGCACATGTCCGTTCTGGCGTCGGCGCAGAGCTATCTGCGGCCCATCGCCCTGAACCTCAGCGATGTGACACTCGCCGAAGCGCTTAGCGAGATCAACCGCCTGGGCGGCAACATCGTGAATTATAAGGTGGAGGAGGTAACTCCGATCCAGCGGCGCGTGACGATAGAAGGCACGCAGACAGTTCAGCGGGCGGTGGAGGAGGCTCTGAGAAACACGCCGCTCTCGGTCGTCGTTCAGGACGATAACTTGTTAGTCGTTCCCGACCGTGCACGCGAGGCGCAACCTGCCGCGCGTGTGACCATCACCGGCCGCATTACCGACGCCAACGGCAATCCGCTGGTGGGCGCGGTGGTCACCGCGCGGGGAGAACGTGCGGGCGCGATCACCGATGTGAACGGCAACTATACGCTTACCGTGCCGCGCAGTGTCACGGGACTGCAATTTTCATTGGTCGGCTTCGAGACCCAGCACCGTGACTATAACGGCGAGTCGGTTATGAATGTCGCATTGCAGGTAGCCATTACGGAGATCGCAAATGTCGTCGTCACGGGTATCTTCACCCGCAATGCGGAGAGTTTTACCGGCGCTACGTCGAACTTCACACGTGAGGAACTTCAAGCGGTGGGCGTGCAGAATGTCTTTCAGGCGCTGCGCAACCTCGACCCGTCGCTCAATATTATGGATAACCTCGTAGAAGGCTCGAACCCCAACGCCATCCTCGAAATGCAGATCCGCGGGGCGTCGTCGTTCCCCGACGTGCAGGGGCAGTACAGGTTCAATCCCAACCAGCCGCTGTTCATCGTCGATGGCTTCGAGGCGCGCATCGAGACGGTGATGGACATGGACATGAACCGCATCGAAAGCGTGACGATCCTCAAAGACGCTGCCGCGAAAGCCATCTACGGCTCGAAGGCTGCCAACGGTGTGGTCGTTATCGAGACGGTGAGGCTGACGCCGGGCGAACTGAGGATAAACTACACCGGTTCGCTGTCGGTCTCATCGCCCGACCTGAGCAGCTATAACATGTGCGATGCGCGGGAAAAGTTGGAGTTGGAGACCATTCTCGGACTGTATGACCGCGCGCAACCGGCGCAGTGGATCAACATGCAGGAGCTGTACCTGCGCAATCTGGCAGCAGTGCGCAGCGGTGTGAATACCGACTGGCTCGCTCAGCCCGTGCGCACGGCCGTGAGCAACAAGCATTCGGTGAACGTCGAAGCGGGCGATGATAAGATACGCATCGGCATCGACCTCGGGTATAACGACATACAGGGCGTTATGAAACAGTCGCTGCGCAGGGCGACGAACGGCGCGGTGAATATCGTCTATCGCCACCGGAATCTGTTGTTCCGCAACATGATCACGCTTAACAACACCGATACGCAGGACTCCCCGTACGGCAATTACCAGCAATACGTAGACCTGAACCCCTACTGGCGTATGCGCGATGACAACGGCAACCTCATATCGCTGTTGGGGCACGGCCCTGTCTTCACGGCGCCGGTCTACAACCCGATGCTCGATGCTGTGAACGGCACGCGCTTTTCGTCGAACTACTTCGACGTGCAGAACAACTCCTATCTCGACTGGTTCATAAACAACCGCTTCAAGCTCACGGGACGATTCTCGTTCGCGGTAGAGAATTCACGGACGGAAGCGTTCCTGCCACCGACACACTCCTCGTTCAGACAAATTACGCCCGACAGCGAAGATTTCTTCACGCGCGGAAGTTTTCGGGCCGGATACGGCAAATACTCCACCGTCGGCGGCGACCTGAACCTGAGCTACAACAACTCGTGGGGACTTCACGCACTGTATTCCAATCTGGTCGGCAACGTCCGTCAGATGAGCGGCGAGACCCATATCTACGATGCCGAAGGGATGCCCAGCGAGAGGATGGATAATATTCTTTTCGCGCGTCAGTATGCCCTGCACTCGAAGCCCTACGGCAGCGAAATGCTCGACCGTGAAGTGGGTTTCCTGCTCGCAGCGAACTACTCTTATGACAACCGCTATCTGATGGACCTTTCTGCACGCCGCAGCGCTTCGTCGCAATTCGGGAGCAATAACAAATGGGGAACGTTCTGGTCGGTCGGCGTGGGATGGAATCTGCATCACGAGCAGTTCCTGCGCAGTAGCAGCGTGATAACCCGACTCAAATTGCGCGGCTCGACGGGCTATACCGGCTCGCAGGATTTCAACTCCTGGCAGGCGATGCTGCTTTACAGCTATTTCCTCGACAGTTCCTATCAGGGCATGATCGGCGCTCAACTTGAAGCTCTGGCAAACCCCGATCTGCGCTGGCAGCAGAAATACGATTGGAACGCCGGTCTCGATATGACCCTGTTCGGCAACTTGGATATGCGCGTCGATCTCTATCGCGCCACGACCAACAATCTTCTCACCGACATCAATATCCCGCCCTCGCTGGGCTTCCAGACCTATAAAGCCAATCTCGGAGAGATCCGTAATACGGGTATCGAATTCGCAGCGAACTGGCGCGTGTTCTATAATGCGGCGAACCGCAGCTCGCTCAGCCTGTTCGTGAACGGTATACACAACCGCAATGAGGTCGCCAAAATATCCAACTCGCTGCGCGCGATAAACGACCAGCAGATCGAGGAGTCGCGCAGGGGCAACCGACCCATCGTCATATTCGAGGAAGGTCAGTCGCTCGCGGCAATCTGGGCAGTGCGCTCGATGGGCATAGACCCCGCGTCGGGTAAAGAGATATTCGTCAAAAAAGACGGGACTCTGACCGATGTATGGAATTCGGACGACCTTGTGGTGTGCGGCGACCGCGAACCCAAGCTGATGGGCAACTTCGGGTTCAACGCCCAATGGCAGGGTTTCACGGCGAACGTCGTGCTGCGCTATCGTCTCAGCGGTCAGATCTACAACGAAACGCTTAAAAACAAGGTGGAGAACGCGCGGATGAACGGCAACGTCGACCGTCGCGCCTTCTACGACACATGGCAGAAGCCGGGCGACGTGGTTCTGTTCCGCGATGTCGGTGACTGGAATAACCCCACCCGCCGCTCGTCGCGATTCGTGCAGGATATCAATACGCTCGACATATCGTCGGTGAGTGTCGGCTACGACTTCTACCGCTTCGACTTCGTGAGGAAGCTGGGTATGCAGCGACTGCAACTGCGCGTCAATATGAACGACGTGGCGAACTTCTCGACCGTGAGGATCGAACGCGGAACGGCATATCCGTTCGCACGCACGATATCGGGTACGATAATCGCTAACTTCTAAATCTTAGAGTGATGAAAAAGATAATAATATATTCTGTATCGTTGCTGCTCGCGCTCACAGCGGCGACCTCATGCAACGACTGGCTCGATGTGGATTTGAAGACCAAAGTGAAGTCGGACGATCTGCTCACTACCGAGGCCGGATTCAAAGATGCCCTTGTAGGCGTCTACATTTCGATGATCTCCGAGCAACTTTACGGACGTGAACTTACGTTCGGGTTCTTCGAGGCGATCACCGGTAACTACGACGTGCAGATGAGTAATACTCAGTATTATGACATAACCCAGGGCAATATTTCGACTACGGCCATAAGGTCGCGGATAGATGCCATGTGGCTGGGGCTGTACAAAACGGTCGCCAATATAAATAACATCCTCGACAACATCGACGACAAACGCCCGGTGTTCACGGGCGACAACTACGAGATTATAAAAGGTGAAGCTCTCGCTCTGCGCGCATTCCTGCACTTGGCTGTCTTCAGGATCTTCGGCGATGCGCGGGACCTGTCGCTGCCGGCCGTTCCCTATGTGACGACTCTCGGAACGACGATTTTTCCGGCGCTGACCGGTAAGGATGTGTTGCAAGCCGTAATGGACGACCTCGATGCCGCCCTTCTGCTACTGAAAAGCGATCCGATCTACAAAAACCGCTCGAAAGTGAACACCGCCGATGCGTTCCTGCACAACCGTCAGATGCGTATGAACTACTACGCGGCAATGGCCGTCTACGCCGAAGCGGCGATGTGGGCTGGCGACAAGACAAAGGCGCTGAAATATGCTACGGACGTTATCGCCGTGTGCGACGAGCTGTTCCCGTGGGTCGATCGCGGAACGGTCTCCACGTCGGTAGAGACGGCCCGCGACCGTACGTTCTCGACGGAACATATATTCTGCCTGAATGTATTCAACCTCAGAGCGCTTTATAACACATGGCATTCGCCGACGACGGCATACTTACAGAATGTTTTGTATAAAGGATCGTGGAACTTCGAAACGTGGTATCAGTCGATGCGCGATACGGATATCAGATTCACCTATCTCTCCCAATTCTCGAACACGATATGGGGTTATCACAGTTTGAAGTTCATGCAGCCCGACGGCTACCGTCCCGAATATGCAGCCCGCATACCGCTCATACGCCGCTCGATGATGTATTACATTGCGGCAGAGTGCAGCGGAAATATCGAGACGGCGACGAACTACCTGAATCAGGTTCGCCGCAATCGGGGTATCGCGGCAGACCTTAGCGGTCTTACCGAAACGTCGTTCGCGACCGAGCTTCAACGCGAATATATCAAGGAATTCTGGTGCGAAGGGCAGCTGTTCTTCTACATGAAACGGCGCAACGAAACGGCGAACCCGCTGGATCGCTGGCTGCCGTTCCAACTGCGCGACCGCTATGTAATTGCCATGCCTGAGGCAGAAATCGACTATGGACTGTAAAACAGTGAAAAACAATGAAAACGATAATTCGCATATTAGCTTTGGCGGCAGTGTTACCTTTACTATGCGCCTGCCAGGATAAAGACATAATGATCTTCGAAGAGGGCGAATCGCGGGTATATTTCGAAATGCCCGGACAGGATAACATAGGTGTCAGAGATTCGCTGACGTTCTCGTTCCCGCTCGTCGCCACGCAAGACCACAACCTGATGGTACGCATAAGGTTGCTCGGCACGGCGTTGCCTGTGGCGCGCACGATCTCTATCGCGCCTGTCGCCGATAAGACGACGGCCACTACGGCGAACTATTCTCTGCCTGCGACGGTAGAGATGCCCGCCGGTGTCTATCACGTCGATGTGCCCGTAACGGTGCGCCGCGCAGGACTTCTCGATAAATCGGTGAGGCTCGAACTTGAAATCGTCGAGAACCAATACTTCAAAGTGGGCTTCGAGCGCGGACGCACGGCGGTTCTCGTATGGGCCGATTTCTATCTCAAACCCGACAACTGGGACACGACGAATTACAGAAATGCTTTCGGAGAGTTCTCACGGGCTAAATTCGGCTTTATTCTCGAAGTGTGTGGGATTCAGGAGCTTCCGTCTCCCACCGACATACGGCTGTTGGGCTACTACAATGCGTTGGTGCGCGAAGCGCTGTTCGAATACAATCAAGCGAACGAACCGATGCGCGACGAGAACGGCGCTCTGTTGACCTTCCCCGTGTGGAGCGGCGGTGGCGGCGGATTAGGTTAGAGTTTAACGGAAAATAAAACGAAAAAACAATGAACCGATATTTCAAATACATAATCGCAGGTCTCGCGCTGGTCTTTGCCCTGCAATCCTGCTATAAGGATCAAGGCAATTATGACTACGAGCAACTTGTGCCGATCGTTATCGACCCCTCGTCGTTCGCGCCGGCGGTAAGCCTTCCTCAGCAGACTCTGCTCACGATTTCGCCGCAGGTCTCGCAGGGCGGCAACAACGCCAATCTCGCATACGAATGGCGGCTTCTGGACAACCTCAATGTTCCCGACCCGAACACGGGCGTATTTATCAACGAGGTAATAGGTCGCGAGCGTGTGCTCAACTATGTCCTCGACCTGCCGGCACGCTCATATCATCTGTTGCTCTATGTTACGGATACTACCAACGACGTGACCGAATTTATCCGGATTGCACTCAACGTCGAGAGTATAGCCCCTCCCGGCTGGATGGTGCTGAGCGGCAATAATACGTCGGGTGATGTTAGCATCGTGGTGAACCCTATGATCAACGCAACGATAGCGGGATTCAGCAAAGACGAGGTTACCCACCGCATCTTCTCCGATAATAACGAGGGACGCCGCGCACAGGGCGCTCCGGCGATGGTGTGGCATTCACGCGGCAACGACGGCAATCACGTCTATGTCTTCACGCACGGTAGCACGGGAGGCTACCGTACAGCGGCTACCGACCTGATGGTGATTGACAACTATCGCGAAATTTTCCGCAATATGCCCGCCGAGGACGTCTCCTTCGAAGGGTTCGCAACGTGGTCTTTCAATGAACTGCTGGTCAACAACGGTGATGTGTATTATATTTCGCAGAACGAATCGAACCGTTTCTTCCAGTTCGGCGTGCGTTGCTTTGGACAGCCATACCGCGCTGCCCCGTATATCGGAACGCACCGCACGGGCAATCTCTACGGCGTATTTTATGACATGGACGGCCGGCGATTCATGCACCTCAACTGGCAGCAGGACGTGCTCCTGTTCGCCAATACGAACGGTGCGGCATTCAATCCCAATAACGTGGGTAAAGATATGTTCTATGCCGAGATGGGTTTCCCTGCAAACTATTGGTACTGTATCATGCAGGACGGCAACAACACTTCAACGCGCATGCTGTACACTATGGATCTTACAAGGGCCTGGTGGGATGCATCCGCCAACTTCGGCGCGCGCATCGACGATATAAGCGGCGCAACGGACATGGCTGCATCCAAGTATTTCGCATTCGGTATGCGCGGCTATGTGATGTATCACGCTACCGACATGCGTATTTACAGCAACAACTTCAACGGCGACCGCACATCGACGCTTATTTATGATGTCGCCGCCGCTTATGCGGGATACGAGATCACGTGTATGCAGATGTACAAACATACGGAGAATACGGTCTATGATTCGCGCCTGCTTATGGTCGGCATTCACAATCCGGCGACGAACGACGGCAAGTTGTTGCAGTTCAGCGTGAACGAAATCAACGGTACACTCGACGAACCTGCACCGAAAGTTTACGAAGGCTTCGAGCGCATCGTGTCGATGGGATATAAATGGAAATAACACACGCGCGTGCGTCATTGCGAGCCTGAAAGGCGAAGCAATCCGGTGCTCTTTTTCTTCTGGATTGCTTCGGGTCTAACGACCCTCGCAATGACGTGCGCTATGTGACAACTTATTGATAATTCAAAGAGAAAAAACGTGATGAGAGTAATTTTTGTAGTCATCGCCCTATTGGCGGTGGCGTGCAGCCCAAGGGTGCAGACCAGTGTCGTGACAGGCTCGGTCGAGGGACTCGCCGACGGCACTGAGGTGTTCATAACCAAACGCGTGGGCGAGTTCGGCCGCGACACCATAGCATCGGGCGCGATCGAGGACGGAGTGTTCCGGATCGAACTTCCGGCCGAGCGTTTCGGACAGATGTACGAATTGAATTTCAGCGGCGAGCGCGCGGCCATCGGATTCTTTGCCGAGGCGGGGACGGTCGTCATCGAGGGCCAGCGTGATAATATCTATTTCTCGAAAATAGGAGGTACGCCCGAAAATGACAAATGGCGCGAATATATGCAGTTCAACGTCGGCGTGAACGAGCAGCGCAATGCGGCCAATGGGGAGAGGCACAGAGCCAGTCGCGCAGGCGACAACGAGGCAGTGGCGGCGGCAAATGCAAAGATAGCGGCCATCGAACGGATGTTCACCGACTACCGCGATTCGCTCGTGCGTAGCGGTTCGCGGTCGATGGTTTCCCTGTATCTGGCCAAGATACCGCTGCCGATGATGAACTCGCATCAGATCGACTCCGTACTCAAATATTTCGACCCGCAAATGGCGACAAATCCGTATTACGTGGAGATGCGTGAGCGCGCCGACCTGCTGAGGCGGGTCGAGAAGGGGGCGGTCGCGCCCGAATTTACGGCGCAAACTCCCGAAGGCGAGGTCATCAGACTATCGGATTTTCGCGGGAAATATCTGGTGCTCGATTTCTGGGCTTCGTGGTGCGTGCCGTGCCGTGCCGAGAATCCGGGCATGATACGGCTCTATGAGCGATTCCATCCGCGCGGTCTCGAAGTGCTTTCGTTTTCACTGGACAACGATGCCGAGAGATGGAAGAAGGCCATCGAAGAAGACGGTATGGTGTGGCATCATGCCTCCGACCTCATTGGCGGCCGGTCGCCAATCGTGCAGGAATACGGCATTGACGGCATACCGGCGATATGGTTCATCGATCCCGACGGCGTGATCATGGCCAGCGGACTGAGAGGTGAACAGTTATTTGAAATATGTGAACGTATTTTCGGCGAATAGCGGCAAAATAAAATCGTTATCCTTAATCCCTTTATGATAAAAAAACTGTGTTTTATAGCGCTTTCGGCGGCAATGCTTTTGCCGCCGAAGGCGTTTGCCGACGAAGGTATGTGGCCGCTGCCGATGCTTCGTGCGGAGGATGAGGCGCGGATGCGCCGGCTCGGACTTGCGATCCCGCTGACCGACATCTATGGCGGCGAGCAGGCGCTGAGCCGTGCGATACTCTCGTTCGGTAGCGGCGGGACGGCATCGTTCATCTCGGCCGACGGCCTTATTCTGACCAACTATCACTGTTCATACGCCGCCGTGCGCCAGTACAGCACGCTGGAACGCAACCTCGCCGAGACGGGTTTCTGGGCTTCGGCACGCAGCGAGGAACTGCCCGTGCGCGGACTTTCAGTTATGCTCGACCGCACGATACTCGACGTGACGGACGAGGTGCTCGGCAGGATGACGCGCGGCACGGACCTGCGCAGTGCCATTCAGGCCGTCACCCAAAAATATCAGGCGGCCGACCCGACGCTGCGCACTTCCGTACGAACTTACAAGAATAACACGATATTTATTCTCTACCAACAGGAGCTTTTCGAAGACGTGCGCCTGGTCGGTTTTGCCCCGCAGCAAGTCGCCAAATTCGGCGGCGAGACCGATAACTGGACATGGCCGCGCCACAACCCCGATTTTGCATATTACAGGGTTTACGCGTCGCGGGACGGAAGAGGCGTAAAATACTCCGCCGAGAATGTGCCTTATAAGCCGGACGTATGGCTGCGCCTTTCGACCGAAGGCTATGCGGAGGGTGACTTCGCCATGAGCCTCGGCTATCCTGTTCACAACAACCGCAGCGCCACATCGCAGCAGATATGGAACATGCGAAACGTGCAGAACATTCCCATGATAGATGCACGCGGACTGCGTCTCGCCATCATGCGCGAGGCTATGGAGCGCGACCCCGAACTCCGGCTGAAATACTCGGAGAGGTACTCTACGGCGGCAAATTACCTTAAAAATGCCGTCGGGATGAACGAGTGGATCGACCGTCTCGACCTTATTACGAAAAAAGAGGCGTTCGAAGAAGAATTCGTAGCGTGGATTATTGCCGACAATGAGCGCGCCGCAAAATACGGCGGAGCAATCGAATACCTGGAATCCGACATGCGTGTCGACTCGCTGTACGGTCGCGCCGTAGGATATTTTCTCGAAGGGTTCTCCGAGAGCTGCGAGATGCTTCGCTTTGTTTCCTCTTTCGGCGCATGGATGCGCGAAAATGGCGGCCGGGCGCAACCCGCCGGCAGAGGCGCACCCACGCGGGAAGACTTCTTTACCAACGTCCGCAATTATTATCGAGGGTATGACGCCGCTTTGGACGAGCGGATCACCAAAGCCACTTTCCGCCTGATCCGTGAAAAGTTGCCGCAGGAGTTACTGCCGTCATTCTACGACGACATAGACCGTCAGTTCGCGGGCGACATCGACGCCTACGTCGAAGACCTTTTCGCGCGCTCCATTTTCTCCGACCCTGCGAAGATCATGGCTTGGGTCGAGAAGCCGTCCGGCGAATACGACCGCGACCCTGCCGTCATTGTGACGAACTCTATCTCCGCCCGACGTTCACAGGCCAACCGCGCGCAGGACAGCCGACGCAATGTAAACCGCGCTCACATGGCTCAGTATCACGCCGCTTTGGTCGAGTTCATGGGCGACGGGTATTATCCCGATGCCGACGCAACGCTGCGCCTGTCCTACGGGACGGTGCAATCGCTCGGCGATAAGCCTTACCGCACGCTCCTCAGCGAACTTATAGCAAAAGAGTGCGCCGACAACCCCGACTACTTCATGAATCCCGAACTGCGGCGTCTGTGGGAGAGCCGCGATTTCGCACCCTGGGCGACCGGCGACGACATTGCGGCGTGTTTTATCACCAACGGCGACGTTACCGGCGGCAATTCAGGCAGCCCGATGCTCGACGCACACGGACGCGTGATAGGCCTCGTCTTTGACTGTAATTGGGAATCGATGACGCGCGACTATAACTACGACATCGACCGTCATCGTGTGATCTGTGCCGACGTGCGGCTTATCCTACTGCTGACCGAACGGCTGGGCAGGGCAGATAATATAATAAAGGAGATATTCGGGGAGTAGAGGGACTGCAATGACGTAATAGTTTTGTCATTCCGAACATCCCATAAGAGATGGAGGAATCTATCGTTAGTTTATAAATTATAATAAAACTCGCGATAGATTCCTCGTCGGCACTTACATGCCTCGCTCGGAATGACAGTTCTCCGGCAGGCTAAAAATCACGCGCGTGTGATCCACTCGGCGGCATTCATAAACGCACGCACCCATGGTGTGACTTCATCCGCACGGCGGTCTTCGGGATAATATGCCCACTGCCATGGATATACGGCGCGCTCGATGTGAGGCATCATCGCCACATGGCGGCCGTCGCGGCTCGCCAATGCGGCCACATCGTGGTCGCTGCCGTTCGGATTGGCGGGATATTCACTGCCGACGTACTTCATTACCACGTTGTAGTTGCTTTCGGGCTGCGGCAATACGAACCGCCCTTCGCCATGAGCTACCCAAATCCCCAGATCAGCGCTCTCTAACCCCTTGAACATCACCGAGTTGCCCTCAGTCGGAACGTTCACCGCAAGGAATGCCGATTCGAGCTTCCCCGATGTGTTCGCAGCCATAGGATGGTGTCCGTCGCCGAGTAACCCGAGCTCCATCATAAGCTGGCATCCGTTGCAGACGCCCAGCGAGAGCGTATCGTGGCGCGCATAGAAATTTTCCAGCGCACGCCGCGCTTTTTCATTGTAAACGAATGCTCCCGCCCAACCTTTGGCAGGTCCCAACACGTCGGAGTTGGAAAATCCGCCCACGAAAGCGATCATATTCACGTCTTCGAGCGTTTCGCGGCCGCTGATAAGGTCGGTCATGTGCACGTCGCGAACATCCATACCGGCCATGTGCATCGCCCACGCCATCTCGCGCTCGCAGTGGCTGCCCTTTTCGCGAATTACAGCCGCTTTGACGCGACCACGCGCGTTGTTTTGAGGTTGTGCGCCGATGAAATCTGGCGGAAAACCGAATGTCAGCTCGCGCCGAGCGTAGTTCTCCATCCGCTCGCGCGCCTGCGTGCTCTGATAGCGGTCAAGCAGATACGAAGGTTCGTACCAGCAGTCACGCAGCGAATCTATATCCAAGTGGTCGGTCGTGCCGTTGTGGGTCAGCGAGAATTCCCGCTTGCCATCGATACCCGCCGCGCCTATCTTGTATGCCTGCACGCCCGCCGCCGCGAGTTCCGAAACTACCGCGTCACCGTCCGCAACTTGCAGAACCAGCGACGGAAGCTCGCTGAACAACGCTTTTACGACGTCGGCCTCGCCCAGCAGTGTAATGTCGATGTCCATGCCCGAACGGTTGTCGGTGAACGCCATCTCCAAAAGCGCGGTCATCAAACCGCCTGCTGACACGTCGTGACCCGCCAATACGCACCCTTGCGCGATGAGCCGCTGCACCTCGCCGAACGCGCGCGCAAAATACGCGGGGTCTTCGACCGTCGGGACTTCCATCCCGACAGCGCCCACAACCTGCGCAAAACTGCTGCCGCCCAATCCGAAATTACTGCGGCACATGTCTATATACACGATGTCTCCGCCGTATTCGCTCAGCGCAGGGGTCACCGCGCGACGTACATCGCCCGTCTCGCCGACGGCCGTGATGATCACCGTGCCGGGCGACAGGACCTTCTCGCCGTCGGGGTATTTCTGCGTCATCGACAGCGAGTCCTTACCCGTCGGAATGTTGATACCCAACGCCAGCGCAAAGTCGCTCGCCGCTTTCACCGCCTTATACAGCCGCGCATCTTCGCCCTCGTTGCGGCAAGGCCACATCCAGTTGGCGCTGAGCGACACGCCTTTCAGCCCGTGCGCCAGCGGTGCAAAAACGATATTCGTAAGCGCCTCCGCTATAGCGAGTACCGAGCCTTTCGCAGCGTCTGCCAACGCCGCCGCCGGAGCGTGTCCGAGCGACGTGGCGATGCCGCCGCGCCCCGTGAAGTCGAGCGACACCACAGCGCAGTCGTTCACGGGCAGCTGCACTCGTCCCGCCGTCTGCTGCATCGCTATCAGGCCGCCCTGCGAGCGATCGACCTTGCTCGTCAGCCAATCTTTACACCCCACGCCCTCCAAGCGCAAAACTTTTTCCAGATATTCGCGCCATGCCGCCGGACGGTATTCAGGCTCGGCGAACGTGCGCTTCACCGTGCTGTCGTTCATCACGGTCTTAGGCGCAGAGCCGAACATCGCCGCCAGCGGCCAATCGACAGGTTTTTCACCCGTCCTCGCGCTCTCGAACGTCAGACGCTTGTCGCCCGTCACCTTGCCAATAACATATAACGGCGCGCGTTCACGCTCGGCGATCCTCTGCAAATGCTCTATATCTTCTGCACCTACGACCAGTCCCATGCGCTCCTGCGACTCGTTGCTCAATATCTCGCGGTCGCTCAGCGTGGGGTCGCCGACGGGCAGCGTGTCGAGGTCGAAATGTCCGCCCTCCGCCTCCACCAACTCGCTCAGGCAGTTCAGATGACCGCCCGCGCCATGGTCGTGGATCGACACTATCGGGTTGCGCTCCTCTTCACACACCGCGCGGATTGCGTTATACACCCGCCGCTGCATCTCCGGATTCGACCGTTGAATGGCATTCAACTCAATGGCGCTGGCATACTCGCCCGTCGCCACGCTCGACACCGCGCCGCCGCCCATGCCGATGCGGTAGTTGTCGCCGCCCATCATAACTATCTTGTCGCCCTGCGCAGGCACGCCTTTTATGCTGTCCTCGCGGCGACCGTAGCCGATGCCGCCCGCCTGCATGATCACTTTATCATAGCCGTATTTGCGACCGCCTTCTTCGTGCTCGAAGGTCAGCAACGAGCCGCAGATCAGCGGCTGGCCGAATTTGTTGCCGAAATCCGACGCGCCGTTCGATGCTTTCGTAAGTATCTGTTGCGGCGTCTGATAGAGCCACGGGCGTGCCGCCATCGCGCGTTCCCATTCGTGTCCCTCTTCGGTAAGGCGTGGATAAGCGGTCATATAAACCGCCGCTCCCGCCGACGGGAACGCTCCTTTACCGCCCGCAATACGGTCGCGGATCTCGCCGCCGCCGCCAGTCGCGCCGCCGTTGAACGGCTCGACCGTCGTCGGAAAATTATGTGTCTCGGCCTTAACCGTGATCACGCTGTCGAACGTGCGTGTGCGGTAAGTGCCCGGCTTATCGTGCGCGTCGGGCGACCATTGCTGCGCCCCAGACGGTCCTTCCAGAAGCGCGCAGTTATCCTTATATGCCGAAACCACGTGATTCGGGTTCGTGCGCGTAGTCTTTTTTATAAGTTCGAACAGCGTCGAGGGCATCCTCTCGCCGTCAATCACGAACTCGCCGTTGAAAATCTTATGCCGGCAATGTTCCGAATTTACCTGCGAAAAACCGAAAACCTCGCTGTCCGTAAGCGGTCGCCCCATATTTGCGGCCACGCGCTCCAAATACGCCACCTCGTCGTCACTCATAGCCAGGCTCTCCTCGCGATTATAGGCCGCAATGTCCTCGATATGGCGGATAGGTTCGGGTTGCAGGTCTACCGCAAAAATATCCTGCCCCAGCGAGTCGTAAAGCCGCCCCAGCATCGGATCGAACTCCGTTTTTTTGTCTGCCGGGATGAACTCTTCGATGCGCGTAATACCCTCTACGCCAACCGTTTGAGTAATCTCGACCGCATTCGTGCTCCACGGCGTGACCATCTCCTTGCGCGGCCCCGTGAACGAGCCGTCCATGCTTTTCGCATCAAGCAACCGTGCTCCTGAAAACAGCCATTCGAGCTTACCTATTGCTTCATTATCAAGTGTTTGCGTGGTTTCGACGGCGTAGATCCGTTCGCTGGGTCGGCCGAAAAATAATATCATGGGCGTGCTTGTTTTGAGGTAAGAATAACCCTGCAAAGGTACGAATTTTAAGTAAAATAATCAAAAAATCGACAAAAGAGAAACGGGAGGGTATCGTCCCGATAGCCTCCCGTTGCGGGGTGTCCCCCTAAACTACTAACCCAAACTTAAAAATAAATGAAGAAATTAAATCGCCCCTGACAGGCTTTTTTCACTAACTAACCCTTAACTTTTGATTTCGTAACATCGCTAAGACGTTATGCATTATCCATTACAAATCATGTGCCACGAAATACGAAAAAAGGGAAGAAATCTATGTCTATTGGAAGTTTTTTGTCATTTTGGTCGCACGCCGCAACGATATTGGGAACTATACATCGGGCAGAAAATAAATTAAACTTTTAATTCGCATGACATATCAGTTCCCCTACGAGCTGCGGAACTCCGACAGAGGCGGGTTGGCGAATAACACTGAGACCGGAACGCCGCAACGGCGGCGCATTGGGGTCGATGAGCCACAAGGGTGCATCGGGACGCAGATAATGTACCAGAGATGCGGCGGGATAGACCTGCAACGACGTGCCGACGACAATCATCGCATCGGCAGCGCGAACGATCTCTGCCGCGCGTTCGAGCATCGGCACACTCTCGCCGAAAAACACCACGAACGGCCGCAGCAGCGATCCGTCGGCGTGACGAGCATCGAGCGGCTGTTCCCAGCCCTCGATGGGTACGGAGGCAAGTTCGTCGAGCGAGCTGCGCAATTTGCGTATCTCGCCGTGGAGATGCAGCACATGCGTACTTCCCGCGCGCTCGTGCAGATCGTCGATATTTTGCGTGACCACCTCGACGTCGAAGTGTTTTTCAAGATTGACCAGCGCGTGATGCGCAGCGTTGGGTTCTTTCGACAGGACTTCGCGGCGGCGCATGTTGTAAAAATCTATAACCCGCGTGCGGTTGCGTGCCAAAGCCTCCGGCGTGCATACGTCTTCTATGCGATGCTCGGCCCACAGGCCGTCGATGTCGCGAAACGTGGCAATGCCGCTCTCGCGGCTGATGCCCGCTCCGGTGAAAACTACGATCTTCTTCATGGTTTCAAAAATACAAAAATATTTTTACTACCTTTGACCAAATGAACGCAAAAACCGTGACGTCTTGGCACTATTTTCGATATTCGGATTTAGTGCTATCGATGCTAACAACTTTGTGCAAATAACATTTTACAAATTTAAAAACCTGAGAACTATGAAAAAAGCATTCTCCGTGACGATGATCGCAGCGCTGGCCGTTCTGACAATGGCCTGCACGCCAAAGAAAACCAAGATGGAACTTCTGACGGCCCACGAGTGGCAGTTAGACGAAATTGTCTTCAAAGACAGCGACTTCACTGAAACACCTCCCGCAAGTGTTACTATGACGTTCAATGCAGAGACCAACCAGGTATCGGGGTCTAGCGGCTGCAACAGATACTTCGGTCCGTTCGAACTGAAAGAACCTCACGGTATCAATTTCGGTATGATGGCCGGCACCATGATGATGTGTCTCGACCATATCATGGAGTTCGAACACAAATATCTGCGCCTGCTCGAAGATGTCGATGAGGTCGAGGTACATGAGGACAAACTGCATCTGAAAATAAAGAGCGACCATACGGTTCTGAAATTCCGTCCGGTGCTCCAAGCGGTACAGTAAGTCGCTATGCGGCTACGTTTTTATTTGCCGATGTATAAACCACCTGATATAGGGTTTGTTCACTATAACTTTGTGTGAATAAACCCTATGTTTAAAGTAACTGAGTAACATGAAAAAACTTATGGGAATTCTGATGCTTGCCGCCGTGCTGCTAACTGCGACATCGTGTTGCAACTGTGGCAAGCGCGCAGGTCGCACCGCACCGCTGGGCGGTAGCGGTGAGTGGCAACTCACGCGCATCGAGAACGATCGGGTCACGCCGGTCGATAACCGGTTCACGCTCTCGTTCGCCGCAAATGGCAACGTTGCGGGCATGGGCTTTTGCAACCGCGTCACGGGCACGTACGAGAGTTCGGCCGGCGCGGGTGCTCTCGCGTTCGGCCCGCTCGCTACGACGCGCATGATGTGCCTCGATCAGGCGGCCGAGGATCGTTTTTTGCGAATATTGGGTACGATCGACAGTTATAAGATTTTCGGGCGCACGCTGATGCTCTTCTCCGAGAACGAGTTGAAAATGACTTTCGAGAAACGGTAACAAACGCGTGTGCTATAAAGAAGCCCTGCATAACTTATGTTATGCAGGGCTTCTTTTATCACGTAAAAAATAGCTCTCGTCTCTTATTCTTCCGCGATCACCGTGAATTGTACCGGAGCGGTGATCGTCTTATAAAGCTTCACGACGGCCTCGTACTCGCCGAGCGTCTTCACAGGTTCGACCGTGATGTTGCGACGGTCGACCTCCACGCCCTTTGCTGCCAATGCCTCCGCCAATATGGTCGAAGTCACCGAACCGAATATCTTTCCTTCTTCGGCTTTCATCGGGATTACCAGTGCGATCGCACCCAATCGTCCTGCCATCGCTTCGGCATCGCCCACGAGCTTCGCTTCTTTGTGCGATTGCTGGCGCAGATTCTCGGCCAGCACTTTCTTCGCCGATGCTGTCGCCGCCTTGGCAAACCCTTGCGGGATGAGGAAATTATTTGCATAACCGGGCTTGACGCTCACCACGTCGTTCTTGTAACCCAGTTTCTCCACGTCTTTCAAAAGTATCACTTCCATAGCTTCCTCCTTACTTATTTCATCATGTCGGTTACGAACGGCAACAGAGCGAGGTGACGCGCACGCTTAACCGCCTGAGCCACTTTCTTCTGGAATTTCTGCGACGTTCCGGTCAAGCGGCGGGGAAGTATTTTCCCCTGCTCGTTAAGGAACTTTTTCAAAAACTCCGGGTCTTTGTAATCGACATACTTTATGCCCAGCTTTTTGAAGCGGCAATATTTTTTCTTCTTGACCTCGACCGTTACCGGATTAAGGTATCTTATCTCTGATGATTGTTGCTGTGCCATTGTCTTCTACTCTTCTGTTTTGGTTTCGTTGTGTGTTTCGGTGGCCGCTTGGGCAGGTTTTCCTGCCAGCTTGTTGCGGCGTTTTTCCGAGTATTCGAACGCACTTTTATCCTGCTTGAACGTCAGGAAGCGGATCACGCGCTCGTCGCGGCGATACATCGTTTCGAGTTTGTCGATGATGTCGCCTTCACTCGTGAATTCGATGAAGAAGTAGAAACCGGTGGTCTTTTTCTGGATCGGATATGCGAGTTTTTTCAGCCCCCAGTCCTCTTTGTTCACGATCTGACCGCCGTTCTCGGTGATGACACCCTGGAATTTGCCGAAAATCTCCTGCACCTGCGCATCCGAGAGCACGGGAGTGGCAATGAAAACGGTTTCGTAATTGCTCATTTGTGTTTGTTATTTGTTGGTTTTACGCGTTCTTTTGTCCGGCTTTCGCCCGCTTTTTACAAAAATTCGCGACTGCAAAGATAATCATTTTTATTAAATCCTGCTCGCCACCTCGATAAAAAACAAAAAGCCATCCTCACGGGGATGGCTTTTCGCTATAATGGCTTCGAATTATTGACATTTCGTGAAGTTCACCGCGGTTATGTTTCCGCCGGTGTAAGTGACCTCAGTCTCTCTCGCTCTGTATCCTTCGCCCAGCTCAAACCGCATGATTGCCATACCTGTGTTATACTTGACCAATATATGAGCCAAAGCATGAAGAAGTACGGCTTCGACATCGGCCGGAGAAGTCGTAGCGTCAGTTAAAACAAAGAACTGAGCGAATAAATCAAGAAATTCTTGGTTGATAGCCGCCTCATTGGCGTGATGAGTCGTATAGAAAGCCTGAGCATTGAAAGGATTAAACGCAAATAAGGCGTAAACCGACCCTATCGGCGTAACGACAAACGATACTCTCATTTCAGGCGAGACAGTAGTCGCGTGGGCAAACTGGAAAACATCGCTAACGGTATGAGGGTAGCAGTTCGTTCCGTTTCCCGTATGATTATGAATTGTCGCCGCCGTATTCGGGCAAATAACAATATTAACATCATTGATCGTGCCTGTTTGAAGGTTATGAATCTTCCATTCTTGTGTGACATGATCCTTATATAATGACACCGAATATTCGGCACCGGCATCTTTGTACATGTCGATAAAACTCTGCATCGCATTCGGATTGTTCACCGCCGAATTGAAGTTCGCCTCCATCAGGCTTGTAACAGTAGAAGAAAACACCAGAGAGGGAGCGCAATTTGTTTCCTCTACTTCTATGGTAAGTACACCGGGATCGTAAGGGGGAGAGATAGGAGGTATCCAGCCACCTACCGGAGGATCACCAAGACCCGGAAGAGGAGGAGGAGTATATGGAGGACTTAAGGTCTGAATCGCTGGGCTGCCATACTCAATCGAAGCAAATCCTGTATATAACCGCAATTCCCGCGCCATATATTCCAAGAAATACGCAACTATGTCCGTAGCCATTCCAGGCGAGACTCCGGTAGGCAGTGCAAGTGGTCCCCCATTTGATACTCTACCCGCAATAAGCAGATAAGCCTTTTTCGGATCTGTACAAGGAGTAAAACTGAGATGATCAAGAAAATGCCGGTATTTTAAATAGGTTGCGGTAAGTGACATATGTAAAATCAGAGGGTGTAACTTTATTACATCTACAATATACAACTGGAAAAACTGTAAGTTGAAATAAAAATTAAAAGATATATTCGCCAAATACGCTCCTCCGCCCTGGCCGGGAGGAGAGGCTGACGACCTTGTCAAGGCTACCGCATCTTCGGGCTGCTTGCCCTCCACTGAAAACTTATATCCGAGTTCCCGCCATCTCTCGCCGATCCTGCCGTTTTGCACCGACCATGCGATAGTGCTGCTCTCCAAAGCAGCCTTGTCAAGGATAACGGGTTTTTGCAACTCGACATGCGTGATCTCTTCGCCCGCATAATAAGGAATGAATTGATACAACGCCAAATGAGTGATCTCTCGCCCGTTGACAACGGGGAGTAGGTAGTGAGCTTCCCCGTAGCCGAAGTGGAGGGTCGCCTCGTTCGGTACAGGAGTGCCGCTCTTAGAAATTCGCCGCCAATCTGTCTCCCAATCGGGAAGAGCGCGGATAGACTCCATAAAGGCCTGTCCGGTAGCGGTTAAGATACTTTCGGCGGGCATGTGCTCCCGCTCGATAGATGGGTCGTGAGCGCAGGAAGCAAGGAAAACCCCTGTCAGAAATGCCACGCATGAATAAAACGCTGCTCTTTTCATAGAGATATTTGTATTGGTTAGCGTCGGTAAGATAAACAATATTTACGTAAAAAGCAAATAACCCCTAAAAATAGAGCCCGAAATGATGAAATAATATCGCCCACATCACGAAGCGCACCGACTTGCCGATGAACATGAACACTGCCGTCTTCCAGAACGAAACGCGATAGAATCCTAGCCCGACAGCCATTATATCTCCTATCAGGGGCAGCCACGTGAACAGCGCGATCCACGAGCCATAGCGTATGATCCGCGCTCGCTGCCGTTCCAGTTTTGCCTCTGTTACCCCGAACCATTTCTCCAACCATTGCCATTTGGCCAGATAGCCCAGCCCATACGACGAAAGTCCGCCGAGCCAGTTGCCCACTGCCGCCGCCGCCACTGCTTTAACCGGATCGGCCCCGGTCGCCAGCAACGCCACCAGCAATATATCGGAACTCAGCGGAATGAGCGTCGCCGCCAAAAACGCACCGAAAAACAGTCCGATATATCCATATTCCGCCAGCCACTCCATGGGATAATTATGAATTACGAATTATTGTCATACCATCGGCCAACTCATAATGAATCACCACACGAACTGATAGCCCACCGAGAAGTTCAGGCGGTTGCCATATGGCGAGCGATGGCTTTGTATCACGTCGTAATAGAGCGACATCAAGATGCTTCCCGGTCCTGCCGGAACGAGCGCGCCCGCACCCACCGGCAGGCAGAAAATTGCGCCGGTATCGCGCTCCACACCCTCCGAATGCCCCCATTGACGCGTAATCTCAGGTTGGGCGAAAAGCATAAGTGACTCGATCGGATAGACGCGCCCGAAAGCATTGATCCCTGCCGAACTTGCGCTGTAATCGTATCGCCCGCGCCCTTCGGCATAGATGTACGAAATTCCCGCTCCGAGCATCACCCGGTTAGCCACCCGATAGCCGTACTGAGGCGAGATACGCAGCGCCCACTCGTTGTCGTTGGCGCTTATGCCGATATTGCCGCCGAACATGTGGCGGCCTTCGCCGCCGGTACGCGGTCGCACACTTTGCTGCTGTTGCTTTTGTTGCGCGGACGCTGTCGTCACCTGCCGCTGCTGTGGCGCAACCGCCGTTTGACTTTGGCGCGGTGCGCTGCGGATAGTGTCGTATCTTATTATTTGCGCTTGTACGGCCACCGGAAATAAAAGCGCCAATATAGCTATATACAATGATCGTTTCATGACCGATAGGATTATTATATCTTGCGTCAAAGATATAAAAAAGAAATGTCTTGCGGCCTCCGAGTCCTAATCTCTTACCGCGTTAGATTGCGTTGCAAACCCGCAAATGACAAAAAGCCGGATATTATGTGTGCGGCAGGCTGAAACCGCGCGTGCGACTCATCTCTCGTATACGTCGGTCATGGGCCATTCGAACACCGTTGCCTCCGGCCGGGTAGGAATAAAGCGGTGTTGCTCCATACGCTGTTGGGTCGAGCTGCGGAAGATTTGATTGCGAACCATCCCGCGTGCGTTTGCCACCAATCCCAAACGTATCTGAATGGCGTTAAATACCAGACGTTCGTTGCGCAGGCGCACGCCGATGCCGAACGAAGAGAAGAACTCGTTTTGGAACGGATTGTTATTGTATCCGATCCACCCCGCGTCGGCAAAACCGAACATCGCGATGCGGAAGCCGAACGGTTGCAATGGGGTGAAAACAACCGTTTCCGTATTGACCAGCAGGCGATTAGACCCTGCCGCATATGTATTGAAAGTCATCGGGCGAATATCTTTCCAAAAACGCACGTATGAACCTGCCCCTTCACCGCGATTCCAGCCGTGGGTATAGCGTAGCGTGACGAACTGGCGCAATCGGCTGCGCCCCATATCCCACAGGTTCGAGAACCACAAACCTTTGATATTAAGCGTACTGAGCCACCATTGCCTGTCGTCGACGTTGATATAGCTCCCTATCGTTCCCTCGCCGAACAGATAGCCGATCGGAGTGAGCCACCCCTGCCGCATAGTCGCACCCGCGTACCAGAAATCACCCATCTCCTGCCAGGAATAACCGCCCGTGAGTTCGAACCGGTGACCGGTGGGAATGTCTTCCTGAAATCCGTATCCGTAGATCATTGTCGAAGAGTAGAACCGCTCGCGGTAGAACCCCGCGCCGAATAGTATTTCGCGGCGGTTGTGGAAGAGCGGATGCACACGTGGCGAGGTGTCGTCCGGACGCTCAGGAAATTTCCGGTCGGCATAATGTGTCGTTGCATAGAAACTCGACCCGAACCGGGGCATAGACCACGACATGCCGCCCCACAAGTTGAACGCACTCATGCTCACCTGTTTATAGTCTATTTCGCCGGGGTTCAGCACACGAAAACGCGTGAAGCGGTCATGTATGAACGATGCGCCCAACTCGTAATCCGTGGGGAGGATGAAACCCTTGTAGATAGCCACATTGGCGTAGGCGTTATCGAAATCCTGTCCCGCTTTCAGATTGGCCGTGTAGAACGTCCCCAGAAAGTTGGGATTATCGTAGCGCATTACCGTGTGTAGATAGTTCAGGTCGCGGTAGTTGAAATGCATATCTGCTCCCACGCGGTTACCCGACCCAAGGAAATTGTAATCGTAAATACTCACCAACGCCCGCTGTCCGCTGAACCCGATCGCCTCCACACCGATCGTCCAATTATCGTGCGTCACGAGAATTACATCGACGCGCGTCGTGTCCTCGGCATTCAAGTGCACATCGAGCCACGAGTCGGCGATATACGGGCGGCTGCGGATTATACGGTTGCTCGTCGTCGCTATTTCGGTATCGAACGCCTGTCCCTCGCGCAGTAGCATGTCACGTTCCAGCGCGCTCTGTGCGGTACGTATATGCACAGCACCGGCAATTCGCCGCAAGGTATTGCGCCGATCCTCGAAAATGTCGTGGCGTTGGTAGGAGATACTGTTGATCGTCTTGCCGTCGAACCGCCGCAGCAGACTTCTCTCATCGACGACCAAAGGGTTGCGTCGGGTTCTTGCGTCGGGGTTTACGAATATGGTACGATGGATAAAACGCGACAGCCCGCGCCGATCCTTTTCTACGGCAGTTTCATATACGATACGCGTTGTTCCGGAAACTGTCGCGGAGTCAAGAAAAGGCAGAAGAGAAATGTCGAGCGGCGAAACCGCCGCGCTGTCGCTCGGCAGAGTTACATCTTCATAGCTCGGCAACTGCCGCGTCTCGGCATGTGTAAATGACACATCCGTTGCAACGACTGCCGCCGCGACCGTCATCGCTATTATGAGTTTTTTCGACGAACGCATTCTACAAATATAACGAAAAAACTCAGAAGATGCGTATAAAAATATCATTGCGGGTCAAGCCCGCAATGACAAAACAACCGGCAGGCCGGAAAACACACGCGTGTGTTAGACCACTCCCGAAAATCCCATAAAGGCCATTGCGAGGATTCCGGCGGTGACCAAAGCGATAGGTGCGCCTTTCATGCCCGCAGGCAGATCCTCCAAGTCGAGGCGCTCACGGATACCGGCGAAAATCACCATTGCCACGGTGAACCCCACGCCCGTCGACGATGCAAAGACAACCGATTCGAACATGTTGTACTCCTTCTGCACCAGAATGATCGCAACTCCGAGTATGGCGCAATTGGTTGTCATCAACGGCAGAAAAACCCCCAGAGCACGGTACAGAGAGGGACTCACCTTTTTGAGTATGATCTCCACCATCTGTACCATCACGGCGATCGTGAGTATGAACGCGATGGTCTGCATATACTCTATGCCCAACGGTACGAGTATATAATATTGCAGCAGATAGACCAGCAAGGCCGCTATGGTTATTACGAACGTAACGGCCGCGCCCATGCCCACCGAAGTCGTCACCCGGCTCGATACTCCGAGAAAGGGGCATATTCCGAGAAACTGCGCGAGAATGATGTTATTAACAAAAATCGCGCTTATTATTATTATAAGATACTCCATCTGCAAAGGTTATTTCGTTTAAGAACAAGTTTTTTAAGATATTTTGGCAGTCACTTTTCTGAAAATCGCGATAAGAAATCCGAGGGCTATGAACGCTCCCGGCGCAAGGACAAAGATCAACACACCATCGCCTTCGATGAATTTATGTCCGAAGAACGTACCCGTCCCCAATATCTCACGGATAGTACCCAGCAACACGAGCGCACCCAAGAATCCAAACCCTGTACCCAGTCCGTCTATCGCCGAGTTCACTACATTGTTCTTTGACGCAAAGGCTTCCACGCGTGCGAAAATCAAACAGTTCGTAGCGATGAGCGGAATGAATACTCCCAGTGTGTTGTATAGCGCGGGCGTATAGGCATTCATCAACAGTTGGAGAGCGGTTACCAGCGTCGTGATTATCACGATGTATGCCGGAATACGTACTTTGTTGGGTATCAGATTTTTGAACAAAGAGATCATGATATTCGACAACAAGAGTACGGACATGGTCGCTATACCCATACCCAGACCGTTCATGGCCGACGATGTCGTTCCCAGCATGGGACAAATGCCCAGCAGAAGCACGAATATCGGATTGTCTTTTATGATCCCCCGTGTCAGTATCTGTATCTTGCTCATCCGAATTTATTGTTACCTATTACGAAAACATTTGTAAATTGTTCTCCGGATCTTGCATTTTATATCGAAGTCGCTTTGGCGACTTTTCTGAAAATCGCGATAAGGAATCCGAGTGCAATGAACGCTCCGGGCGCGAGGACGAAGATCAGCACGCCGTCGCCTTCTATGAATTTATATCCGAAGAACATACCTGTCCCCAACATCTCGCGCACAACGCCGAGCAGCGTGAGCGCCATCGTAAAACCGAGTCCCGCGCCCAATCCGTCGAGCGCCGAGTTCACCACATTGTTCTTCGACGCAAAGGCTTCCACCCGGGCAAAGACGATACAGTTCACCGCAATGAGCGGAATGAACACTCCCAGCGCACTGTTCAATCCGGGCATGTAGGCCTTTATCAGCAGCTCCAAAACGGTCACCAGCGTCGTGATTATCACGATGTAAGCGGGGATACGCACCTTGTTCGGAATGACGTCCTTAAAAATAGAGATCACAATATTCGCCAGCACGAGAATAAACATCGTAGCCACCCCCATACCCAGACCGTTCATGGCCGACGACGTCGTCCCCAACGTGGGACACAAGCCCAGCAGCAATACGAATATCGGGTTGTCTTTTATAATCCCGCGCGTCAGTATCTGTATTTTGCCCATAACTCCTGTATTACTTGTATTATTCAAGATGCTTCATCGCCGCGAAAGCCTTGTAGGCACGCTCTACGGCATCGACGTAGGCGACCGATGTTACCGTCGAACCCGTGATGCCGTCCACGTCGCCCGCCACAGCGTCGGCCAGCGTAATACGCCTATGGCCGCCTTCGCGTCCTTCTCTCTCACGCCCTCCTTCGCGCCCTCTTGTGCGGGAAACATCGGTCGGCGCAGCAGTCCCTCCGCCTCCGCCCCGCAAGCCGAATTGTACCTCATGTGCATTACGTCCGCGTAAACTCTTGGCAAGCGCGTTGTCGGGCCGTGTAATCACATCGCCGTAGCCCGGAGTTTCGTTCTGCTCCATCACCGCAATATCGTAGATCGTACCGTCAGGCAGAAAACCTACCATCAGACGGATCACACCGCTCCATCCCTCATCGCTTTCCGTCTGCACGGCATAGCCCACCGTCACACCGTTCTGTTGGGCAGTGTGAACCACCATGCGCTCCGAGTTCAACATAAGGTCATGTGTCGAGACCACGTTATGCACAGGCAACACCGCCGCCACGAATGCCATCGCATCGATGCCGGCCGTCGTCTCTGCCTCCGCCGTATGTGCGGTCGCTCCGGTCATTACCGAAGGCAGCGCGACCGCCCCCGTGCTCACCGCCACGAATGCCCTGTGCGCCCTGTCTACCGCATCGATGTACGCACGCGAGGTGACCGTCGAGGCTGTTATAGCATCCACCTCACCGCCGTCTTTCACCACCGCCATCTGCATATCGACAGGGTTGCGCCCGCGAAAACTCACCACCAGCACGTTGTCCGGATGCAGTATCTTATCGCCCAGACCCGGCGTTTCGCTTTGTTCCAGCACTTCGATATTATGCACCTCGCCTTCGGGGGTGAACCCTACCAGCATACGTATGATGCCGCTGTAACCCAGCCGTGTGCTCGTCTCTACGGCAAATCCCGTCGTCCGGCCGTCCATCCGTCCGGTGAAAACACGCGTTGCAATGCCGTCCAGTTCCATCTCTACCGCGCCCTCCATCGGGTTGTTGTCGAACGGCGGCATGACATTGGCCAGCGCTCCCGTCGTCCGTGCAAGATTCGCCGCCGCGATCGTACCCTTGGTCATATTATAGATCAGCGTCAGCCCCACAGCCGATACCAGCCCGATAACGCCAAGACAGAGGATCATATTTTTTAACGAACTTTTCATGCTACTCTTTTTATTGCCCCGAATTTCTTTGGCCGCATATATTTATTAAGCAGCGGCACCATAGCGTTCATTATGAGTATCGCGAACGAGATGCCCTCAGGATATGCCCCCCATACGCGAATAAGCATCGTGATCGCGCCTATCGCCACCGCATAAACGATTATTCCGCCCGTACTCATCGGCGACGTGGAGTAATCCGTTGCCATGAAAACCGCACCCAGAATAGCCCCGCCCGTCAAAACGTGGAACAGCGGACTTGCGTATATCTCCGGGTTCGCCCCGTGCAGCACACCCGCAAAAACGGCCATCGTGCCCAGTATCAACACCGGAATGTGCCACGTTATAACGCGCCGGATTAGCAGGTAAGCGAATCCCAGCAGCAGCGCCAACGCCGCGATCTCGCCTATCGATCCCGCATTCGCTCCCAGCAGCAGATTGCCGTACGACATTTCCGGCATCAGCGCGCTTAGCGGCTGTCCGCTCATCAGCGCCTCTTTGGCCAGCATCAACGGCGTCGCGCCAGTGAATCCGTCAGCCACTGCCTCCGGAGCAGGGAACGATGTCATGGCCACCGGAAACGACAACAGCAGGAATACACGCCCCACCAACGCCGGATTGAACGGGTTACGCCCCAGCCCGCCGAACGCCATCTTGCCGATCCCGATCGCAGCGAGCGCACCCACCGCCACCATCCACAACGGCACGGACGACGGCAGGTTAAAAGCCAGCAGAACGCCCGTCACCACTGCCGACAGGTCTCTGATCGTATTTTGCCCGCCAAGCATAAAGCGTTGTATCAGCCACTCGAACAGCACGCACGTCATAACGCTCACCGCCGTCACCACCAGCACCGACACCCCGTAGAAGAACCACGATACGGCAAAAGCCGGCGCGAGGGCGATCAGAATGTCGCGCATTATTTTTCGCGTCGATTCACCGCTATACACATGCGGCGATGGCGACACAATCAGTTTTTTGTCCATTTTTTCGTTTCTTTTTCTGCTTTTTCATGGTCATTACGACCTATGAGCTACAACTCTCATTGACCGTCATTGCGAGCCTGAAAGGCGACGCAATCCAGTCCTTTCTTGTAACTGGATTGCTTGGGGCTATGCAGCCCTCGCAATGACGACCACGTGGTTTAGGCTCACATACGCGCGTGCTATCCTTTGCGCTCCCGCATAATTCTCATCACCTCCACCTTGCCGAGCCGGATGTAGTCCAACAGCGGCAGGTTGGCAGGGCAAACCCACGAGCACAGCCCGCATTCGATGCAGTCCGCCGCCCAGTAGCCCTCCATCTCGGTCAGTCGGCCGCGAACGCCTAACTTGAAAAGATAGTACGGTTCGAGACCCATCGGGCAACCCCGTACACATTTGGCGCATTTGATACACGCTCCGCCGGACTTGCGCCGCTCGGCCTCGTCGTCACGCATCAGCACGATACCCGACGTTCCCTTGGTCACCACGCTGTCGAGGTTCGCCACCGCTTTGCCCATCATCGGGCCGCCGTTTATCACCTTGCCCGTATCCTCCGGCATCCCGCCGCAGTAGTCCAGGATCGCTTGCAGAGGCGTCCCGATGCGTACCAGCAGATTCGCGTGGCGCTCGACCGACTTTCCCGTAACGGTCACCACGCGCTCGACCAACGGTTTGTTCTTCTGTACGGCCTCATAAACCGCCAACGCCGTGTCCACGTTCTGCACCACACACCCCACGTCTATCGGCAGCCCGCCCGACGGCACTTCACGCCCCAGCACGGCATCGATAAGCTGTTTTTCGCCGCCCTGCGGATAACGCGCCCTGAGCGCGATTACTTCTACCTCAGCGTCGCCGGCCGCCAGTTTGCGCAGATGAGCGACCGCATCCGGCTTATTGTTTTCGATTCCGATATACGACTTGCCGACGCCCAGCGCTTTAGCAAGTATCTTCACCCCTGCAAGCAATTCCTCGCCACGTTCCAACATCACGCGATGGTCGGACGTGAGGTAAGGCTCGCACTCCGCACCGTTGATCAACAGATACTCGGCACGTTTGCCCTGCGGGATCGAGAGTTTTACATGCGTGGGGAACTGCGCGCCACCCATCCCGACGACCCCCGCCTCCTTAACCTTATCGATGATCTCGGCTGGCGAAAGCGTACACTCGCGCCGTAGCGAGCCGTCGAGGTCTATGCCTTCCGCCCACTCGTCGCCCTCCACCTTTATCGTCACTGCCTGCCGCCGCACACCACCCAGGTCGGGCACGGCATCCACCGACAGCACAGTCCCCGATACCGACGAGTGTACATTGCTCGACACGAATCCCGCCGCCTCGCCTATCAACTGCCCGACTTTCACGCGGTCGCCCTTAGCGACCACTGCCGTTGCCGGTGCGCCGATATGCTGCGAGAGAGGAATCACCACCGTCTGAGGTAGCGGCATCCGCTCCACCTCGTCCGCGCGACTCAGCTTATTATCCGACGGATGCCCCCCGCCCTTGCGAAAAGTTTTAGACATATTTCAAATTATGCTTTGTCATTCCGAACGCCTGAAAGGCGGAGGAATCTATCGCTAGTATATATATAAAATAAGACTCGCGATAGATCCCTCGTCGCGCCTACGCGCTCGCTCGGGATGACATAATAATAAAACCTACACTGTTTCCTTTTCTTCCTTACGCGCAGGAAAGCCCGTTTCTTCGATCGCTCCCGTAGGGCATTCGGGCACGCACTTGCGGCACAGCTTGCACTTATGCGAGTCTATGAACGCAAGATTGTTTTCGAGAACGATCGCATCGAACGTGCACGCTTTCACACATTTGCCGCACGCGATGCACGCCACCTCGCACACTTTGCGCGCCACCGCGCCCTTGTCCCGATTGCGGCACGTCACGCACACACGCCGATTACGCGCCCCCTGCCTGCGAAGCTCTATCAAAGCCTTCGGACACGCCGTCACGCATTTGCCGCACGCCGTGCATTTCTCATCCACCACTTCCGGCAGCCCTGTTTCGGGATTCATATGAATGGCATCGAACGGACACGCGCGAACGCAGTCGCCCTCGCTAAGACAGCCGAACGTGCAACCGGTCTCGCCTCCGTACAGCGCAGCCGCTACGGCACACGACCCCGCACCGTCATAGCGGTTCGTCCTCTCGCGCCGCGCATAGCTGCCCGCGCATCGCACAACGGCCACCGACGGCTCGCGCGCAGGCGCTGCTTTGCCCAGCATCGTCGCGATCTGCCCCATCGTATCCGCTCCTGCCGGCGGGCAGTAGAGCTTGCTTATATCGTCTTCACCGACGAGCATTTCAGCCAGTCCGCGGCATCCGGGCAGCCCGCATCCGCCGCAGTTCGCACCCGAAAGCAAAGCCTCGACGGTATCGATGCGCGGATCTTCGTCAACCTTGAATTTCAGCGAAACCAAATACAGCACCGCCGCCGAAAAGACCCCAAGCCCGACGAGCGCTCCCGCCGTCGTGAGAACCGCAATCAATGTTTCGTTCATCTATTATCTTTTCATTATCTTAAACACTATCTCGCGCTCCATCTTATGGCGCGCAAACCACAGGCAGGCATAGTAACCCCCCACTGCGCCGAGCGTCAGCAGTCCCGACACAAGTTCCGTCGCACCGAGTTCTTTCGTAATCAAAAGCGTGGCCAGCATCAGCAGGAAAGGCATTATATAGGCCCACAGCACCGCCTTCATCCCCATCGCCGTGCCGATGGCGACAACCACCGTCTCGCCGACGCTGTACCGCTCCGCATCGCGATCGTACACAGCCACTTCGTTCTCGCCTCGCTCACCCAGACCGCAAAGGCTCTTCACGCGACACGATCCGCAGGCGCAATTCTGTTCGACGGCGACCACCACCATGTTACCCATTATTTCTTTCACAATGCCCTCGTGAACGATATCGTACTTCATTTTTGTGCGAATATTCGGGTTTTCGGATTCGCAAATATATAAACTTTCATCATAAAATCACGCCTTTATGCTGTTAGTTTAGGAACAGCAGGTTCAGATGTGCTTTTCGACGAAAGTTTGTATATTTGTATGAAAATCAGAGAAAAGTGTTATGAAAATAGCCATCGCAGGGACAGGATACGTAGGTTTGGTCACCGGCACATGTTTTGCCGAGCTGGGCGCAGAGGTGGTGTGCGTGGACGTGGATGCGGAGAAGGTCGAGCAGCTGAGGCGCGGCGAATCGACGATATACGAGCCGGGACTGGACGACCTCATAACCAAGAATACGGCCGCCGGGCGGCTTTCGTTCTCCACGTCGCTGGCCGATGTGCTGGAAAGTTGCGAGGTGGTGTTCATCGCCGTCGGAACGCCATCCGATGAGGACGGGAGTGCCGATCTGCGCCATGTGCTGGACGTCGCGCGCGAAGTGGGCAGCGCGATATGCTCCTATAAACTGATAGTTACCAAGAGCACCGTCCCCGTAGGGACGGCGGCGCGGGTGCGGCGGGTCATAGCCGACGAACTGGCGCGGCGCGGCGTGGAAATTCCGTTCGACGTGGCTGCGAACCCCGAATTTCTCAAAGAAGGCACGGCGGTGCAGGACTTCATGTCGCCCGACCGCGTGGTCGTCGGCGTGGACAGCGACGAGGCGCGCGAATATTTTACACGGCTCTACCGCCCGATGCTTCTCAACCGTTTCCGCGTGATATTCATGGACATACCGTCGGCCGAGATGACGAAATACGCCGCCAACGCCATGCTTGCCACGCGCATCAGCTTTATGAACGACATTGCGAACCTGTGTGAACTCACGGGCGCGGACGTGAATATGGTGCGGCAGGGTATCGGCAGCGACACACGCATCGGTACGAAATTTCTTTATCCGGGCTGCGGGTATGGCGGCTCGTGCCTGCCGAAAGATGTGAAAGCTATCGTGCAGACGGCCTCTTCGCTCGGCTACGACATGCGCGTGCTAAGGGCGGTCGAAGCGGTGAACGAAGACCAGAAACAGCTGTTGTTCAATAAGTTATCCGCTTATTTCGGCGGCGATTTGGAGGGGCGGCGCATAGCGGTCTGGGGACTGGCGTTCAAGCCCGAAACCGACGATATGCGCGAAGCGCCGTCGCTCGTGCTGATCGACCTGCTGCTTGCGGCCGGAGCGCAGGTGGTGGTCTACGACCCCGTTGCGACGCCCGACGCCCGACGCCTGCTCGGCTCGCGCGTCGCCTATGCAGATGATAAATACGAGGCTCTGGCCGGTTGTGATGCGCTGTTGATGGTAACGGAATGGAAGGAGTTTCGGATGCCGTCATGGGATGTCGTGCGCCGCCTGATGCGCATTCCTGCGGTCTTCGACGGCCGGAATATCTACGACCGCCGCGAACTTACTCGCGCCGGAATCGAATATTTTTGTATTGGAGGGTAGATGCGTTCAGAGGTCTGTTCGCACATGCCTCATTCGGCGGTCTATTACCCTTTATGTTTCTTTTTACGTATGCTTCCCGGATTCATCCCGAAAAAACGCTTGCAGAAACGATTGAAATTCGCCCGTGCCGGAAAGCCGTACTGCGCAACGATCTCTTTCAGAGGCTTGTTCGTCTCACAAATTTCGGCATAAACCATCCGCGCCCTTTCGTGCTGCATCCACTCGTACGGTGCTTGCCCGAACACGCGGTGAAATTTACGCGTGAATTGCTGCGGGGTCATTTTCATAGCCGCGGCCAACGAACCTACCGAGCGGTGGAGCATCCAATTCGTCCGCACATACTTCGAAAATAAAACGTCGACGCTCAATAACGAACTTAAAAACCGCCCCAGCTCCTCGCCGGAATAATAAGCCCGTAGCATAATGAAAAAGTTCAATATCTCATTGCGAAAATATTCACGACACCTCAGTCCGTTATTATAATTCCTGGCCAATCCCTTCGCCAGATGGCGCACGCTATCGTTGGCTTCCAATATATGAATCGTCTTGCGCATTTCGCTGTTCAGCTTCGCTGTATACCCTTGCAATCGTTCCAGTTCAAAGTCCTGGCACAATTGGAACGCGAACCCGTTCAACCGCATGATCAGCACAATGCTTTGCCGCAGTGTCTCGTAGCGCAGTACGCTCCCCAACGACATGAACACCATCTGTCCTCCGCTCAACTGCACAGACCGCACATCATTATCATTAACCGTAAAGCGTACTTCGCCTTCCATGACAAACGCTATGATGTCAGCCGTAAGCATCGTCTCTCCGCACTCGCCAGCCGCCTTCACGAGCATCTCGACCATAGACTTGTCGCCATTACCATAGTTGTAGCAGGAGAGACACTCTTCAATACTGTGAATTCCCTGACAATGGTTTTCTGTACGCATATTTTTCGAAAGATTCATTTTATTGCTAAAACGTAATTGTCGCAAAAATGATTCCGTTTTACAAATATGGTGGAAGTGAGCGCAGTCGTCTGAAACTCGTTTTCGCAAGGATTGCCGAACCGCACCCTATATTATGCAAATATACGAATAAATGCGCTATTTGGTTCTTTTTATGCTCTGTTTTGCATTATTATGTTTAATCGCATCGTGAATTATGAGAGAAAAAGTTAGAACATATGCTACTCGGGCATTAAATTTGCAAAATGCTTTTTGAAAAACGCTAAACCTGCAAAACCATGAGCTTCCTCTCTGAATTCAAGAAATTTGCGATGCGCGGCAACATGATCGACATGGCCGTGGGCATCATCGTCGGCGCGGCCTTCGGGACCGTAGTCAATTCTCTCGTGAACGACGTCATAATGCCGCCGATCGGCATGTTGCTCGGCGGCGTAGATTTCTCCGACCTCGCCTTCACTGTCAAGCACGCCACGCCGGATGCGCCTGCGGTTGCCGTAAAATACGGCGCATTCCTCAACACCGTCGTAAGTTTCCTCATCATCGCCTTCTCCGTTTTCCTGATAGTGCGCACGATCAACCGCCTCGATCATTTGCGAAAGCATGCCCCGGCGCCCGCAGCACCGCCTCCCGCGCCAACGGCCGAAGAAAAATTGCTCACCGAGATCCGTGATATTCTTAAAAGGGAAGAAAAAGATTTAGCTAAGAAATAAGGGCTATTTTATAGATATGTCACCCGGCAGGCTTGAAACCACACACGTGTGGTTTCAAGCCTCGACGCCTAACAACCCTAACGTGATATTGCGGCGCATGACCAGCAGACCGCGTGCTTTTGCGGGTCTGAACGAAAATAGATATAAGACTCCGTATACGATTGTAGCACACCATTTTACGCCCTCGGCGAGCAGGCGTTTGAGATACGCCCACCGCGAGATGCCGAGCGTGCGAATGCGCTCGCTGACGCCTACCATGCGCGTGGCGCGGGCGAAATACGAAAGCGTGAGACGTGACGCGGGAATTATGTGAAGTATCTGGGCCTGAGGGGTATAGTAGATTCTTTCACCACCCGCCTGCAATCTGCGGAACAGGTCCTTTTCCTCGCCTGCGAGCAGTTTTTTACCGATACGTCCCAGCGCGGGATCGAACATGCCGTATTTCTCTACTGCCGTGCGCCGCAACGCCATATTTCCGCCGCCGGGGTATCTCTCGCCGCGAAAAAGCCGCACCCGTTCCCCCAAGTCGAGCGTACCGGCAATGGGTCGCTCGGTGATAGGCGAAAGCCATTTCGGCGGCGTTTTATCATAAAAAGGCATGATCTTCCCACCGGCGGCAGCGGCATCGGGATGTGCACCGAAAAGTTCGAGATAGGCGCGCGCAAAGCTCGGATTCACCTCCTCGTCGTCGTCGATGATCGCAATGATCCCGCCCACGCTCCCGGTAATGCCGCGATTGCGCGCATGAGAAAGCCCCTGCTGCGTCTCACGTACCATACGCAGGTTAAACCCTTTGTGCTTTGCCGCAAATTTCGCGAAAAGTTTCTGCGTCTCGTCGCGCGAGTTGTTATCCACCACCACACATTCCCACAGCTGCGGCTCCAACGACTGCCCCACAACGCTTTCCAGCGTGCGAAGGAGACTCTGCGCGCGATTATACGTCGCTATTATTATGGATATTCGGATCATTTTTGTCGGCCGGACTGTCTATTCCGGACAAACGTAAAACATCAAAACCACATATTCCGTCATGCGGCAGGCTATTAAACCACACGCCGCGTGTGTCATTTCATCCGCTCGCGGTGCGAGCCCGCACCTCTGCCCGACGACGTTTTACCGTTTTTAACGCATTTATTCTGCCGTCCGTTCTGGTGTGCAGTCTTTTTTTGATGCGCCGAATGGTGCTGTTTATATTCGCTTCGCATGGCATCGATAACACTTTCGTCCACAAAAACAGCATTATCGGACAATCGTTTTATGTCTTTTATAACCGACTCATTATTAGGGTGCTCCTGATTGTACTCATAGCCCTTCGCACGCATATACCGGGCCACATTTGCCACGACCTCTCCCACTGCGCCCGTATCGCCTGCCGCGCTCAGCGACCGCAGGATGTTCTCCACATTCTTGCCATAGTGCTTTATGGCGATGCGCCTCGACGGGTAGCTCATCCGCGCCGGATGCGGCGCCAACTCTTCCGCCGAAGGGATCGGATAAGGCGAATCGACATCCAGCCGGAAATCGGCCATTATGAACAAATGATCCCACAGTTTGTGGGTATAGTCGGCCGTATCGCGCAGCATGGGGAACAGATTCCCCATCACTCCGATCACAGCCCTCGCCTGGCGGTTGCGTTCATCACGGTCTTCGATAGTCGAAAGATAATCTACCATCTCGTGTATGTGCCGCCCGTATTCGGGCAGCCTGAGCTTCTTGCGCTCGTAGTTATAATTTTTTTTCATCAGAAAACAGTAATCGACAGGGGTGGTCGGTGAAACCCGCGGCAGACGCACGAAACACGCCGAACAGACCGCAAGATAACATAAAAAGCCAACCGATTTATCGCAAATTCAGACAGCGGGCGACACCCGCTTTTGAAAAATAAAAATAAGATTGCAAATGATTTGAGCAAAAATGCCAATCTTTTTCCATATCTTTGACAAAGATAGTGCCTTTTCTCAAAAAGTGCAAACAGTTCCGTCCTATTTATTTAAACATAAATTTAAACGAATATGGACAATCTCGACAAATTGAAAATACTGATCCTTGATTCGTCAAAAAGCATCCGCAACGCCCTGAAAGAACGGCTCGAATTCGAAGAGTTCGTGGTCGATGCCTATGAGACGCTCGAAGAGGGCTACGCGGCACACGCTGAGAGGATATATGACATATTGCTGTGCGACGGTGCGATCGGCGATGAACATGCCTCTGCGGGGCGGCGTGAGGTGTTTCGCTCGCTCAGCACGATTATCATGTCGGGCAACCCTTCGGTCGAAACGGTCGTTCATGCGATTCGCGACAACGAGGCGTTCGACTTCGTGTCCAAGCCGATCGACATGAACCAGTTGCTCGCTGCCATACGCGGTGTAGTGGCACTCGCCCGGCATAACGGCGAACGGGCGGAAGAACCGCAAACGGATGGCGCGGCCGCGAACAAAAGCGACGGCATTGCTAATCGTAGCGGCATTAGCGTCAGCAGCAGCCGTGCGCTCGATTGCCCTCACCACAAAGAGAGCGTCATAGAGTCGATCATCGGCGAGTCGGTATCGATAAATCACGTGAAATCGCTGATCGACAAGGTCGGCCCGTCGGATGCGCGCGTGCTGATCACCGGTCCCAACGGCACGGGTAAAGAGCTTGTGGCACGCTGGCTGCATGAGAAAAGCGGACGTCACGGTGCACCGTTTGTCGAAGTTAACTGCGCCGCCATCCCGTCGGAACTAATCGAAAGCGAGTTGTTCGGCCACGAGAAAGGCGCGTTCACCTCCGCCGTAAAGCAGCGCAAGGGCAAGTTCGAACAGGCCGACGGCGGCACTTTGTTCCTCGACGAGATAGGCGACATGAGCCTCTCGGCGCAGGCCAAAGTGTTGCGCGCGTTGCAGGAGCACAAAGTATCACGTGTAGGAGGCGACAAGGATATACATATAAATGTACGCATCGTCTCGGCCACCAATAAAAACCTTCGCGAGGAGATTCGGATCGGCAATTTCCGCGAAGACCTCTATCATCGCCTGAGCGTTATCATCATTCACGTTCCGCCGCTCATAGACCGCCTCGACGACATACCTTTATTAGTAAATTATTTTGTCCGCAAGATCTGTGTGGAGTACGGCATTCCGGAAAAGAGCGTCGAACAATCGGCATTCGCCGAGCTGCAAACCATGCACTGGACAGGCAACATACGCGAGTTGCGCAACGTCGTGGAACGCCTTATAATCCTCAGCGGCGAGCAGATCACTCTCGACGACGTGAAAATATACGCATCGGGGAATCTTTAACACATAATTCCTTTAATACCTTAAAGATATGAAAAGAAAACTATTTTTTTCGAGTGCGACCGTCGGCTTGCTGATAGCGGTAATTGCCTGTGATTTTTCGGGTGAAAGGTCGAAGAGCGTGGTCAGAATCACGGCGGAGCAGAGAGCGCAGATCGAGCAGGTGGGCATTCTGCATAACGAGGGGCTTGACTTCATCCTTGCCGACCTGATGGCAGAAAAGATTCGCCTGTTCAAGGAATCGGGGGGCAATCCCCAAACGAGAAGTTCTTCGGGCGGAGCATTCCCCGAAACATTCGACTTCGAGCAGTTTGCCATTAGTTCCACCGGGAGGTTTATGAAAACGATCGCTCCGGAATTGGATGAAGACTTCTTGAATGTGGTGTTGTCAAGTACGAAAACCCGCTCTCTCACGCAAAGTTCCGCAGCGGAAAGAGATGCAGAGGTCATGGAAATCCTCACGCCTTTCCAGCAGGAGTATTACAACCGGATTATGGCTATCATGGGCAGAGATGGTATGACCCCCGTCATTTTGAGAAAAGAATTAGCTGAATTGGAAGAAGAAATTATCAGAGAAGCTACGACGATAGAGGAGGCCGAGCACCTGTTGGCTGCAATGAGCATCGCCGTTCATTCCGCCGAGTATTGGACGGAGAACCTTATGAAATGGAACACCGTTCTGAACTCGCGGATCGTGCGCGCCATCGATCCTTCCGAAGATTTATATCAGGAGATAATACAAAGTGTGGCGACGAGGTCGGGGCCGGAGTCTAACGAGAACTTTTTTTTAGTTCCACATCCGTACTATAAAAACTGGTTCATAATTATCGATTTGGATAACGGTACTGCAACTCTGATAGAATGCCCAGCAAACTTGGTTTTTAATCCGAATTTATGTGCTTGCGATTGGCCGGACCCCGACGAGGAGGAAGATCAAAATTCGTCAGGTAGCTCCTCCAACCCTAGTACTGCTGATCTTTGGGCTGCTGATGTGGCCGGGGCAATAGGAGGTGCGGCAGCAGGATCAATGGCAGGAGGAGTTGGAGCACTTCCAGGAGCAGCCGGAGGCGGACTTGTTGCGTCTGCTGTCGAAGGTATTATTCAAATATTTAAATGGATCTTTTGAATATTAACGATTAAAATCGGATGATTATGGAAAAGAAAAGGTTCCAAAAACAACTTCTAACAGTTGTTCTTATATTGATTCTTCCTTATGCTTTTATTGTGTCCTGGCTTATATATGGGAGCAATCCGGAAGTGATACCTTTTATTCTAAGAATGTCTTTGCTTTTCAATTTCCTATTTATTGCGCATGCAATAGTAGTTAAGCGCAATAAATTAATAAAATTTGATGACGAGGCAAAAAGATCAGAGGAATCGGAAAAGGAGAAACAGTAATCAAAACACCCGATAAAGAATAATTCAAAAAAGCGCCGCTCTTCCTTGTCGGAAGGCGGCGCTTGCTCATGCTCCTTACGAGCGCTTCCCCTTATTCTGCTACGATAGCTTCGGTCGGGCAAACGTCTACGCACGAACCGCAATCGATACAAGTTGCCTCGTCGATAACATAAATATCACCTGCCGAGATAGCCTCGACCGGACACTCGTCCACGCAACTGCCGCAAGCAATGCAAGCGTCTGTAATTTTGTAAGCCATTTTTTCAGATTTAATAGATGTTTTACGACCACAAAGGTATGACCGATATTTGTAATTCCAAAATTTTATGACCTATTTAGGATTACTTTTATTTTTGTTTTTCGGTTTCTCACAAATCTTCGCCACCCGCTCCACTATCGTCTCCGGCGCGATCTCCGTAAGACAGCGATAATCGCGGTGCATACATGCACGCTCGCCGAGCGTCGAGCACGGGCGGCAGTGCATTTCGAGTTGCACGGCGTTCGCCGCGTCCTGTCCGAAACCATAAGACCCCGCGTAAGGATGCGTCGCGCCCCACACCGAAACCACAGGCACGCCCACGAGCGAGGCCATGTGCATTGCCGACGAGTCCATCGAAACCATCGCATCGAGGTTGGCGATCAGGTCGAGCTCGGCATCGAGCCTGATGCGCCCGATCACCGAAACCACCCCTGCGTGAAGCCGTTCCATGTGTTCGGCAAAATCTTTTTCATACGCGCCGCCGCCAAAAACGAAAACGCGTTCGTACCGTGCAGCGAGTGCAGCGATCACGTCATTGGTCGCGCCGGTCGGGTAAATCTTGCCATTGTAGCGCGCAAACGGCGATACGCCCACCCACACACCTTTTTTCGTCCCCGTGATGTCGGATATCTGCGGCGGCAACGGGCGCGCCGGCTTTGCAGGTGGCGTGAGGTCGGCAAGCCGGAATCCAAGTTCGCGCACCGCATCGGTATACCTCTCTATCGTAGGACGCAGCTGTTGCAGGCGCTTGCGGAATTTGCGCGTCAGTTCACGCTTTTCATTGCGTCCGGCATCGATCTTCGCTACTTTCTTTCCTCGCGACCGCAGCATCCGGCCCAAAATTCGCGTTCGCAGCGTATCATGAAGATCTACCACATGCGTCACACCCACTGCATCCATATCGTTACGCAGGCGATATAGCCCGACAAGCCCTCTATGCCTCCCGTCGAAATCGGCATCCAAGAACTCAACACTCCCCGCTACATCGCGAAAAAACGGACGGTAAAACGGCCGTGTCATAACCGTGATACGTAACTCCGGCTCTGCCTCGCGCAGTGCTTTTACAACGGGTGCTAACATAGCCACGTCTCCCATCGTCGAGAGGCGCATCAACAGCAGATGAGGCTTATCGCATTTATTATGTGTCATCGACAGTTCGGGGTAGTTGCCTTATCTGTCTCTAACGAAAAACGTGGCGGGATATTATATAAAGGGGTAGGCTTTTTTGTAAGTAATCGTCATTCCTAGCGAGGCACGTAGTGCGACGAGGAATCTATCGTTAGCCTGTCTTTGAATTTATAAACTCGCGATAGATTCCTCGTCGCACTACGTGCCTCGCTCGGAATGACAAATCTGGACGCGCGTGTTACCCGAACAGCGCATCGACAAACTCGCGGCGGTCGAAGATACGGAGCTGATCTATGCCCTCACCGATGCCGATATAGCGCACGGGGATTTGGAGTTGGTCGCTGATACCGATCACCACGCCACCCTTCGCCGTGCCATCCAACTTGGTGATAGCCAGCGAATTGACCTGCGTGGCCTGAGTAAATTGCCGCGCCTGTTCGAAAGCATTCTGGCCGGTACTGCCGTCCAGAACAAGCATAACCTCGTGCGGCGCGTCGGGAATGACTTTCGCCATCACGTTGCGGATTTTGGTCAGCTCGTTCATCAACCCAACCTTGTTGTGCAACCGCCCGGCGGTGTCGATCAGCACCACGTCGGCATCGTTCGCGACAGCCGAGCGCAGCGTGTCGAACGCCACCGACGCCGGATCGCTGCCCATCTGTTGCCGCACGATCGTCGCTCCGGCACGGTCGGCCCATACAGCAAGCTGGTCTATCGCCGCCGCACGGAACGTGTCCGCCGCGCCTATGTAAACCCGCTTGCCCGCCTTACGCAACTGCGCGGCAAGTTTGCCGATAGTAGTAGTTTTGCCCACGCCGTTCACTCCCACAACCATCACGACATATGGTTTTTGCTCCTCCGCACGCGCGCCCAGCCCGAACGTTTCGCCGTCACCGGAACTCCCGTCCGATTCGAGCAGAAGTCGTGCGATTTCTTCGCGCAGAATCGCCTGCAACTCAGTGGAATTCATATACTTATCCCGTGCCACGCGCGCCTCAATGCGCCCGATGATCTTCACGGTAGTTTCCACCCCTACGTCCGACGTTATGAGCACTTCTTCGAGACTGTCCAGCACCTCGTCGTCCACCCGCGACTTGCCCGCTACGGCGCGCGCCAACTTGCCGAAGATTCCCTCTTTGGTCTTCTCCAATCCCGCGCTAAGTTCCTGTGTCTCTTTGCGTTCGATCTGTTCGCGCTCCTGCTCGGGGGCTTGTCGCAGCTCCTCGTCGCGCCGTTTTTTGAAAATATCGAAAAGTCCCATAATATTTCTGCTTAAACAACCTTATTCATCACCTCGTTTGAACCCTATCCGCTTGCGGTCTTTTTCGAGCAACGGTGGTCGAGCCGACAGCTCGCCGATGGCAGTATAGATTATGTCGATGTCCTTGCGCATATCCTCCGACAGATCGTTGATCGCCTCAATATTGTCCTCGTCGGCACGCTCCAAACGCAGAATCTTCTCGCGCATAACCTCCAACTCAGCCGTGATCTGTCGGGTCGAGAGAATGTAATCCCGCATAACAACAAATGCACGCATTATGGTTATACTCGTCTGTACGGCAACGGGGCTGCGAAGGATCGAAGACAACATGGATACGCCTTGTTCTGTAAAAGCGAACATTTCCGACGAGCTTATGTTGTAATCGGAGGGTATCACATTTTGTGATACCCCTATGTTTATCAGATAGTTAGCCTCGCTTCGTGATAACCGAAACAAAAAATCATCGGGAAATCGCTCGATATTACGCCGCACCGCCTGTTTGAGCGCACGGGTTTCTACCTGATACAATTCGGCCAGATCGAAGTCCAACATCACGCGTTGCCCCCGAATCTCGTAGATCTTGCTCTGTATTACCTGTAAGTTCATAGCTCGAAATCAGGCATGGGGGCATTTTAGATAGCAATTACGATAATTGCAATAAGGTGAGCGAATCTGTTTTGTTCGAGCCGCAAGCCGGACTTGAACCGGCGACCTCTTCATTACGAGTGAAGCGCTCTACCGACTGAGCTATTGCGGCGATAACGGCGGGTGCAAATATCGTGAATATTATCGAAAGTCCAACAAAAAAACATATTTTTGTAGATACCAATTTTAACAAAATAATGCGAAAAGCACAGCTGCGGCCGACGGCCGAAAATACATACAAAGTGGCGTATGGCACAAAGGGCATAACATGCGATTTCGGCCGTGCGCTCGACAAATCGCGGCGGCAGGAAGCCGACGGCGACATCGTCGGAGCATGTAACACGCGCTTCGAGGCCGTTCAGCAATTTATGGAACTGCTCCCCGACTCGGAGACGGTGGAACTCGACACGGCTGATGCTGACACGCGCGACGCGATGACGCTGCTGCACGATTCGGCGATCGATCATTTCTTGGCGGGTGATTTCGAGATGTGCGCCGCGATGCTCGAAACGCTGCTCGAACTCGATCCCGAAGACCGGTTCGAGGCTACGCGACGGCTTGCGTACGCATATATCGCACTCGAAGAATGGGAGCTTTTCGACGAAGCGATGCACGACATCGACGAGCGGTCGATAGATAAACCTCTGCTTGTAGCATGGAGCACGTTCCGGCGAACGGGCGAATTGCCGAAAGACGGTCTGCCCGCCGTCTATATGCGTGAGTTCACCGCCGAAGAGCATCCAGCCGACGAGGCCTATCTGCGTGATGTGGACAGCGGCCGCCCGTCGCGCGAGACGCTGGTACGGCAACTGTGGCTGCAAACCGAACACCTCTGGGCGCAGTTTCCGGGATTCATAGAGGCGTTAAAAAACATATAAGATCATGGTACTTAAAATTCTTCTTATAATTTCGATCGTGCTGCAATTGGCGGCGACGATCATCGCCATCGGCATGACGCGGCGCACGAAGTTCAACTTCTCATGGATCGCGTTTTCCATCGCCCTTATGCTGATGTCGGCACTGAGGCTGGGCGAGTACGTAGAGATCACGCGGGCGTTCGATATGCGCGTAGGCCCATATTTTTTCGTGTGGCTGGGGGTGATCACATCGTTATGCTTCGCGATGGGAATGTTCTATGTGTTGAAAATCTTCAACTATCAGGACCAGCGCGACCATCAGCGCACGCTCTCCGGACGGCGCATTCTGAACACCGTTCTGCGCACTGAGGAACGCGAGCGGATGCGTTTCTCGAAAGAACTGCACGACGGACTCGGGCCGTTGCTCAGCTCGGCGCGCATGTCGCTTTCGGCATTGAAGAAAGACGGACTGAGCGCGGCGAACCGTGAGATCATGGACAACACGGCACATGTCATCGAAGAGGCCATACGTTCACTGCGTGAGATTTCAAATAACCTCAGTCCGCACATCCTCAACGACTTCGGGCTGGCGAAAGGGATTGCGAACTTTATCGGCAAAATTCCGCCCGGCGGCATGGAAATCGACTTTCAGACCAACCTGCGCGACGAGCGGTTCGACACCGACATCGAGGTCATTCTTTACCGTGTGGTGTGCGAACTTGTGAACAACAGCCTGAAACATTCCGGCGGGCGGCGCATAAACATTGCGCTCACATACGCCGACAACGCTCTGGCGCTCGCCTACGCCGACGACGGGCGCGGCTTCAACCGCGATGCGATGATGGACGTAGGGATGGGGCTGTCGAACATCGCCTCACGCATCGGCTCGCTCAAAGGCGAGTGCGACATCAGCAGCACGCCCGGCAGCGGGATGAAAGCCGCGATAACGGTCGCTACGGCAACTCCGAGATAGTGTTCGGCAGGGGCTTTCGTATTAACGAAAGCCCGCGACCCGCAGCCACCGGCGGCGTAGGGTCGCCACTCGCGATGCTCGTACAACCCTACGCTGGCTGCGTGCCGCACACGCACGTTTCCCAGACTGCCGGACAACAGAGTTAGTACTAATAATTCTTAAACCTAACACAATATGAAAAAACTGACAACGGGCGACACTTACACCGAAACTGTGCGCTTTATGCAGGAGAACGTGAACCGGTTCGCCGAGATTTCGGGCGACAACAACCCCATACATATCGACGCGGAGTATGCGGCCACCACGCCGTTCGGTCGTCCCATCGTACACGGTTTTCTGGCAGGGGCGGTATTCTCGAAAGTTTTCGGCACGACGTGGCCGGGAGAGGGGACTATCTACATGTATCAGAGCATGTCGTTCCGTGCGCCGGTGTTCGTCGAGCGCGATTATGTAGCGCGTTTCGAGATTGCCGAAGTGAACGCAGAGAAGCATCGCGGCACAGTGCGCTGCACGCTGGAAGATGCCGCCGACGGTCGCGTGGTCATCGAAGGAGAAGCGAAATTAATGAACGCAGGGAGATTTTGAACATCGTTAAAAAACAGTATCTTTGTTTTATAAAGTTAACAATGACATGAAGTTACCTCATCCTATACCATACCAAGGCAGTAAGCGAAATTTGGCAGATCAGATTCTGCGATATTTCCCGAGAGAATTTCATCGTTTAATAGAACCTTTTGCAGGTTCTGCCGCAATATCCATTGCATCGGCGTTTTATTATAAAACCGATGAATACATTATTAATGATATTAACCAGCCGCTTATAGCTTTATGGGATGAAATTATTAATGCTCCGACTCAAATCATAAAAAAATATTATGACATATGGAATGGGCAAATAGGAAATGAGGAAGAGTACTATTACTCCATTCGCGACAGATTTAACGAGACAAAACAGCCTGAATATCTTTTATTCTTGTTGGCTAAATGCGTAAAAGCCGCTGTTAGATATAATGCTGCGGGTGAATTTAATCAAAGTCCCGACAAACGTAGATTGGGGCGAAATCCTCAGATGATGAGAGAGGATATTTTGCGCGTATCACATTTGTTAAAAAATAAAACAACATTATACTCCACAGGTTATTCTGATATTTTGGATAAGGCGACGGAGCATGATCTGATTTATATGGACCCTCCTTATCAGGGCACAGGTGTAAACGGTGGATTTAATTATGCAGGAACTGTTAATTTTGATGATTTTACCGCATCTCTTTATTATCTCAACAAAAAAAACATACCTTTTATTTTAAGTTTTGATGGCCGAACAGAAAATAAAACTTATGGTCGTCCATTGCCCGAAGAATTAACTTTAACAAAGATAGAAGTAAACGCAGGACGCTCTACACAAGCAACTCTTCTTAATAGAAAGGAATACACATTTGAAGCAATTTATTTGTCGCCGGCACTGCTCCAAAAAATAGATATTTCCTTACCTCATTCAACGAGAAATCCGCTACAAACACAATTATTCGAAGCTTATGCTTAAATACCCCAAAGAATTTCTCGAACAAATAGCATCGATCACGAATAAACGTGCAAAGATCGTTATTGAACATATAATTAAGCATGGTTTTATCACAACCGAAGATTTGGAAACAATATACGGTTATAGTCATCCGCCAAGAGCAGCAAGAGACGTAAGAGAATCGGGCATACCACTCGAAACGTTTAAGACGAAATCCAAGGCGGGAAAATCTATCGCGGCATATCGATTTGGCGATTTGAATCAACTACAAAAAAGCAGAGTCGAAGGAAGAGTAGCTTTTTCTAAAGAATTCAAAAAGCAACTCTGCGAACGGTTTGACGGACATTGCTCTATCTGTAATGCAATATTTGAAGACCGTTATTTGCAAATTGACCATAGAATTCCATATCAAATTGGCGGAGATGTTTATTCCGAGCGGAAAATATCTGACTTCATGTTGCTTTGCAGTTCTTGCAACCGCGCAAAATCATGGTCGTGTGAACATTGTGATAATTGGCGTGAAGATAAAGATTTTAAAATCTGCCTATCATGCTATTGGGGAGTACCTGAAAATTACATTCATATAGCGGGCAAAGAGATGAGGCGTATGGATTTACAATGGTCGGGCGAAGAAGTCAAATATTATGATGCAATAAAACTGATTGCCGAAAGAAACGACATTGAATTGCCTGAATTTGTGAAAGATATAATAGCCGAAAGGACTAAAATAGAAAAATCACGAATATGAAAAGACTTGAAAACAAGGTCGCCATAATCACAGGCGGCGCGGCGGGTATCGGAGCTGCTACGGCGGTGAGGTTCGCCGAAGACGGTGCGCGCGTCATAATTTGGGACCTCGACGAGCAGCGCGGCAGCGCGGTTGCGGCAAAGACGGGCGCAGAATTTATGCGCGTAAATACGGCGGATTATGCCGAGATCGAAGCCGCAGCACGGACGGTCAGCGACCGTTACGGGCGCATCGATATCCTGATCAACAACGCCGGAATCACGCGCGACAGCACGCTCAAAAAAATGACGCCCGAACAGTGGCAGCAAGTCATCGACGTTAACCTCACCGGAGTGTTCTACTGCACCAAGGTCGTAAGCGAATACATGCTGGCCACAGGCTGGGGGCGCATAGTGAGCGCATCGTCGGTGGTCGGTATTTATGGCAATTTCGGGCAGACCAACTACGTCGCCACAAAGTCGGCAATCATCGGCATGACCAAGACATGGGCACGCGAACTGGGGCGTAAGGGCATCACCGTGAACGCCGTAGCTCCGGGCTTCATCGCTACCGAGATGGTCGCGGCGATGCCGCCGGAGGTGATCGAAACGATGAAGGCGAAAGTTCCGCTCGGGCGCTTGGGCACTCCGGAGGAAATCGCCGCCGTGTATGCGTTCCTCGCGTCGGACGACGCGGCGTATATCAATGGCCACACCCTCAGCGCCGACGGCGGAATGACGGTTTGACGCGCGCGCGGGTTCTATTTCTATGTCATTGCGGGCCAGACCCGCAATGACATTTATTTTCCGCTTTCAAGGGGAATACCGATAAACATCTCGGTACAACGTGTTTTTTATCATCCCAAAATGTTTCTCGGCAAAATGATGATCATTACTCATCAGCAGCATGGGCAATAATTTCCCGGAACCATCGTAATACGGTTGCGCATAATCGTGCGAAAGCACTTTGAAACCCAAACGCTCATAAAAACCGACCCTTCTTATCGATTGCTCGTCTTGCGGCATCTCCACTTCGAGCACAACGGGCAGATTTATTCTCGATAAAAAAGTTTTCACCACTTCCGAGCCGATATTTTGTCCGCGCATTTTTGAACTTACAGCAAAATGTTCGACATAAGTAAAATGCTCGAACGCCCAGAAGTCGAAAAACCCGACAAAATCGCCGTTTCTCATCAGCGCATCCATTTCAAAGTTCTTATCGCAATTCAGAATCTGCTCTAAACTGTCCAAATTCCGCCGCTCGGCAGCAGGAAAAGTACTGAGATACAACTCATATATTTTGCTGAACAGCAAATCGGAAGAATTCTCTATTTTCCTGAATTCAATCATTTTTCAAAAGTAAATTAACAATAAATCCCCCCATCTGCACAAGACGGGGGGATAACAAAATTTGCGTAAACCGCCTCTTTACAACGTCCGCCCCGGATAGACCTTCAATGCCTCTTCGAGGCACTTGGCCGCCGCCGTAAGGTCGTCACGATTAAGTACATACGCGATACGGACTTCGCTGAGTCCGATGCCTTTCGTCGAATAAAAACCTGTCGCAGGCGCGAGCATCACGGTCTGCCCTTCATAGGAAAATTCCTCCAACAGCCATTGTGCGAACCGGTCGCAATCGTCTATGGGCAGTTGCGCCGTAGCGTAAAATGCACCTTTCGGCATGGGACAGTAAACGCCCGGAATACGATTCAACAACTCGACGAACAGGTCGCGCCGCAATTTATATTCGCCGATCACCTCATCGAAGTAGCTCTGCGGCGTATCTACGGCCGCCAACCCTGCAACCTGCGCCAGATAAGGCGGCGAAAGGCGTGCCTGCGCCATCTTCATCGCCGCATCGAACACCTCTTTATTGCGCGTCACCAGCGCACCCAACCGCACCCCGCACATGCTGTAACGCTTCGACACCGAGTCGGTCATGATGACGTTCTGCTCGACCCCGCGCAGGTTCATCACCGAAAAATGCTCTATGCCATCGTAGCAAAATTCACGGTACACCTCGTCGCTTATCAGATAAAGATTATGTTTTTTAACGATTTCCGCCAACTTTTCCAATTCCTCGCGCGAATAGACATACCCCGTCGGATTGTTGGGATTACAGATAAGGATCGCGCGTGTACGCGGGCCTATCAGTTTCTCGAACTCCTCCATCGCCGGTAGCGCGAAATCATTCTCGATGGTCGAGCGAATGGGTTTTATCACCACACCCGCTTCCACCGCGAAACCGTTGTAATTGGCATAGAAAGGTTCGGGACACAGGATTTCATCGCCTTCGTCCACACACACCGTAAATGCCATGAACAACGCCTCCGATCCTCCGACCGTTGCCATCAGCTGGTCGTAAGTCACATCGATGCCCGCTTTTTGATAATATTCCGCCAGTTTGCGGCGATAGGTCTCCATGCCTGCCGAATGGGTATATTCGAACACCTTGTCCGTGATGCTGCGAACGGCATCGATAGCCACTTGCGGCGTATCGATGTCCGGTTGGCCGATATTAAGATGATATACTTTCGTACCGCGTTTCTTGGCCGCCTCGGCATAAGGCACGAGTTTACGGATCGGTGACGGCGGCATCTCGATGCCTTTTTTCGAAAGGTGCAACATAGTTGTTTGCTATTTTTAGTTTGAGATTTTTCCCAAAACACAAAGGTAACAAAAAAAGTGCCTTGCGGCACTCGCATGAATGACTTTGCTCGGACAAAGATACGAAAAAAACGTAAACACGCGCGTGTGTTTACCGACAGGCCGGAAAACAGTCATTGCGGGCTTGACCCGTAATACCTTTCTCCGTCAGGTTGCGGCTCGGAGGCCGCAATGACAAAAGCAATCGGCAGACTGTAAGACACATATGTGTCTTACAGTCTGCCGGATTACAGAATTTACGGGGAAGTCCCTTAGTTTATCCCCAGTCGTCTTCTGGCCAGCGGCAGTACATCGACCATCGTTGCGGGATCGGAATAGACCAGCGCAGTCGCGGCAAAAACAGCCGTAAGTCCCTGCTCCACAGCCACGTTCCTCACCGCCACCTGCGCTTTTTCGATCAGCGGCTCGAACAGTACGCTCTGCTGACGCTGAATGTCTCCCTGCGCCGTTTGCTGGAAATTCTCGATTCGCTGGATGAGATTTGAAAGCTCCTCCTCGCGGAAGCGACGCACGCTTTCACTCATCGTTTCGGCCGTACGGTTAAACTCGTCGCGTTTGCGCTCGAACTCCTCCATCATAGTCATGCCCTGAGTTTCGAGTTCCCGTGCGAGAGCCATGAGTTTGGCCTCCACTTCGGCAACCTCAGGCATCGAGAATACGAGTTCCTGCATGTCGATATATCCGAATTTTTGTGCCGACGCAGTAGTGCCGACACCGCCGATAAACAGCAGCGCTGCAACGGCAAGGGTTAGTTTAACGATCGTTTTTCTCATTTTTGAAAGTGTGTTATTACTAAATAGTGTGTTATTCTAAAAGTTTGATGATTTCCGCCGTTTTATCGGCCGACGGAGCGTAATATATTACCGTCGGATTGTTAGCCAGATCGATGACAAGCACATAACCGTTCCTTTCCGCATAGGCGCTGACCACGCCGAACACCCGCTCCATTATAGGCGTCATCATCTCGACCCGTCGCCGCATCATCTCGCCTTCGGGGCCGAATACGCTTTCCTGCCATTCCAGAATTTCCGCCTCGCGCTCCAAGATCGCATTTTCACGCGCATTGCGGGCCGCCTCGGTCAGGAATTGCCGTTGGGCTACATACTGGTTGAACATCTCCTCGACCTCGGCGAAAGCGTCGTCCACCTGTTGCTGGAATTGCTGTCCAAGCCTGTCGAGCGTTTCATTCGCCTGATTGAAGGCGGGCAGCGAGCGGAAAATCGTTTCCGTGTTAACCACCATATAATTCTGCGCACTCGCGGCAAAACTAATCAGCGCCGCCGCAATAGAAAGAAGAAAAAACTTTTTCATATCAATAATGTTTTTAGTTGTTCGACAAGTTTATTTGTATCAAATACCCTGCCGCATACGCGCGTGTTTTACGCACTGTCGGTTATTCTGTCATTGCGCGCGTGCTAAAATTGATTGCCGAACGTAAACGTTATCTGGCTACCGTGCCGTTTCGTCGCACCGACCTGTGTGTCGAAACCCCAGCCCCAGTCAAAGCCTAACATCCCCACCATCGGCAGTTGTATCCTTACGCCCAGACCCGCCGCGCGCTTTATCTGGAACGGGTTGAACTCTTTCCAGTTGCGGAAAGCGTTGCCCCCTTCCACGAACGCAAGTCCGTAGATGTTCGTCATCTGCTGTTGGATAATCAGATAACGCAACTCGGCAGTGTATTTATTGTATACGCGGGCGTAATCGCCGATCCCCGACGAGGGAGTAAGCCCTCCGTCCTCGTAACCGCGCATACTGATAATGTCCACCCCGTAGACGTTATATCCGCTCATGCCCGAACCGCCCATGTCGAAGCCCTCGAACGGCGAGAGTTTATGCCGGTCGTAATGCCCGAGATAACCCATCTCGACTGCCGCGCGCAGTACGAATTTGTTGTTCATCGAAATCGGCGTGTACCAATCGCCTTTGAACTTCCATTTATGGTATTCGATCCACTTATAGCGTTCGCGCTCCGGCATCGTAGGGTCGCTGTAATCCTTACCGTCGAACAACGAGTAGGGCGGCGTGAGCGCGACAGACAGCGAAAAGTTCGACCCTCTGCTCGGAAAAATATCCCAGTCGGTTGTCTTGCGTCCCAGCACGGTAGTGAAAGCGAAGATGTTCGACGCCCCGTCGCTCATTATGAAATAGTTCCATTTTTCGAGCATATAGCGCGTGTACGACACTTCGTTGTAGAGTTGGAAGTGGGGGTCGGGCCACCGCAGCATACGTCCTATCCCCGTCGAAATGCCGAACGTACGGAAATAGCGGTCCGATCGCTGGAACAGGAAATAAGCATCCGTTTCGGCCGAATAATGCGCACCGACGCTGAGCGATATTGGTCTGCGGCCGCCGAGCCATGGCTCGGTAAAGCTCGCCGAAAATGCCTTGTAGTATTGTCCGTTGGTCTGTGCCCTGAGGCTCAAAGACTGGTTCTGCCCGCGCGGATACGGTCTCCATGCGTCGCGATCGCGGAAACGGCGCGTCGAGAGGTTGTTCAGCGTTATGCCCACCGAACCGATGAACATACCCGCACCGAAACCGCCCGAAAGCTCGAACTGGTCGCTCGCCATTTCGGTCAGCGAGAAGCTGAGATCGACCAACCGGTCGGTAACGGGCTGGATGCCGGGCACGATACTCTGTTGATCGAAATGTCCCATGCCGGCCAGCCTGCGCATAGTCATCATCAACATTTCCTGACTGTACAGCTCGCCCGGAAAAACGAAAATATCACGCCTTATGACCTCGTCGTCCACCATCTCGTTACCGGAGATGGTCACATTGTTCACCGTAAACTGTCTGCCCTCGAATATCTTGATTTCCAAATCGATGGAGTCTCTTCCGACGATGATCTCCGACGGCTCGATATTTGCCGTGAGATAGCCGTGGTTCTGGTAGAACGAATTCACCGTGTTCGGGTCATCATGGTTGGCATTGGGTCCAATTCCCAGTCGCTTGTGGAGCGTCCGGCGGTCGTATATCTGCCCTCTTTGCAACCCGAGCATTCGTTCCAGATCATCGGTCGGGATAATTGTGTTACCCACGAAACTGATGTTTCGGAAAAAATATTTATTCCCTTCCGAAAGGTCGATATGGATGCCGATTCGTCGTTCGTTGATGTCGAAAACCTCGTCGCCAAGTACGAACGCATTGCGGAATCCCTTAGAGTTATAGAAATCGATGAGATTCACGTCCCTGTCCTCCTCGAATTTCTCGTCGCGCAGCTTCGCGCTGCGGAAGATATTCCAACTCCGGCGGTGCGTATTTTTCAGCGCCCGCCGCAATCTGCGGTCGCTGAATTCCTCATTACCCGAAAACGTGATTTCCTCGATTTTCACCCGATGCCGGCGGTCGATCACGAATGTCACAATCACCAGGCTCGGATAGCGAGGGTCGGTCTCGATGCGCACATCGACCTCCGTGTTACGGAATCCTTTGTCGCGGTAATATCTCCTTATATAATTCTTATGCCTGTTGATGTCGAAATCCGACAGCGGCTGCGCTTGCCGCAGTCCCATATTATCGGTGAGCGTCGTTGCCTGCCCTTTACGTATACCCTCGAACCGCCAATCGCTCACACGCGGCACCGATTCGAGCAGAATGATCAGTTTCACTCTCTCGTCGTCCAGTGGCTCGGCCACGATATCCACATAAGAGAACTGACGCCGCGCGACAAAGCGGTTAATCGCCGCCGTGATATACGGACCCGGCACCGTGATCGTATCGCCTATTAGTATGCCATATTGCTCGGCCATCGTCACCGCATCGTGCACGAACGATCCCCGTATCTCAAATTCCACTTCGGCAATCACCATCCGGCGCGGCTCGCGGAAGTTCGTCATCGGATAATCGCGGCGCACGTCTATCTCCTCCGTCGCCGAGTATCCGGCGGGGGGACTTTGCAGATTCTCCGCACCCACAACGCTCCGCCATGGCGTTGCAGCGCTCATAATTAATATAAGAAACAGCAGCTTATTTTTCATCGTATGTATTGTTGTTCGGGTCTTTTATTATTGCAACCGGCAGGCAACTCATAATTTACTTTACTAAACCAAACTTCCGCTCTCTCCCGCCGTAGGCTGCCATGGCGCGGTCGAAAGACGCAGCGCCGAAATCAGGCCAATACTCAGGCGTAAAATAAAACTCGGCATAAGCTGCCTGCCACAGCAGAAAGTTGCTCAACCGTTGGTCACCACCCGTGCGTATGACCAGATCGGGGTCGGGAACACCTGCCGTATAAAGATTCGCGGCAACCGTCTCAGTCGTAATATCCGCCACAGCTATCTCACCACGCACTGCCGTCCGGGCTATCCGCCGCGCCGCTTCCGCTATCTCTGCGCGCGAGCCGTAGCTCAGCGCAAGGATCACCGTTATGGTCTTCTGCTCTGCCGTATCGGCCTCTATGCGTTCTATATCGCCGCGCACCTCTGCGGGCAGGTCGCTGCGGTCGCCTACCATCATGACACGCACACCCTGCCGCAGCAACTCAGGCGTCTCCTGACGCACACACCGGCACAACAGTTCCATCAGCGCATCGACTTCCTCGGTCGGCCGCCCCCAGTTCTCGCGCGAGAAAACGTAAAGCGTCAGGTACTCGACACCGTGCCGCACCGCCGATCTAATGGCCTCGCGCACGCTTTCGACACCGGCGGCATGACCTTCGGCGCGCGGAAGACCGCGCTCGACAGCCCACCGCCCGTTGCCATCCATTATAACGGCAACATGGCGCGGTATGTTGTTTTGCTCGCCCATTCAAAGGGACAAATATACACTTTTATTTTCTACGGTCATAAAATGAGGCCGATTAATAAGCAGCGGTTAATAAAAATCGCCGAAAAAACGCGCACGGTAAAAATTTGTACAGTATTTGCATTGCTTTTTAAAAGGACGAAAAAGCAACAGCTTTAATAATAACTTTAAAACCACCTTGAATTATGGCAAAAATTTATGAACAACTCAAATCGCTCATTTGCGAAGAGTCGATTTCGAAAGCCGCGAAAGAACTTGGCGAGAGCCACAAGCAGATCGTGGAAACATTACAAAAGGTCGTGCCCATGCTGCTTACGGGCGCAATGAACTTTGGCAACCACAAGTCGGTGCAGGACGCGATCACCGAGGCGCATTCGGCCAATGTGCTGTCGAAAGTGCCTACAATTTTCTCAGGACACGACATGGCGAGCGAGAAGATCGGCAGCAAATTCGTAGCCGGTCTTTTCGAGAAAAAAGAGGTAACGTTGCAAAATCTCGTCGCCGAGGATGAAATCATGAGCAAAGCCAACTCGCACAAGCTCATAGACAGGATCGCGGCTGTCGTTGCGGGCGTTCTGGCAGTACACCGCGCCGATCACTCGGCGTGCAACGACCTGCTGGCCGAACAGCATGCGCTGCTCGCGGCAGTACCGAAGGAGTACAAGGAGAAACTCGGCATCAAGGAAATGAAGGAATGCGCATGTCACTGCGCCGCTCCGACTGCCGTACCGCATCATGCCGCGACGCATCAAGCAGTGCATCACACACCGCCCCCGCCGCCGAAGAAGAAGAAAGGCATGGGCTGGTTATGGTGGTTGCTGGCACTCCTGCTGATAGGTCTGCTGCTATGGTGGCTGCTGTGCAGAGGATGCAAAGAGCATTGCGAAGAAAGAAGAGTAGCCGTTGTGGAGCAAGTCGTGACACCGCCGCCTGCGCCGGTAAACAACACTTACACGCTCACGATGCCGGACACGGGACAGACGCTCGTAGTGACGCGCGGCTCGGTAATGGATCGGATGATCGCGTTCCTGCAATCAGACGAGTACAAAAACGCTACGGATGCGGAACTTAACAACCACTGGTTCGAGTTCGAGAAACTCGATTTCGAATTCGGCAGCGCGACGGAATTCGTAGAAGGTTCTGACCAGCATGTATCCGACCTGGTGTTCCTGCTGCATTATTTCCCCGACGCACGTATGCGCATCGGCGGTAATGCCGACCACCGCGGCACAGAACAGTTCAACATGGCAATTTCGCAGCGTCGCGCCGAAACGATAAAGCAGCGTCTGGTTGCCGGCGGAGTCGCCGCCGCACGCATCACGATTGAAGGCTTCGGCGAGACCCACGCCATGATCCCAGCAACTGCGACCAACGCCGAGCGCGCCCGCGACCGCGACATCGCAATGAGATTCGTGAAATAACGTATTTTGATCCGTACAACAACACAGCGAGAGAGCGGTATCGAGCGGGCACGGAAATCCTTTTTCCGCAGACACGCCGTCGCCGCTCTCTATGGTTTTTCTGTGAAAAAAATAACAAATACTTAACACAAACACACGGAAATTAAATTTGCAAAGCGTATCTTTGCGGTGAACACACGCATGTGTTTCCGGCCCGGCCGGATGATTTAAATTCGTGTGAACACACCCTAACGTTCGAAAATTTATTAACTAAATCTGATAAGTATGAAAAAACTGTTTTTTACATTTTTGTTCGGTTCAATGGCGTTCTCGCTCGCGGCTCAGACGCAGACGGGCGATGGCACGCGCCTGAACCAGTATGGAATGGAAGTGAACCGCGTCCCGATGGTGGCCGAGTCGCGCGACGGGATCATGGTTTTCGAAAGCTGGGATCAGCAGACGCGCTTCTGGTTCGACATCCGTGTGCAGTTGGATGGCGCGGTATTTTTCGGCACTAAGGATTGGATGAATCCGATCGGCAACAACGCTTCGATACGCCGTGCGCGTCTGGGAATAAAATCACAGATCAACCGCAACTGGTATGGCGAGATCGATACCGACTTCACGAACGGGTTCTTCGAGCTTAAAGATGCTATCATACAGTTCAGCACATGCAATTGGGAGTTCCGCGCGGGTAACTTCAAGGAGGAATTCTCGATGGAACAGCTCACCTCGTCGCGCTATCTGCCGATGATGGAGCGTCCGATGGCAATGAGCGCTTTCGCTCCGTCGCGCAGCCTGGGGGTCGATGCCAAGTATCGTCATAAGTGGTTCTACGGAGCGGCCGGTGTTTTCTTCCAGGAGGTCAGCGATTTTGAGACTGCGAACTGGGTGCAGGATGCCAACCAGGACTTGGGCCGCAGCCAGGGCATGTCGTACACCGGAAGGCTGGTGTTCAATCCGTTCTGGAAAGACATTTGGAGAGGCATTCACATCGGTGGCGCGGCATCTCACCGCACACCCAAAACCAGTGTCGATCCGCGTCAGCTGGGCGGCTTCCGCTACGACGCGCGCAACTCGACATCGATCAACCGCAAGAAGTATATCGACACGGACCGTTTCCCGAACGTTACCGATCATGAACTGCTGTGGAACGTCGAGCTTGCCGGTCACTATCGCGGACTACGCGTGCAGGCCGAGTACGTTCAGGCGAACAACTACATCAAGGATGGCACGGGCATTGTCAATAGCGTCGATTTCAGCGGAATTAAAAAGTATACGTTCGACGGATGGTATGCGATGGCCGGTATAACGCTCTTCGGCGGCGAGCAGCGCTACAACATGGGCGGCGCGAAATTCACGCAACCTACGCGCGGACGTTCATGGGGCGATATCGAGCTTCTGGTGCGCTATGACCACCTCAACCTCAATGACCAGAATATCTTCGGCGGCTCGGGCGAGAACTACACTGTCGGTTTGAATTATTATGTGAACGATAATGTGAAGTTCGTGCTCAATTATCAGTACTCGAAGAATGACCGCTATGCCAACGGACGTACGCGCCTTTTCTCGGGGGTAACCGCCGACGGCACACCGACTACTGATTTCAGACAGATCGCTGCGCCGAAAGGCGAAGGTGGCGTAAGAATTCAGATGATTGCGTTGAGAATGGAAATTGACTTCTAAGTTGCTATGGCGACGCCAAAACAGTCTAATAATTAAAAATAATGACTATGAAAAAAATACTTTCATTCGCCCTCGCAGCCATTGCCGCGCTGGGTCTTGCGGCATGTGTCGAAGATAACCCCTGGTCGGGAATATCCGGCGTAGCATTATCGGTGCCATCGGTTGAGGCCAATACCGCAGTGGATGTAATAGCTACGACGGTGAACATCTCGTCCGCCACACTTTTCTATCAGATCGGCAGCGGTGCGGCGCAGAGCGTTGCCATGACAGCCGGTACGGCCGCGAATACTTTTGTGGGAACTATACCGGGTCAAGCCGCAGTAGGGACGGTAGTGGCTTTCTGGGTAGTAGCCGAAGGCACGAGCGGTACATCGCAATCGGCTACGCAGAGTTTTACCGTAGTCGCAGAAGCAATAGATTACACTCAACTTGTGCTGAATGAGATCAACGGCGAGCAGAAGTTCATCGAGGTATACAATAAAGGCACGAAAGCCATCGACCTGAAAGGCGTAAGAGTGGACAGAAACGACAACGCAAGCGGATTTACGGTACCCAATGGCCCCAGTGACCCCAGTGTCATGCTTCCGGCCGGAGGCTATTGGGTGATCACTGCCAATGATTATAATCCGGTGCCGCCGCCGCCGGTTGCGGCGCTTGTACACGGCGCACTCGGCTCCGGTCTTTCAGCTCAGCAGGCGTTGATGATCCGGCTTTCCGATCCCGGAGATAATGTACTTGACCTGTTTATCAGACGGGAAGGGAGCGCGAGCTGGGGCACGACAGGGCCGGGACATGCCAGCGTAGGTACTTACACCCGTTCTCCGAACGGTACGGGCGGCTGGTTTGCCAATACGGCTGCGAACAGCACCGCAGGAGCGGCGAACCTGCCGACAACCACTCCGATCCCGAATTTGCAGACACCTGGTATTTAATTAATCTTTAAATATTTACATTGCCATCCGGAGCGTGGAGTTTATGCTCCACGCTCCGGATAATTCAAAGTGCAGGATGAAAGAAAAACTTGAAATAGGTTCTGAGTCGAAGCCGCGCTTCGAGTTTCGTACGTTCGGGCAGTGCTTCGGCGAGGCGCACAGGCGCATGGCACGGCTGTCCGTCCCCGTGCCGGAGAAAGTGTGGGAACGACGCAGCGACGAGATATACATAATATCACGTACCAACGACGTGAACAACACCAAGATCCGCGACGGCAAGATGGACATCAAGACGTTCGTGCGCACTGTGGATGGCTTGGAGCAGTGGAATCCGCTGATGAAGGGCGAGTTCCCGCTCACGCGCACAGTGTTGGAAAAAGAAGTTTTTCCCGCGTTCATGGTCGGGATGCCCGCGCTGCTGAAAGAGAGCTATACCTACGAGGAGTTCATCACGATGGTGCGCGAACATCCTGATTTGGCAGCGGTGCGCGTAAGCAAACAGCGGTTCGGATATATGGTGAACGACACGATCTGCGAGGCGGGCAACGTGCTTATAAACGGCGCGCGGGTCTTCACGATAAATTCCGAATCGACAGAGGTAGAAGATATTAAGCGAACGCTCGCCGACATCGGGTTGGAGGGAGTAGAAAATATCAACTATCTGCAAGCCATAAAGCGCGTCATCGGTATGAGCGACCGGCCGCTGGCAAATGAACAATTCTGCAAATAGTTGTCATCGCAAATACGCACCCGGCAGGCAATCGGCACTCTATGTAGGTTTGGGGTCACCCGCTTTGTTTTCACGAGCGGGAAGCGATACCGAAACCGAAACGATGCGGTTTTTCGACAAAGCGGGATTTCGGTTCGCAAGCTAAGTGAAAACATTTAGCGGGTCAAGCCGAAATAGCGTGCCTTGAACTTCTGGTTCTTTTGTCTTGAAACAAAAGAACAAAGAAATTATAAACTCGCGATAGATCCCTCCGCCCTGCGGACGTCCGGGATGACATTTTCAAAAACATCTCATTATGGCACAGGAAATAGAAAAGAAATTTCTCGTTGCGCGCGATGATTTTCGCCGCGAGGCCACCAGCCGCACACGCATCGTGCAAGGCTATCTGTCGTCCGTTCCAGAACGCACCGTGCGCGTGAGGATAAAAGGCGACAAGGGTTACCTTACAATTAAAGGGATAGGCAACGCAAGCGGTGCGAGCCGTTTCGAGTGGGAGACCGAAATCCCGCTTGCCGATGCCGAAGATCTGTTGCAGATCGCCGAGCCGGGCATTATCGACAAGTTCCGTTATTTCGTGCCCACCGGCGACGGGCACAGGTTCGAGGTCGATGAGTTTCTGGGCGATAACGAAGGGCTGGTAGTTGCCGAGATCGAGCTGAACGACGAAGACGACACGTTCGAAGTTCCCGCATGGGTGGGCTTGGAAATCACCGGCAATCCGCGCTATTATAACTCGATGCTTATGAAGCATCCGTATAAGAAATGGTGACATGCGCATGTGCGTCATTGCGAGGGTTGTAAAACCCGAGGCAATCCAGACAAAAGCCTTTGGATTGCCTCGCCTTTCAGGCTCGCAATGACGATCGATGCAGATTGCGGGTCAAGCCCGCAATGACAGTTGTTTTTTCGTTTGGTAATGACAGAAGAAAAGAAAGCAGCGGCGCATTATGATCCGCTGGACATGAGCAATTACAGGGTGGAGAAACTGCCGAAGGTCGAGAAATCGAACTTCGAGCGGTGGATGATGCGCGTGGGCGGTCCGCTGGCAATACTTACGTTCATATTTATTTATTACTTCGGCGACTTTGCGTTTATCAATAATATAAACCCTGAAACGTTCAATCCCGATACGGCGGCGACAGCCATCGCGCGGTATAAGGCCGTCGGGTTCGACGATTTTATTCGGATAAATTACGCAATTCTGGCGATCTTCGCGGCGGCGATCGTGCTGTGGATAACGGAGGCCATTCCGAATTACCTCACGTCGATGTGTCTGATCCTTGCGATGGTGCTGACCAAAGTCACGAGCGACCAGACGGTTTATGCACAGTTGGGACACCCGGTGATGTGGCTCAATATTCTGTCGTTCGTGCTGGCGAGTATGCTGGTCAAAACGCAGGTGGCCAAGCGGTTCGCGCTGTGGTTCGTCATACGGTTCGGCAAGAATGCGTCGTGGGTGATTTTCAGTTTCATCGTCATCAACATCGTGCTGTCGGCGTTCATCTCGGCGACGACGGCAAAGGCTACCATTCTACTGCCTATTTTCATGGTCATCGCGGCGATCTATGGCGCGCGCGGCGGTGCGCATCGCAACAACTTCGGGCGCAACCTGGTGTTGCAGAACCTTTTTCAGATAAACATCGGTGCGAGCGGCTTTCTCACCGGCTCGGGAGCGAACCTGCTGGCAGGGGCGCTTATCGCAGGGTCGATGGGGATGGATATGTTCAGTTATCAGGCCTGGTTCGTAGCGGCGTTCCCGCTGATGTTGATACTGATTTTCACCGGATGGTTCGTCGGGATGAAAATAATTTTCCCGCTCAAACCCCACGAACGGCGGCCGTCGATTGAGGGCGGTATGGAATATCTGCGCGCGGAATATCATAAGATGGGACGGGTTAAACCTATCGAGTGGCGTGCGCTTGCGATTTTCATCGGCGTGCTGGGGCTGTGGGCGACCGACCAGCAGCACGGCATCAACCAGACGGCCGTGGCGTTTCTCGGCGCTGTCGTTGCACTGCTGCCTGGCATAGGCATCGTGAAATGGAACGACGTTGACATCCCCTGGCATCTGATGCTCTTCTCGGCCGGAGCGTATGCGTTAGGCGCGGGACTGGACGCAACGAGCATCGCCAATACGTCGGTCGATGCCATATTCACCAGCGCGGGACTCGACGCTTCGACGCCGTTCTGGAAAATATATCTGATTCTTACGGCCTTGATGCTGTTCAGCGCGGTGCTGTTCCAGTCCAAGACCATGCGCGCAATGATATTTATTCCCATTGCCATCGGGGTCGAGCAGCGTTTCGGGTTTCCGGTGATGAGCCTTTCGTTCCCGCTGGCGCTGCTGATCGAACACGTCTATGTGCTGCCGTTCAACAGCAAGCCTGCCGCACTGCTCTACACCACCAACCAATACAGTATCACCGACGGTGTGAAATACGGGATAACGATGATGGTCATAGCCTACGGCATGATAATCGTGTGGGGCGAGACGGTATTGCGTTGGTTGGGATATACGCCGAACGGGGTGTTCTTTTAACACGTGCGTGTGTATTCCGGCCTACCGGTAGTTTTGTCACTGCCTAATTTGTATCTTTGCATAAAAACAAATATAAATGCTTACACAGGAACAGGCAGACTATCTGCTTCCGAAAGCGTATAACGCGGCATTGCGGGCGGGCGCGGCGATATTGGAAGTCTACGCGGCGGACGGCGACGACTATGGGGTCACCATGAAAAGCGACCATACCCCGCTTACGGAGGCCGATAACCGCGCGCACAACATAATAAAGGACTATCTGGGGCGTACCCACGTGCCGCTGCTGAGTGAGGAGGGGCGCGAGATGCTCTACTGTGAACGCAGGGGGTGGGACATGTTCTGGATGGTCGATCCGCTCGACGGTACGAAAGAGTTCATAAAGGGCAACGGCGAATTTACAGTAAACATAGCGCTGATGGTCGATAACCGACCCGCGCTGGCCGTGGTCTATGTGCCGTATATCGGACGCATATACTTCGCCGTACATGGTAAAGGAGCATTCCTGCGCGAAAATGTACTCGCCGAAGAAGATGCGGAATATTCGATCGACGAGATAATGGGCGGCGGGCGGTCACTGCCTTTGGCGCAAGATGCCGCGCGGCCGTTTCGCGCCGCTATCAGCCGATCGCACAATACTCCGGAAACATTTGCCGTTCTGGACGCGATGCGCGCCGTACATCCCGATATGGAGGTCATGGAGCAGGGAAGTTCCTACAAATTCTGCCTGCTGGCCGAAGGTGCGGTGGATTACTACATCCGCACCACGCCCACTATGGAATGGGATACGGCAGCCGGCGAACTTATCCTCGAACAGGCCGGCGGTTCGGTACTCTCCTACCCCGACAGATTGCCGTTGGCCTATAACAAAGAATCGCTCGTGAACCCTAACTTCGAGTGTAAATCACACGCGTGTGGTTTATAGCCTGCCGGGCGCTTTTGTCATTGCGGCCTGCGAGCCGCAATCTCGCCCGATAAGACTGCGGATCAAGTCCGCAGTGACAAAGCTGAAAATCACACGCACGCGTGCGTATCGAGCGCACTGAGAGCAAAGGCATAAGCGCCCAAAGAGATCGCACGCGATGCGCCCAGTTTCGAAATCATAATGCCCGTACGCTTCTGGGGGTCATAGGTCACCGTACGATCCGAACCATATACTTTCAATTCGCGGGAGTCGCCGCGCGCAAAGGCGGCAAATTCCGCCTCGTTGTCGAGGTTGTAAACCCGCATCTGCATACGGTCGATCGTATCGCCACTCAACGTGCGCATCCGTCCGCGCATCTCGCCGAGCAGCGCGGGCATAAAGAACTCATGTGCCGCCGCCAGCCCGCCGCCGATAACCACCAACCCATCGACAAGCGTCACCGCTGTCGCTATGGCATCGCCCAACACTTTGCCCATCTCTATGAATGCCGTGCGTGCCGCAATACCGCGACCCAGGCGTTCTTCGCGCGCAATCTCATATATTTCACGCGGTTCGAGGCCGTGCGCCGAATCACCGATACGCTTTCCGTAAACGCGATGTATGGCGCGGATCGCCACGCCATCCTCCACTATGACCTCGCGCTTCGTGCGGTGTGGCAGACACCAGGTCTCGACGCACGAATTATCGCCTCTGTTCAACCTACCCTCAACGACCATTCCCATCCCGAACCCAGTGCCGAGCGTATATCCCAACAAGTTGTGAAACTGCTTTGCGCTACCCGCCGCCCGTAGTTTTTCATTGATTTCCGGCAGCGCGCCCGCCAGCGCCTCGCCGTAGGCATACAGGTCGCCGTCGTTATTGATAAAAACGGGCAACCCGAACCGCTCTTCCAGGAACGGGCCGAGCGCAACGCCATCCCGAAACGACGGAAAATTCGGCAGATAGCCGCCGATGATGCCGTTAGGGTAATCGGCCGGGCCGGGAAATGCGAAGCTGATCGCCACGGGCTTCTCGCCGGCCGCTTCGAGTAGGCCCAACACCTGCGAAAACCCCTCGACAAGCGCCGCCATACATTTATCCAAATCGTCCGCCTGCGACGCAAGCCGCACAGGCTCGACAATTTCGAGATTGCCGCGCACGGCCCCGAACACAAAATTCGTCCCGCCCGCATCGAGCGTCACGACCGTCCTGCTATCGTTTGAGTACATTGGTTTTTGTTTTTAGTTCCTTAACAAATTACAAAATTGTTCCCGAATTGAACCGAACGAGTCTATCCCAGTTTATCTCTCCATTATCATTGCAATAATCATTGGAAAATTGTCTGGTAAACCTGTTGATCATCTGCGTATATGAGTTTTGAAATTCCTCGTTTCGTACTCTCGCATTACATCCCAATGGCTCGATAATATCAATGTAAAGGTTTTCTTCGCCCGAAATGAACGACCAAAATCTCTGACCACAATATTTAAAATAATCACCTTTGTCAGGATGGTTATCTATGCCATAGCAACAACCGTTTACGGCTACTATGTTTAATTGAGAATTGCTTGTTCTCAAAGTCCTTTTAGCAGTGCTAAAATCCGACTTCATTTTTTTGATTTGACTGCTATTACCCCAATTAGGCCCTGATTTTATCGTAACTATATACCTCATTCCATCTCTGTCAAATTCAAGATCAATGCCTTGTATCCCCGATTTCCGTCCACCATATACCCTCCCATTAATAAAAATAGCCAATCCCTCCAGCCAATCTCCAAAAATAGTTTCTTCGTTGGAAGAAATATGCGCATCGACAATACCTCTGACAATCTGCTCCGAAGTCGTTGTGTATTTTGCTTTAAACAAATAAGGATTTTTACGCTTTAAAACCTTGTCGAGCCGCAGTGTATCCAAGCTCCTTGTGCGCTTTTCGTGAAATGTATTGATGTTATTTTCAACGTAATGCGTAACGTCTTGTAAGTTCAACGGATTCATGCTCTGATGAGGATTCATTAAGTGAAACTTCGCTTTGTTGTAACGAGGCGAATTGTCGTTCGACTTCTTCGTAATACGATGGGAGGATTTCTATGCCGATGGAATTTCTGTTCATTCGATTGGCGACATCTATCGTCGTTCCCGATCCCATGAATGGATCAAGTACAGTGTCGTTCTCTCGCGTAAATAATTTTATGAACCATTCGGGCAACTCTCTCGGAAATGCAGCACTATGATTTTTATTATTGCATTCTGTCGCTATGTGAATAACGTTTGTCGGATATACAGTCTCTTTCCCAAGCCAATTAGATACGTTTTTTCCAAAACCGCTACCATTCTTCGCATTATCACGGATTTTATCCGTCTCACTTAAATTTTTCAATCTATCTTTTGCCCAATTGCCGATAGGAACTTTTACGGCATCCTGATACATATGAAATTTCTTATTTTTATTGAATTGCAAAAGCCGCTCCCACGCATCACGAAAACGATTCGGCCATTTGCCGGGTACACAGTTTTTTTTATGCCAAATAAACTCTTCGGTCCAAAGCCAGCCTTGTTTTCTCATTTCGAGAATAAGCTCCATAACATACGTACTTCTTTCTCCTTCGACGACCTTCTCTTTTATGTTCAGTATAAATGTCCCTGTTGGTTTCAAAACCCGAAGAAGTTCTTCGGAAATAGGCAAAAACCATTCGACATATCCATCGACACTCACTCCGCCATACGTCGTTTGTCGCTGATCGGCGTATGGAGGCGATGTTACGATTAAATCGATGGAATCGCTCGGAATTTTTCTTAATTCTTCTCGACAATCTCCTAAATATAGCTCCGGTCTTAATGGCATTTTCAAGAAAATTAACCTTACAGTATCAGCATCGCATCGCCATAAGTCCCGAAGCGGTATTTCTCCTGCTTGGCGACCTTATAGGCTTTCATGACCAGATCAAAGCCGCCGAATGCCGCGACCATCATCAGGTGAGGCGAATAGGGCAGATGAAAATTGCTCACCAGAGAATCCGCAACGCTGAACTCGTAAGGATAAAATATGAACTTGTTCGTCCAGCCGTCATAAGGTTTGATCATCCCGCCCGTGGTCACAGAACTCTCTATCGCACGCATCACCGTCGTCCCGATAGCCGTTACACGGCCGCCGTTGCGTTTGATTTCGTTCACCATCTCGGTCGTTTCGGGCGATATTATCATCCTCTCGGAATCCATCTTGTGCTTGGTAAGGTCCTCTACGTCCACCGTGCGGAAGTTCCCCAGACCCACATGCAGCGTTATGAACGCCTGCTGAACGCCTTTTATCTCCATACGTTTCATCAGGTGCTTGCTGAAATGCAACCCTGCCGTCGGCGCTGCTACCGCGCCCTCATGTTTGGCATATATGGTCTGATAGCGTTCCGCGTCCAAGTCCTCAACTTTCTCGCGCACCCACTTGGGCAGCGGCGTCTCGCCCATCCGGTAGAGCGTCGCCTTGAATTCGTCGTAAGTGCCGTCGAACAAAAAACGCAGCGTGCGTCCGCGCGATGTGGTGTTGTCGATAACCTCGGCCACCAGCATGTCGTCCTCGCCGAAGTAGAGCTTATTACCTATGCGTATCTTACGCGCCGGATCGACAAGCACGTCCCACAGCCGCAGGTCGCGGTTCAACTCGCGCAGAAGAAACACCTCGATCTCCGCGCCAGTCTTTTCCTTATTCCCGTACAGGCGCGCCGGAAAGACCTTCGTGTCATTGAATATAAACACGTCGTCCGCATTAAAATATTCGAGTATATCCTTAAAATCGCGGTGCTCGATCTCGCCCGTCTTGCGCCGCACGACCATCAGCCGCGAATCGTCGCGGTTATCGGTCGGATACATTGCCAGCATATCGGGCGAAAACGGATAAGTATATTGTGAAAGTTTCATCGGTGTAAAGTTTTTTATTTATGTTCCAAACGTTCTATTTCTTTTTTAATTTCAGCAATAACTTCTCTGTTTTTGATGACTTTCTTGTCTCCGACTTTCTCCGAGAAAAGATAGAAAACCTTACCGCCAAAAACCTCAGTGAATTTGGAGTGAGTATCTGCCTGTAAATTATACTCTTTAAAAATCTCAGGGAGTTGTATTCCCGTATTGACGGGTTTAATTTGTAGTCCGATATACTTATCTCCTATTTGGATATAAAAATCGACATTAAACAGCCTGTCCCATTCATAGGGTGCAGAATGAATTTTCACTGACAATTCATTTTCAAGTTGCCCGTAAATGGTTTGAATTTCTGTAACATAACCGTCGTAGGTTCTTTCGATAACCATTTGCATCATATAGTCGATGCAATCCTTTTCCGTAACTTCCAGAACTTCGGATTGAATCACCTCGGTTATTTTAACGAATAACTTTTTGCCGAGTTCTTCAATATGTTCTTTGGGTCTTACATTTTGGAAATAATATCGCCGCCACTCCTCAATATCTTTGGGCGAGCATTTTCTAATAGATTCAGAAGTCGCCCCGACATTACGTTTGAAATTAAGTTGAAAGCGGTTCATTGCGCTATTTAATATCCACTCTTTTGCCATAGTTACATCAAGGATAAAAATTTTGATTTGTATTTATAGTCGATTTCCGTATCGACCAACGCCAACTTATTTTTGATTATGTGAGCATTGATAAAAGTCTTGTTTTCAAGATATAAATAACACATCAGGGTATCGTCTTTGTCGTACTTCACTTTGTCGTATTTTAGAAAAACACGCTTCCCTCTGATCTTATTAACAAGAAACTCCTCAGCCTCGCCGTTTATCTCAGGATGTTTCTTTACGCCCAACAGACCAATAGTAAGCCCATTACTCAATCGCACCTTATTCACGCTGATAACTTCTTTCACAGTAAATAGCTCGTCGTTCTTTTTTGCGCCATTTTTATCTAATTTCGAGCCGAATTGAAGTTTTTTTACATCTATTTTTTTGTTGAATGCGTGAGGGTCTTTGAAGATATACGGCTGATTTTTTATCAACGATTCGTAATCCACCGGCGCTTGAACAGATTTGATAAATTCATACCGCATTCCCAATAAATCGCTTTGTTTAGCGCTCAACTTACCCTCAATGACCAAAATATATTCGGGATTTATTTCATATCCAACCGAATTACGGCCGAGATTTTTTGCTGCCAAAGACGTGGTGCCACTACCCAAAAACGGGTCCAAAACCGTCTCTCCGACAAAAGAAAACATCTTTATCAATCTGTGAGGCAACATTTCCGGAAACATCGCTATATGCTCACTCTGCTTCACACCGGGAAAATTCCAATGACCTGCAAAAAAAGTATTCCATTCTTCCGGAGTCATTTTAGAGCGTTCTTTCTGCTCCAAAGTGGGCTTTGGGGCATCTCCGAGTTTCTTGAAAATAAGAATAAACTCATAATCGAGTTTAAGGATTCCGTTTCGGGGATAAGGGTATGACCCCATCTGAACGCCGCCGCCGGAAGTATTTGAGGTAGTCACTTTTTGCCATATTATAGCTCCCATATAATCGAAACCTATATTTTCGCAAAATTTGATGATCTCCTCTCTTATCGGTATCACCTTGTAACGCCCATAATAGACAGCGCGCGCAAACTGATCCCCTATATTGACACATAAACGACACCCGTCATGCAAAACCCTGTAACACTCTTTCCATACAAGATTCAAATTGTTGATGTAGCCCTCATAATCTGTATTAAATCCGATCTGATCCTCCGTTCCATAGTCTTTGAGCTGCCAATATGGGGGTGACGTAATGACCAGATGGACAGACTTATCAGGCAAGTCTGCCATATTTCTGCTATCGCCATTTATTATTTTATGGTGCGTCCCCATTACAACAAACAAAAACAACTTATTATTATACGTAAGAATCCCGATTTTGTTTCACGCGGAGCAGGAAATTTTCCACGTCTTCTATCGATAGACCCTCGGCGGCGGCAAAATCGCCGCTACGCGTGCGACGCAGCGAGACCAGATGCGCGCCACTGCCGAGCAACTCGCCGAGTTCCATCGCTATGGAGCGGATATATGTCCCTTTGCCGCACTCGATGCGCAGACGTGCGCGCGGCGGCGTGAATTCCAGTACCTCGATGGCGTGGATATGCACCGTTGCGCGCTTCATTTCGACTTCTGCGCCCTCGCGGGCATACTCGTAAGCGCGCAGACCGTCGATCTTTTTCGCCGAATAGGCGGGCGGCGTCTGCAACCGCTCGCCGCATAGTTCAGTCGCCGCCCGTTCCAGCATCTCGTGCGTGATATGTTCATAGGGGAATGTGCGGTCTATCTCGTGTTCGAGATCATAGCTCGGAGTCGTCGCGCCGAACATCAGCTCGGTCACGTACTCTTTCGTCTCGGCTTGCAGCTCTTCCACGCGCTTCGTTGCGCGCCCCAGACATATCAGCAGTACGCCCGTCGCCAACGGATCGAGCGTTCCGGCGTGCCCCACCTTCAACTTCCTGTGCCCGGCGCGTTGCAGCCCGAACTTCACCTTGCGCACCACGTCGGTCGATGTCCACCCGTAGGGCTTATCGACGCTGAGCACATACCCTTCTTCGAGATTTATTCCTGTCATGGTCTTTTGAAAAAGACTACTATTTAATAAGGGAACTTCTAAAAATCCAAAAGACAAGGCTTGCGACCGAGCCAAAAGCGGAGTTTACTTAAATGTAAAGAGCATTTTGGCAAGAGAGCGTAACGAAGTATTTTGGATTTTTTGGAGTTTCCATAAAAAAGGCAGCTACGATCCCCGTAACTGCCTCGTCATGTGGGCCCAGAGGGTCATGATCCCCCGACCTTCGGATTATGAGTCCGCTGCTCTGACCAACTGAGCTATGGGCCCCGCCGCGAAGTTTCGCGATTTGCGACCACAAAGGTACAAAAAGAGAGCGACTTTCAAAATAATAATCGAAAAATCACGCTTTTATTTTTCGTATCTTTGTGCGGATATTCGAACAGGCGATGGAAGAAAAACTCGTTATCATAGATACAATTCCCGAAGAAAAGCTCCTTTTTCTCGAAACGATATACAAACGGCTTACGGAATTCGGATTCGGCGACGACGGCGCGAGTTTCGTCACATTCCTTGTGGCGTGTACTACGCTCGTGCTGCTGATATGGATGCTGAGGCTCGTTTTCGCCAAGACATTTTCTTATCTGGTGCGCATGGCGATGCGAAATCATCGCTATGCCGCTCTCGATCATTTTCTCAGAAAACGGAAGGTCTATCGGCGGTTCATCAATTTCGTCGCCGCATTCGTGCTTATCGCCACGTCGCAAATAATTTTCAGCGGGTTCGGCATCGACTGGATTTTGTGGGCCAACCGCATAATCAATATCTACACTACGATAGTCGTACTGCGGCTCGTTATGGCTATACTGGGCACGGTGAACGATGTTTACGAGACCAAGCCGCAGGCGCAGTTCCGCTCTATCCGCAGTCTCGTGCAGACAGTAAATATTATACTGAGCATCATTGCTGCGATCGTGGCTATCGTCATACTCATCGGCAGCAGTTCGGACGGTGTCAGCGGCCTTCCCTGGCTGGGGGCGTTCGCCGCCGTTATAGCGCTTATCTTCCGCGACCTGATACTGAGCTTCGTGGCGTCGATACAGGTCTCGGTACAGGATATGTTCCGTCCGGGCGACTGGGTCGAGATACCGTCGAGGGGCGCAAACGGGCGCGTGGAGCAAATCAACGTGATGAACATCAAGGTGCGGAATTTCGACAATTCGGTGTCGATGGTGCCCACATACGTAATGATTTCGGAGACGTTCACCAACTGGCGCAATATGCAGGAGAGCGGCGGGCGGCGATTCATGCGCCCGTTGCTCATAGAGAACGACAGCCTCGTGCGCGTGGACGAAGAGTGGATAGAACGGCTCGCCGCGAACGAGGTCGTCTCGCCGGAGTTTTTGGCAGCTGCTCTCGCCGAAATGAAAGAAACGACAACCGCACCGTTTATGACGAATCTGGGGCTATATCGCCTCTACATAGAGGCTTATCTGCGCGCACACCCCAAGATAAATCAGGACCACTGGCGGCTGGTGCGTTATCTGGACAGCTCGGATTTTGGCATACGGATGGAGGTACACGCCTTTTCGCTCGAAAAAATGTTGTATGATTATGAACACGTTATCGCGGATGTTATGGAATACACCATGACGCTCGCTCCCGTGTTCGGTATCCGTTTCTTCCAGCGTCCGTCGGCACAGCCGCGCGTAGTCACATAAAAAATCTAACCTCAAATAATATAACGAAGATGAAACTTAAACACTTTTGCGCGATGGCGATGGCAGTCGGTGTTATGGCGGCTTGCGGAGACGGGGCCGAGAAAAAGAATGAGGCAAGCCCGATAGACGTTCGGCTTACGGAAGCCGAAATTGCGGCAGGCATACTGACGCCTGAGGTGATGTACAAAATGGGGCGCATCGGGGCGCATCGGGTTTCGCCCGACGGCGAGCGGGTTGTCTTTGCGGCAGCGTGGTACAGCGTACCGGAGAACCGCAGCGAGACGGCGCTTTACATCGTCGAAAAAGGCGAAGAGCCGAAGCGCATCACCGACTATCAGGGCAACGACACAGCACCGCGATGGAGCGCCGACGGGCGCACGGTATACTTCCTGAGCGACCGCAGCGGCGAACGGCAACTGTGGCGCGCAGACCCGTGCGGCGGGAATATGCGGAGAATCTCGGATATCGGGGGCGGTATCGACGGTTATGGCGTAGCTCCGGACGGCAGCCGCGCGTTCTATACCAAAAAGGTGCGCGTGACACAGCAGGAGTCGGCGGACGTTTTCCCCGACCTTCCGAAGTCGCGCGCACTCATCTATGACGACCTGATGGTGCGTCACTGGAACAGGTGGAATCGCGGCGACTTCTCCCACATCTTCATCGCCGAAATGCGCGACGGACGGATGCAGGAGGGTGTGGATATCATGCCCGGCGAGCCGTGGGATGCCCCGATGTCGCCGTATTTCAACATCCGCGAAATTGCATGGAGCAACAACAGCCTGATGCTCGCCTACACGTGCAAGAAGTTGACGGGGCGCGAATATGCTCTCAGTACCGACTCGGATATATATTTATATGATACGCGGACGGGTCTCACGACTAACCTCACGCCGGAGATGCCAGGTTACGACAAATACCCGGTGTTTTCGCCCGACGACACGCAGATCGCTTTCATGAGTATGCGCCGACCGGTTAACGAGGCCGACAAGCAGCGGCTCTTTGTGATGAACATCGACGGCAGCAACAAGCGTTACCTCACCGAAGGGTTCGATTACCATGCCGACTACATCACATGGATTGGTGACGATACGCTGTTGTTCCAGGCTCCGATAGAAGGGACGCACCAATTAGTGCGCGTCGGCACTGCGGGCGGCCCGGTGGTCATCACTGCGGGCGACCACGACATCAATGAATTTTCGGTCGGCGGCGGCGGACGCATCGTCGCGGGCGTGACGCGCCTCACCCGTCCAACCGAGCTGTATGACATCGACCCTGCGACGGGCGCTATGGAGCGGCTCACCGATATCAACGCCCACGTCTATGAACACGTCCGGATGGGACGCGTCGAGAAACGTTGGATAACGACCACCGATAATAAGCAGATGCTCACGTGGATCGTTTATCCGCCCGATTTCGACCCCGCCAGGAAATATCCCGCATTGCTATACTGTCAGGGCGGACCGCAGAGTACCGTAAGCCAATCATGGAGCTACCGCTGGAACTTCCAGCTGATGGCGGCACAGGGTTACATCGTCGTCGCTCCGAACCGGCGCGGCGTGCCGTCGTTCGGCAGCGAGTGGCTCGACCAGATTTCGGGCGATTACAGCGGGCAGAATATTCGCGACTACCTTAGCGCGATCGATAACGTGGCGCGCGAGCCTTTCGTCGATGCGGCGCGATTGGGATGTATCGGTGCGAGCTATGGCGGTTATTCGGCGTTCTACCTCGCCGGCATACATAACGGACGCTTCAAGGCGTTCATCTCCCATAACGGCATTTTCAATTTCGAGAGCATGTACGGCTCGACCGAAGAGCTTTTCTTCGTTACCAACGATTACGGCGGCCCGTATTGGGACACGAGCAATCCCGTGGCGCAGCGTTCTTACGCCAACTCGCCGCACACGCTCGTGGCTCGTTGGGATACGCCGATCCTTATTACGGGTGGCCTGCTCGACTTCCGCGTGCCGTATACGCAGGCTCTCGAAGCATTCACGGCAGCGCGGGTGCGCGAAATTCCCTCGCGTCTGGTTCTCTTCGAGGATGAAGCTCATCAGATTTTTAAACCCCAGAACGCCATGGCCTGGAATCGTGAGTTCTTCGGGTGGCTGGGGGAATATTTGATCAATTAAGAATTAAGAATTGAGAATTAAGAGTTTCGCGGCAGCCGATAAATCACGCGCGCGTGTCAACATAATCACGCTCGGTTGTGCTAAGAACGTGGTCGATTCGGAGCACATCGGCGCGCAACTCGCGGCGGCGGGGCGAGAAGTTATTTATGATACCGACGAACCCGCCGCCGTCGTAATTCTCAATACATGCGGGTTCATAGGCGACGCGAAGGAGGAGTCGGTGAACACAATCCTCGCCGCGGCCGCCCGTCGCACGAACGGAGACATTGAGCGGCTGTACGTTATGGGATGCCTGAGCCAGCGCTATGCCGACGAGTTGCGCGCCGAAATTCCGGAGGTGGACGGCTGGTTCGGCGCGCGCACCATCGACGATGTGGTGCGCGCGCTCGATGCCGAATGGCGCGAAGAACTCGCGACCACGCGTCTGCTGTCCACCCCGCCTCACTACGCTTACCTGAAAATCGGAGAGGGGTGCAACTGGAACTGCGCGTTCTGTGCGATCCCGCTTATACGGGGACGACACCGTTCGCGGCCTGTCGAGCAGCTTGTCGAAGAGGCGCGCAATCTCGCAGCCAAAGGAGTTAAAGAGCTGATAGTCATTGCTCAGGACACGACGTTCTATGGCGTAGACCTTTATGGCGAGCGGCGGTTGGCGCACCTGCTGCGCGAACTGTGCCGTGTAGAGGGTATCGAGTGGGTGCGGCTGCACTACACCTACCCTGCGGGTTTTCCAGACGACGTAATAGAGGCAATCGCGACCGAGCCGAAGATTTGCAAATACATCGACATACCGCTCCAACATATTTCCGACAGTCAGCTTTCATCGATGCGGCGCGGAATTACGACTGCCGAGACACGTGCGCTTATCGAACGCCTGCGTGCGGCGATACCCGGCATTGCCATTCGCACGACGCTTATTGTCGGTTATCCGGGCGAGACGGATGCCGATTTTGTCGAGCTTGTCGATTTTGTGCGTGAAACCCGTTTCGACCGCCTCGGCGTGTTCCCATACAGTGAAGAAGAGGGCACGGCGGCGGCGCGACTCGCCGACGATGTCCCGAGCGAGGTCAAAGAGCAGCGCATCGAGACCATAATGCAGCTTCAAGCGCGCATTTCGTTCGACAACAACGTGCGGCGCGAAGGCGCTGTCGAGCACGTTATTATCGACCGTCGCGAGGGCGAATTCTACGTCGCGCGTTCGCAGTACGACTCGCCCGAAGTGGATCAGGAGATACTTATTCCGGTCGGCGATACGAAATGCCGCCTGCGTCCCGGCACGTTCCACGCCGTGCGCATAACAGCCGCCGAAGAGTATGACCTTTACGGGGAGATAATTTAAAATTTAATATTATGAAAAAGCAGACCTGTTTTAAATTGATAATGTCGATCGTAATAAGCGTCGGCTTTTTTGCACCTGCCCACTCGCAAAATAAGGGAGACGAGCAGGGTATGGAGTTAGGGCAGCTCGACCTTCGCCGCGACAGCGTGGCCATGCAGGAAGCTCTGGGCGGCTGGTGGCGTGAGAGTATGGAGAGCCTCGACGAGAGAATGGAATGGTACAACGAGGCCAAGTTCGGCTGCTTTATACATTGGGGAGTTTACTCCGTGCCGGCCGGAATCTGGGATGAGCGGCGCATCGGCGGCTATACGGAGCATCTTATGCGTGCGGCCAGAATCCCTCTGGAAAGATATAAGAACGAGTTGGTTCGCCCGTTCAACCCTGTGGAGTTCGACGCGGAGGAGTGGATACAACTTGCGGCAGATGCAGGCATGAGGTATTTTATCATTACGGCCAAGCACCATGACGGGTTCGCCCTATATCCGTCTGACGCATATCCTTATGACATTCGCATGACAGAGTTCGGACGTGACCCGATGCGGGAGCTGCGCGATGCCGCACGTAAACATGGGATGAAATTTGGGTTCTATTACTCTCATGCGTTCGACTGGGAGCATCCCGATGCTCCGGGCAACGATTGGGATTACGATAATCCGGGAGGAGACAAACTGTTGCATGGCGCCCAGTGGTGGCTCAATTATCCGCAGTTCCTGCCGCGTGCTGCGAATTACGTAGACCACAAATCGATCCCTCAAATACTGGAACTCATAGATAAATACGAACCGGACATACTGTGGTTCGACACGCCGCATAAACTGCCGCTATACGAAAATATACGGATACTGCACGCCATCCGTGAGGCGGACAAGGATATGGGAATAGTCATCAACGGGCGTCTGGCGCGAAGCTCGGCCATCCAGCTGGGCGATTACGTGAACACGGGCGACCGGGCTGCATTTTTTGCGCCGGTCGAGGGCTATTGGGAGTCCATCCCGACCACGAACGAATCCTACGGATACAGCAGGGTGGATTTCAGCCATAAACCCGTCAGTCATTTCGTGCGCCTGTTGGCGAGCGCGGCGGCCAAAGGAGGCAATATCCTGATGAATGTAGGCCCAATGGGCAACGGCAAGTGGGACGAAACGGACATAGCGATCTTTCGCGGAGTGGGCGACTGGCTGAAAATGAACGGCGAGGCGATCTATGGTGCTGAGCGCACCGATTTGCCGGTGCAACATTGGGGTGTGGCGACCCGAAAAGGTGACCTGCTTTATCTGCATGTGTTCGATTGGCCGGCAGACGGGCAACTTATCGTCGGCGGTTTGCAGTCGGAAGTGGAACGCGCATGGCTCATTGCCGACCCGGAGAGAAAACCGCTTGCCGCTGTGCGTACGGGCGCTCACGATCTATTGTTCTCGCTGCCTGCTGCCGCGCCGGACAGCGTCAATACCGTTATAGCTTTGCAGGTGAGACATTTCCGCAAATCCTATCCGGTGAGACTGCTCACGCCTTCGGCGGAGAACGTGCTTGCTGCGTTCGACAGTCGTCTGAGCTGCCGTAACATGAAATTCGGGGACGGGAAAGTGAGCAGGAACTATGTTCACGACTGGACTTGCGACGAGCAATACATGCAGTGGGATCTGCGCCTCGCGGAATCTGCCGCTTATGACATTTATATCGATTACAATACCGACTCGGCTAACGATGCGGGGGTCGTAACGATTCGGATAGCCGGTAATTCGTATGAAGTAGAGTATACTCCCCAGAGCGGATGGAATAGGGTGAGCACTATTCATGCAGGCCGAATAAATCTGGATCGGGGAGAGTTCACAGCCACCCTGAAAGGAAAAGAGTACACCGGAGGGCAATATATGCGCCCGATAGCTATTAGGTTAGTGCCGATAAAAGAGGTTTTATTTTAATATTTTTTAGCCTGCCTTAAAAAATATCCGGGAAAATAATTAACTTTGGGGTGTGTTAATGTTCCGAAGGTAGGAGGGCGAAATGTCGAAAACCGCTGTTATAGACGCTATTAAGGTCAAGATCGACCGCCTGATCGCCGACAATACGAAGTTGCGTGCGGATCATGCAAAGGTCATGCAGCAACGCGATAAGGCGAAAGCCGAGAATCGCGAACTCACGGAACACATCGTACGTTTGGAGAAGCGCGTCCGGGTGTTGGAATTGCGCGAAGGGATGACAGGTGGTGCAGCGGGAACGAGCGAAGACACGAAAGCAGCGCGTGCGCGCGTCAATCGCCTTATGCGGGAGGTGGACAAGTGCATCGCACTCCTCAATAAATAGGAGGAGTGTCATAAAATTCAAAAAGTGTAACGAGGAGTATATTTGCCGTGTCGCAGAAACTGAACATAAGGCTGACCATCGCGGGAAAGAGCTATCCTCTGAGCATAGAGCGCGAGAACGAGGAGAAATATAGGCGTGCAGAGGTTGAGATAAACGAGCTGGTGACGGAATTCCGTGGTCGGTTTCGGGCTGAAAATGAAGACTATCTCGCAATGGCGGCGTTGCAAATCGCGCTGGCAAATATCGAGATGGAAATGAGCCGCAGTCTGGGCGACAAGGAGGTGGATGCATTGGCACAGATCGATCGCCGGCTGGGCAACTACCTCGATGCACTCGAATAATAAGGCGCGCCTTAGGTGCGTTATATAAGAAACCGCTATGTGTGAATCGCGGCGGTTTGCAAAAAGGTTCTTAGACATAGAGTTGGGAATATACCCGCATGGATTCCTTTAAGCTTTGCGAAACTAAACATTTTTCACTTTGGAGCTGTACTCGTGCCATCAAAAACAGGCCTTAACCTCTTGAAAAAGAGGTGCGCACTATACAACCGCGCCATTGGACGTTTGCGACGGAGACGGAGGCTTCATACATGACGAGTCGTAGTGTTCGTCAAACAAAAGAGGAGCGTCTGTGCGGGTTTTTTGTGTCCTTCGCGCTCTGCCGTCATTCCGAACGAACGTTAGGAATCTATCGCGAGTATATCTAAAACAATAATAGCGATAGATCCCTCCATCTCTTCGAGATGGAGGGATGACAAAATAAATTGGACTTATTTTTAACTAAAACATACAGCAATGATCAATACATGGATAGTGATAGTGATCGCCATCGCGGCGGCCATCGGCGGCATCGTGGCATATATGCTTATCGCCGGAGCGCTGGGCAAGAACACTGCCAAACGGCGCGTAGACGCAGCGATCAGAGACGCAGAAGCCGAAGGCGAGATGATCAAAAAGGAGAAGATACTCCAAGCGAAAGAGAAGTTCATACAGCTCAAAAGCGAGCACGACCGCATGGTGAACGACCGCACGCAGAAACTCAACCAGCGCGAGCAGGACATCAAACAGATCGAGCATACGCTGCAAAGTAAGCAGGGCGAACTTGAACGCCGGACGCAGAGCGCCGATAAGGTGCGCGAACAGTTGGAAGGACAGCTTGCGAGTCTCGACCGTCGGCGCGAGGAGCTGGATCGCCTGATGCGCGAGCAGAACATGCGTTTGGAGCAAATCGGCGGCATGAGCAGCGACGAGGCGCGCGGAATCCTTATGGAGAACATGAAGGAGGAGGCCAAGACGGCAGCGATGGCATATATAAGCGAGACTGTCGAGGAAGCCAAGATGACGGCGGGCAAGGAGGCAAAAAAGATTGTGGTTCAGACGATACAGCGCGTCGCCACAGAGGCGGCCATTGAGAACTCGGTGACGGTGTTCAACATCGAGAACGACGAAATCAAGGGGCGGATTATCGGCCGCGAGGGACGCAACATACGCGCGCTGGAAGCGGCCACGGGCATCGAAATTATCGTAGATGACACGCCGGAGGCTATTATTCTGTCGGGATTCGACCCCGTTCGGCGCGAAGTTGCGCGTCTGGCACTGCATCAACTGGTCACCGATGGACGTATCCATCCGGCGCGTATCGAGGAGGTCGTGGCGAAGGTGCAGAAGCAAATTGAGGAGGAGATCGTCGAGGCGGGCAAACGCACGACGATCGACCTGGGCATTCACGGTCTGCATCCGGAATTGGTACGTCTCATCGGCAAAATGAAATACCGTTCGTCATACGGGCAAAACCTGCTGCAACACTCGCGCGAGACGGCGAATCTGTGCGGTATTATGGCTGCCGAACTTGGGCTGAACCCGAAGGCGGCGCGCCGGGCGGGGTTGCTGCACGACATCGGCAAAGTGCCCGACGACGAGCCGGAATTGCCGCACGCGATCATCGGCATGAAACTCGCCGAAAAATACAAGGAGAAGCCCGACGTGGTGAACGCCATCGGGGCGCACCACGACGAAATGGAGATGACGTCGCTCATCGCGCCCATCGTGCAGGTGTGCGATGCTATTTCGGGAGCGCGTCCGGGCGCGCGGCGCGAGGTCGTGGAGTCGTACATCAAGCGCCTCAAAGAGATGGAGGACATAGCGATGTCTTACGACGGGGTGACGAAAACCTATGCCATTCAGGCCGGGCGTGAGTTGCGCGTGATCGTGGGCAGCGAGAAACTTTCGGATCAGGAGGCCGACAACCTGTCGCACGAAATCGCCAAGAAGATTCAGGACGAAATGACCTATCCCGGTCAGGTGAAGATTACCGTGATTCGCGAAACGCGCGCGGTGAGCTACGCAAAGTAAGGGTGGTTTTCAAGGAGTGCAATTACAAAATAACAGTGGGTTCGTCCGAAAGACGAACCCACTGTTATTTTTAGTGCCGCTCAACGCGTGCTATCTCAGATTAATTTCGTTCGTTCCGGCGAGGCGGCCGTCCACGTAGACCTCGACTTTGTACGTTCCTGAGCCGATGCCCGACACGGGATAGTGTATAACCACACCCAGATCGTCGTTCTGATAATCCACCTCACGCACGGCAGAGAAGATGCGCCCCTCGCCCTCGAATGTGAACGTGCGCCCCTCGCTGTTGGCCAGCACATAGCCGTCGGGACCGATAATGCGGACATAAACCGGCTTAACGCCCGGCTGCGCAAGTTCGTTGGCAGCCAGAGTAAGTCCCGTATCGAGAGCCGTGGCGTTGTTCACGCGGCTCACCTCACGACCGTTCCGGTTCACCGGACTGAGCGATATTCCGCGCGCCAGAATCACCGACCCGCGCTGCACTCTCTGCGACAGTTCGCTCGCTGTCTCCTCAGCCCGCTGGGCGCGCAGACGTTCTGTCTGCACGTCGCGGCGGATCGACACATTTTCACTCGCAAGTCGCGTATTGACTGTGTTCAGCGAGTCGATCGTCACCACATATTCGCGCATCACCGAACGCAAAGTACCTATTTCGCGTTCGTATTGACGTATCCGCGAGACGTTCAGCCGCCGCTCGTTGGCCAGACTCTCCATCAGCGAATCGGCGATATGACGCTGTTCGGCAAGACGAATATTGATAGTGTCGTGGTCGGAACGCAATTCGTCATAATCGCTCATAAGCCCTGCAAACTGAGCGTTCAAATGACGGCGTTCGATGTCGAAATCCTCTTTCAGGTTGTTCATCTGCCGAAAATAGATGAACGACAGCACGCCGAGAATCCCCGCCAGCGCGATGATGATAAACTGATAACCGCGGATCGTCTTGCGCGGCGACGGTTGGTTCTCCTGTCCGTACTCGTCGTCGTAACCGTATCCGTAATCGTAATCTGTCATAAGTGTGGTTTCGGGTTAAAGCGTCCCTTACGATGCAACGTCGCTGCCGAGCGAACGTTCGCGCAAATATACATTTTTTTACCGAACTCTGCTATCGAGCGGATATTTCAATCCTTCGAAACGCGAAATAGTCGCCACGATGCTGCCTATTTTCGTCGGCGATTCGAGCAGCAGCGGAATGCGATTCCGGTCGTCAGACAGCCACATAAAGAACTCCGTACCGTCTTCGAATGTCTGTCCCTCTTCGTCGTCGGTCGAGGTGAGCTGGCACGAGAGCTTTATGGTGTTGAACGTTCCCAGCCGCCCTATCCGCCTCGTTTCGCGTCCCAGTACTTTGAATCCCAGCCGCGTTATCTTATTATACAGCACCAGGTCGAAGTAGTGCATTTCGCCGACAGTGAACGAATCGAGGTCCTGCGAACGCAGACTGAAAAAGAACGCTACGGCATCGGCGCTTTGCGGCGTGAGATCCATCGTCATCGTCTGAGGCTCGGGATGCCGCCGCAGGTTCTGATAAGTGGTGTGAACTTTCATCGCACCCCAATCGTAGGCGAACTCCGACCGAAAGCGGTACTTGTTCTCTTTCAGTTCGTTGCGGAATCGCAGCGGCCGCAGTGTCTCCATATCGAGCCACGTTTCATAGGTGTCGTTCATGTCGAACAGCAGCCTCACCGCCGGCAGCGTGCGCCCGTTGGCACTTACCTTGTATGTCTGCTGCCCGCTGATATTCGTAAGCGATGTAGTGAACACCACCTCTCCCGCATTTGCGGTCATAACACCCCTGAGTGCCCAGCCAAGATTGTAGGTCAGCCGCTCGCCGTTCTGGAACGCCGCCTCGCGCGGTTGCGCGTATGCTTTCTGCGATATTGCCGCCGCTGTCATTATCACGAGCGACGCCAAGCCGAATAGTCTTATTCTCATAGTAACCTTATAACGTATCGTGTAGCTCGATTATTTCACAAATATCGTTCCGAACGCGCGCGCGTGTTTTGATCAAATCTTTGTCATTGCGGCTCGGAGGCCGCAATGACAGCTTATTTACTTTCTCCGCTTTTACGAAATCAGGGAAAAATCTATCTCTTTTTTCGCGGAATATCGTTGGCGCATGGTGGCCAGCAGCGGATCGCTCAGCGCGGGGTCGGCATTCAGCACGGCAAGAGCCGCCTCTCTCGCGCGTTCGACGATTGCCGAGTCGCGCCCCAGATTCGCAATTTTCAGGTCGAACGCAATACCGCTCTGCTGCGTGCCTGTCAGATCGCCTGAGCCACGCAGCCGCAGGTCGAGTTCCGAGAGTTCGAAACCGTCGTTGGTGCGCACCATTGCCGACAACCGTTCGCGGGCCTCGCGCGAGAGCTTGTCGCCGCTCATCAGGATACAGTACGACTGCTCCGCCCCGCGCCCCACGCGGCCGCGCAGCTGGTGAAGCTGAGATAGCCCGAACCGTTCGGCGCTTTCGATGACCATGACCGATGCGTTCGGTACATCGACACCCACCTCGATGACCGACGTGGCGACCATAATATGCGCCACACCGCTCTTGAATGTCTGCATATTCTCTTCTTTGACCGCCGCCCGCAGCCGCCCGTGTACGACCGTGACGTGGTAGTCGGGCGGCGGAAATTGCTGTGTCAAAGCGTTGAAGCCGTCTTCCAGGTCCTTGTAGTCCATCTTTTCCGAGCCTGTTATGAGCGGATAGACGACATAGACCTGTCGCCCCGCGGCGATCTGGTCGCGCAGAAAACCGAACACGCGCAGACGATCCGAATCACGCTGGTGGAAGGTTTTTACGGGTTTGCGTCCGGGTGGCAGCACGTCGATCACCGACACGTCGAGGTCGCCGTAAAGAGTCATGGCAAGGGTGCGCGGGATGGGCGTGGCGGTCATTACAAGGACGTGTGGCGGCTGCCGGTTTTTCGTCCAGAGGCGCGAGCGCTGCTCTACGCCGAAGCGGTGCTGCTCGTCAATCACGACGAACCCGAGACGTTCGAACCGGACGGCATCTTCGACCAGCGCGTGTGTGCCAACCAGAATATCCACCGAACCGTCGGCCAGCCCTTCGTGTATCGTGCGCCGTTGTTTCGCGGTGGTCGATCCTGTGAGCAGTTCCACGCGCACGGGCAGGTCGCCCAGCAGCCGCCGGAACGTTGCAAAGTGCTGGCGCGCAAGGATTTCCGTAGGGGCCATAATGCACGACTGATAGCCGTTGTCCGCCGCCAGCAGCATACTCATCAGTGCGACAAGGGTCTTACCGCTGCCCACGTCACCCTGCAACAGACGGTTCATCTGCCGTCCGCTGACCGCGTCGGCGTGAATTTCTTTCAGAACGCGCTTCTGCGCCTCGGTCAGTTCGAAGGGCAGATGACCGTTGTAAAATGCGTTGAAACGTTCGCCCACGCGCGCAAAAACAAATCCATCGCCGCGTGCCAATCGTCCCACGCGCTGCGAAACCACGCCCAGCTGTATACCGAACAACTCCTCGAATTTCAGACGGTACTGCGCCTTGCCCAATGCTTCGGGGTTCTCCGGAAAGTGGATATTACGCAACGCCTCGCGCAGCGGCATCAACCCCTCGGAGCGCATCAACGGTTCGGGCAACGTCTCGGCGATATGCTTTTCCGCAAGCTCCCAAAGAGTGCAGACAAGAGCGTAAATACCTTTTGCGCCCAGACCGACGCCCGTAAGCGTTTCGGTAGTGCCGTAAACGCCCTGCATTGCCGAGGGGCGTTTCTGCACCGCCGCCGGCGACTCCATTTCGGGATGGACGATCGACAACTCGTTGTTGAAAAAACCCGGCCGCCCGAAAATTATATACTCGCGCCCTGCTTCGAGGCGTTTTTCTATACCACGCAGCCCTGCGAACCAGACGAGTTCGGCCGTGCCGCTGCCGTCCGACACCAGCGCTACGATGCGCCGTTTGCGTCCATCGCCGTGTATTCCGACGCTCTCCACGCGCGCGCGCAACTGTATGTATGTCTGTGCGGAGTCTTCCGTGATATCGGCGATGCGGTGAACCTTCGTGCGGTCGACATAGCGGTGCGGGAAATAGTACAGCAAATCGCGCATAGTGGCGATGCCCAGCTCTTTGCGCAGCAGCATCGCCCGACGCTCGCCCACGCCCGGCAGGAATTTTATGTCGTTATCGAGATACGACTCCACATTTCAAAGATATGCAAAATCCCTTACTCAGAGGCAATGCGGATATTTCGGGTATAATCCCCGATATCTTCCAATCTGACATTTCCGGCAGGGGTAGGCTCTATCGGGGCAGGAGGTAAAACAATCAGCCTTCCTTCGTATTCGATCGTTTCCAAGCGTTGCTTCTCCGTAGTGGTCCCCAATTTAACGAAGAAAGGAAATAAGTCTTCTCCCACGGCAATGCTCATATCTTCTATCATTTCGTCCCAAGTGAGTTTTTTATCGGGAGTGTCAGCCCAGCGATTGTACTGTATCCATCTCCAACGCGGATACCAGACAGGACCGTAACGGTCATCAAGTTTTTGCCAGATATACCATGTTTTATACCAATCTGTTCCATGCCCCCATAGTCTTCGCCCTTCTTCGTTTTCGTAATGTTTGCTCAGGTCCATCTCGGTTACGACACCTTCTCTTTCGAATATTTTATTACAATCTCTGTTGGATTTCCCCAACAAACCGGAGTCGAACAAAGCGTCTATTTTACCTTGGAACCAGCCGGCATGTGCTTCACCTTGATTCGAGAATGGCGGATTTCCGGCTACTTCTCCCTTTGCATTTCTCGGCCCGGCCATTGTATGAGCCAGTTCATGCGCAAAAATCGACAAAACTCCGAAAGTATCGAGGCTGATAATGCCATTTTCTTTGGGCTTGAAAGCGTTAACAGCCCATCCGCCGCCGCCACCCGCGGCCAATATGAGATACATGGGTTCGTCGGTCGCCTTGGAAGGCAGCCATTGCTCTATTTTGCTCATCGCAAAAGGAACGTCTTCGCGTACGCATTTAAGCAGATCAGGTCTTTGATTAGCGGCATAATAGAGGACTATTTTGCCTAATTGTTGTTCCAATTCGGGGTAGATGCCTCCGCCGCCGCCCATAGTGGTCGGGAAAGAAGCTGAACCTCCCACCGGTTCTTTACCTTTGGATACTTCCTGTAAAACCTGCGAAACAAAGACTCTTACCCACTCTTTTTTTTCATCGGTATCCCTGTCGTTAAATTTAACAGCCGATGAATGTCCCACCAATGCAACATATCCTTTTTCGTGCTTAACAATTCCTGCCAATGACCGACCTTCTTCTCCCCCCAATAAAGACCGGTGCTCTCTGCCTTCGACCACCGCAAATCTTGCACCTGAATGCATATCGGTTTGGTCGCTGAATGCCATTCCGAAGCGCTTTGCAAGATTGTTGATGCTCCATCTGTTCATTACATCAGCAGTTTTGGGGCTTGCCACAATCACCAATCCGCCGCCGTTTGCAACAAATTGTTCCAATGCGTCGATCTCTTCATCGGTATATTCTTGTGCATTGTGATCCGTTTGTTCGGTAAACACCACATTGAATTCCGGATTATCCCACCATGCGAAAGGGTAAATTCTATTTTCATTGTCATAATAAGCCCGTATACGCGATTGCCCTCCTTTTTCGAGAATCGTATTTAAGGATGCCATACTTCCTACCGCCCGATAGCCCATATTTTGAAACTGACGAGGCAAGTCCCACATATTGGCAAACGAACATTGGTGTGCAAGATCTATCAAGACATTGACTCCGTTGTCCTCCCTTAACCTTAGATCCGGCCAAGAGTATTTACGAGTCATTTCTACGGGCAATGTTTTACCGGAATGCCAATAGTCCATAATGTTTTCTTCCGATAAAACTACTTGGTCATTCGTTTGTGCGTACGAATACGGCAGTGCAAAACAAATCGCAACGAATGCGGTTAATAGAATTCTCATGTTCATTCTTTTAGTGCAATTATTTATCATTTTACGCAAAGATACGCAAAATATCTCTGTGTCTTTATTTTATCTATAATGAAAAGCGGCATGTTTCGGACACGCATATTGACAAAAATCGTAACTTTGCGGCTATAATGCCCATGCCCGCGAAGACGAAATATACCGTTGAACTGCTGTGCGACTATCCGGAGTGGTGGCGGTATAATGTCTATATTATGGCGGTGGGGTTCGACGAGGAGGGCGGTGCGGCGACGTTCAACAACCTTACGGATAAAGTTTATGAAACGGGCGGCACGGCTCGGCACGCCGCACCACCCGACGATTACGCCATGCCGCGCATTTTACGGATCGAGACGCAGGAGTGCGCTTTTGCGGATATATATATATACGTAGTGGCTAACGCGTTCCCCGCGACCGCCGTTATCGGCGAATGGCCGCCATTTCCGGTAGAGCTACGGGTCTCGACAGATGGAACGGCTGTGAGCGAGCATGTCTATGAAGTGAACCAATGGGGCGGCTTGACCGTTGCCGGTTTACGGGTTGAGGCTAAGAAATAAATCATTATGTGCCGCCTAATTTCCCGAGAAATTTTGTAAACCCGACGAATATACATACCTTTGTGGGATGTTTTTTGACATCGGGGCATGACGGGGCTTGGAAAAAAATACGCTATTTCGTTCAGAGGGCTGGGCGAAGGCAGACACGAGTACGTGTTTCCGCTCGACGACAGTTTCTTCCGTGCGTTCGAAGGATCGGAAATAATGGGAGGAGCGGGCGAGGTGTGTATCGCACTTGACAAAAGCGCGACGATACTCGAAATCGGAGTACGGATCGAAGCCGAAGTGGGGGTAGAGTGCGACAGGTGTCTCGAAGAATGCCGCGTGCCGGTGGAGTATGAAGGCGGGTTCAGGGTGCGGTTCGGAGAGACGGAAAAAGAGGAGTTCGACGGAGAGCTGATGTGGCTCGGACACGGCGAGAGCGAGCTGGACATGGCGCAATATATATACGAGAGCATTGTGCTTGCGCTGCCATACAAACGGGTACATGACGGCGAGAGCTGCGGTGAGGTTGCAGGTGTAAGGCTGATCACAGAGGAGGAGTTCGAACGGGCGGCGGAGAGCAGCGAGATGCAACGCATGGAGGATAACCCCGAATGGCAGAAACTGCGCGAGTTGAGAGACAAACTTGAAAACAAATAAAACACATTAACAACAATGGCACATCCTAAACACAAGGTCTCGTCTACGCGGCGGGACAAGAGACGGACTCACTACAAGGCTGCAATTCCGACGGTTTCCGTATGTTCGAACTGCGGTTCGGCGGTCCTGTATCACCGTGTTTGCCCTGAGTGCGGCTTCTATCGCGGCAAGCAGGCGATCGAGAAACGGGCGGAATAAAAATAAATGTCATTCCGAACGCCGCAGGCGGAGTTCACCGACGAAGTCCCGCCGTCGCGCATAGCGCGGGGCAGAAAGAGACGAGGAGGTAATCTATCGCGAGTTTCTAAATTCAAAGGCAGACTAACGATAGATTCCTCGTCGCGCTTCGTGCTCGTTCGGAATGACAATATATAAATCCTATGAGCAGAATAGGTCTTGATGCTATGGGCGGCGACTATGCTCCGGGCGCGGTTGTGCGGGGAGCGGTCGAGGCGTTACCGGAACTGAGCGAAGGTAGCGTGATAACGCTTTTCGGCGACCGTAGTCAGATCGGGCAAGTATTGCGCGAGCAGGGCTGTGGGCCGGAGGCGTTCGAGATCGTTCACACTTCGGAAGTGATCGAGATGTGCGACGAGCCTGCAACGGCATTCCGGCGCAAGGCGGATTCGAGCATTGCGGTCGGGTTTCGGTATTTGGCAGGCGGCAAGATCGACGGCTTGGCGAGCGCCGGAAATACGGGTGCGATGCTCGTGGGCGGCGTGCATATCATCGGACAGATCGAAGGGGTCATTCGCCCTGCGATATCGGCGCTTATCGGCACGGCCGACGGCGGTCGCGTGCTGTTGCTCGACGTGGGCCTGAACGTGGATTGTAAGCCGGAGGTGCTCTACCAGTACGGAATACTCGGCAATGTCTATGCCCGCAGCGTAATGGGCATCGGCAAACCGCGCATCGGACTGCTCAATATCGGCGAGGAGCGTGAGAAAGGCAACCAGGCCACGCGTGCGGCGTATGAGCTGATGGAGGCGGGAGCGGATTTTGACTTTGCGGGCAATGTCGAATCCAAGCGCGTTCTCGCAGGAGGCGGGGCCGACGTGGTCGTATGCGACGGGTTCGTGGGCAACAGTCTGCTGAAAATGGCCGAGAGCTTTTACGAAATATCGCGCACGCAGGGTTGTGCAGGCGGATATGTCGAGGCGCTCAACTATGAGCGTGTGGGCGGTACGGCGGTGCTGGGCATCAAAGCGAACGTCGTGGTGGGGCACGGTTGTTCGAGTCCGACGGCGATCAAAAACATGATTCTGCAAACGGAACTCAATATACGCGGGGGGCTGGTGAGCAGGCTGAAAGAGGCTTTTGCGGGCACACGCGTGTGTGTTTGACCTGCCGGATGCTTTGTCATTGGAAGGTTGCGGGTCAAACCCGCAATGACAGACCCGCAATCTCGTCCGATGAGACTGCGGATCAGGTCCGCAGTGACAATCGGTCGGATGGCGGGCCGCATATGATTCTAATCGAAAATATCGACAACAAAAAAGACGATATGGAGAAAAAAATAACTGCCGCGATAACCGGTATTGGGGCGTGGGTGCCCGATTATATTCTCGATAATGAAGAGCTGAGTCGTATGGTCGATACCACCGACGAGTGGATAATGACGCGAATCGGCGTGAGCGAGAGACACATACTCAAAGGCGAGGGGATGGGAAGCTCGTATATGGGCGAGCGAGCGGTGCGCAACCTGCTTGAAAAGACCGGCACCGATCCGATGGAGATCGATCTGGTGATTTGCTCGACGGTTACGCCCGACATGTTTTTCCCGGCGACGGCGAACCTCATCAGCGGTAAGGTGGGCATGAACAACGCTTTCAGCTATGACCTCATAGCAGCGTGCAGCGGTTTCCTGTTCGCACTTAGCACGGCATCGCAGTTCATCGAGACGGGAAAATACAAGAAAGTCATCGTCGTGGGGGCGGATAAAATGTCGTCGATAACGGACTATACCGACCGCTCGACATGTCCGATCTTCGGCGACGGGGCGGGCGCGGTGCTGCTCGAACCGAACTATGACGGATACGGACTGCTCGACTTCGACCTCCACACGGACGGCAGCGGTGCACCGCACCTGCACATGAAAGGCGGCGGCTCGGCCTATCCGCCTACGCACGAGACGGTCGATAAAAAGTGGCACTATATCTATCAGGAAGGGCAGGTGGTGTTCAAAGCTGCCGTGTCGAACATGGCCGACACGGCGCTCGAAGTGATGCGCCGCAACGGTTTAAGCGTCGATGACATAGCCTATCTCGTTCCGCATCAGGCAAATATGCGCATTATCGACGCTACGGGCAAACGAATGGGACTGCCCGAAGAAAAGTGTATGGTAAACATCCAGCGCTACGGCAACACGACTACGGCGACTTTGCCGCTGTGTATATGGGAGTATGAAAAGCACTTGAAGAAAGGCGATAACCTGATTCTCGCGGTCTTCGGCGGCGGCTTCACATGGGGTGCAGGTTGGCTGAAATGGGCATACGACGGAGATAAGTTTGCGAAATAAACACACGCATGTGTGTTTTCCGGCCTGCCGGATGCGAAATGGCGAGGGATGACATCATGCAAAGCTGAGGCAATGACACATTTCTCCCTTACGGCTCCATAGTTCAAGGGATAGAACGGAAGTTTCCTAAACTTCAAATACAGGTTCGAGTCCTGTTGGAGCTACACGAAAAAACTGTAAGCTCATCGCATGACTGCGATGAGCTTACAGTTTTTTCCGTATATTTGCATAATATAGTGTGCGGTTCGGTAATCCTCGCGAAAACAAGTTTTCAACGATTGCACTTACCCCCAGTACTATATTTGTTGTTATTAATTTTGATAACCATGAAAAAAATCATTTGTCTGCTGATTGCCGCCGCCGCTTTTTCGACGTATTCGGCTCGCGCGCAGGATTATAACTTTGCAGTCGGCGTGAGGCTCGGCGGCGACACGGGGGGCGCATCGGTCAAATTCAAAATGAACCCCTCCGATGCTCTCGAAGGTATCCTTTCCGTCCCTTGGGACAAGGGCGGCGGCTTTCTGTTCACACTGCTCTACGAGCGTCATATCCCGGTGATCACCCACGGTTTCCACCTCTATTACGGTGCGGGCGGGCATATCGGCACGCGCGTGGAAAAACTATCGTTCGGCGTAGACGGCATACTCGGATTGGAGTACAAACTGCGCCACTCGCCGCTTGCGATTTCGCTCGACTATAAGCCGAGTTTCAGCATTCTCCATAAGACGAAATTCCACTTCTCCGACCTCGCGCTCGGCATACGTGTGGCGTTCTAAGCACACATTTTGTGCGGTCGTCATTGCGAGGGTCGCCAGACCCGAAGCAATCCAGTGTTTTTTCTGGATTGCTTCGCCTTTCAGGCTCGCAATGACGTTCAAGGCGGAGATTGCGGGTCAAGCCCGCAATGACATCGTAATTTGCAATTAAAAAATGCTCTCACGCGCATCGATACTTTACATTTTGGTTGCCGTGGCCTTTATGGTCTTGGCGGTGCGGTTGTTTTACATACAGGTCGTCGATCCGCAGTATGAGCGGTCGGCGAACAATAACGTTCTGCGGCACGAGGTGCTCTATCCGGCGCGCGGAGAGGTATATGACCGCAACGGCGAGTTTCTGGTGCAGAACCGGGAGGTATACGACCTTATGGTCACACCACGCGATGTGAAACCTTTCGACACGCTGATGATGTGTTCAATAATCGGAGTGACGAAAGAGCAGCTGGTGACGGCGATGGACAGGGCGCGACGATTCTCGACGCGGCGGGCATCGGTGGCATTCGAGATGCTGCCTAAGGAGGCTAAGTTGAAAATCGAGGAGCGCGGTTTTCCGGGTTTCCACACGGTCTACCGCACCATACGCTCGTATCCGCGCAACGTGGGTGGCAACCTGCTGGGGTACGTGGGCAAGGTGCGGCCTATCGATATGGAGCGCGACGAATTCTATCGCGCGACAGATTATATCGGGCTGAGCGGCGTGGAGCGTGCGTACGAGCGCGTATTGCGCGGCGAAAAGGGAGTGAGAATCAGTCTGGTGGATGTTCACGGTATCGTACAGGGGTCGTATGCCGACGGGGCATTCGACACACTGCCCGTTCCGGGCACGGCCATAACTACGACGATCGATTTGCGGTTGCAGCTGCTGGCGGAGGAATTGCTGGCGGGGAAAGTGGGCAGCGTGGTGGCGATAGAGCCGGCAACGGGCGAGATACTTGTGATGGCGAGCAGCCCCACGTACGACCCCAACGATATGGTAGGGCGCGAGATCGGGCGCAATTTCGTGCGGCTGCGCGACAACCCGCGCGCGCCGTTGCTGAACCGCGCCGTACAGTCGCATTACCCGCCCGGCTCGACGTTCAAGATGGTCAATGCGCTGATCGCATTGGAGGAAGGGGTACTCACTCCGACAAGGCGCTACGAGTGCCACGGGAGCTACACTGTCGGGCGCAGCAACGTAAGATGCCGCCCGCATTACTCGCCGGTCGATCTGAATTATGCGATCCAGACGTCGTGCAACACATATTTCTGCATTGTCTTTCGCAACATTCTCGACAATCGGCGGTATGCGAACGTAAAAGAGGGATTCGCGACATGGGCGGCACATGTCGGCTCGTTCGGCTTCGGGCGGCGGCTGGGGTCGGATTTTCTCGACGAACGTGCGGGAAACCTGCCTTCGGTCGCGGGGTACGACCGTGAATATCGCGGGCAGTGGAATTCGATGACGGTACTTACGCTCGCTATCGGGCAGGACAAAATGGAAGCATCGCCGTTGCAGCTCGCCAACTTCACGGCAATCCTCGCCAATCGCGGTTTCTATCACATTCCACATATCGTAAGGCGCATCCACGACCGCGATTCGATAGATGCGCGGTTCTATGAGCGGCACTACCCCACCATCGATCCGCGCCACTACGAACCCGTTATCGAGGGCATGTGGCGCATGGTGAACGAATCCGGCGGAACTGCATACTCCTATCGCTTGCCCGGCCTGGACATGTGCGGCAAGACGGGAACGGCCGAGAATCCACGCGGTAAAGACCACTCGACGTTCGTATGTTTCGCCCCGCGCCATTCGCCGCAGATCGCTGTCTCGGTCTACATCGAGCACGGGGGATTCGGCTCTGCCCTGGCCATGCCCATAGCGTCGCTGCTGGTGGAGCAATATCTCACCGGCAAGGTCGAACGGGAGTGGATGGTCGATATGGTGAAAAATACCCCGATCCCCTATCCGGTGTATGATAACCGAAGACAGTAAACTCATAACCCGACAATGCCCACCCGCGACAATAACTCACTGAATATCGGACAGATAGACTGGTCGTCGGTACTGATTTATGCGACGCTGGTCGTGCTCGGATGGGTGAATATTTATTCGGTGGCGCACGACGGCGGCACAACCGGCGGGATACTCGACTTCGGCACGCGATACGGAAAGCAGGCTGTCTGGATCGGCATCTGTGTCTTCACGGCGGCGGCGATCCTGCTCATCGACGACAAATATTATCATATTTTTGCTTATCCGGCCTACTGGGCCGCCATAGCGTTACTCATAGCGGTCATATTTTTAGGCACGGAAATCAAGGGTGCGCGGGCGTGGATATTCATAGGCGGACAGGGCGTGCAACCCGCCGAGTTCGCGAAAATCACCACCGCCCTCGCGTTGGCGCGATATGTGGGACGTCATGGTTTTTCGCCGCGCAGGATGCGCGATGTGGCGATGGCGTTCGCTATTATCATACTTCCTATCCTCGTTATCGTTCTGCAACGCGACGCCGGTTCGGCGATCGTTTATGCCGCGCTGCTCGTGCCGCTCTACCGCGAAGGGGTAAACGGCTGGATTTTCGTGCTGATTATCGCGGCGGTACTATTGTTTATTTTCGAGTTCCTGCTCACGCCGTTCGCGCTGCTGGCCCTCGTAGTTGCGGTATGTGTCGCGGGCGAAGGGTTGGCGAACGGACGCTGGCGCACCAAACTTATCTATCTTGCCGCATTGACGCTCGGCACGATCGTGATATATTTCGGCGCACAGTTGTTTTTTGCGCGAAATATTTCGCTGTTCGCATCACTGCTTGCCGTTACGCTCGCATCGATTCCTGCGGCCGTTGCCTATGCCTATCGCCATCGTCTGCGCAACGTATATAAATACGTGGGGCTTTTCGTTTTTTCTCTGATCTTTGTGTCGAGCATCGATTATATATTCGACAACGTCCTCGAATCGCACCAGCAGGAGCGCATCCTGCTCCTGTTGGGCATCGAGGGCGATCTGGCGGGCGTGGGCTATCAGACCAATCAGTCGAAAATCGCCATCGGTTCGGGCGGCTGGTTTGGCAAGGGCTATCTGGAAGGCACGCAGACACGGTTCAACTTCGTGCCGGAGCAAAGCACCGACTATATTTTCTGCACCGTCGGCGAGGAGTGGGGCTTCGCGGGCAGTTTCGTGGTGCTGGGGTTGTTCTGTCTGCTCATTGTGCGCCTTATGCGCATGGCCGAGCGTCAGACGGAGGCGTTCAATCGTATCTATATTCATGGCTTGGCGGCAATGTTCCTGTTGCATGTGATAATAAACATCGGCATGACGGTAGGGCTGATGCCTGTTATCGGTATCACCCTGCCGTTGTTCAGCTATGGCGGCTCGTCGCTGCTGGCGTTCTCCATCCTATTCTTTATCGCAATAAAACTCGGCGCGGCGAAACGGGACAGATGACACGCGGGTGCGGTTGCCAATCGTCATTGCGGCTCGGAGGCCGCAATGACAAAGAATTTGGAAACCACACGTGCGCGGTTAAAAATTTTGTAAGTTGATTATGACTTTACGCGAACAATTTCTGAAACATGTTGGGCAAACATCGCCTTCGCCGCTGATGATCGAGGTGGAGCGTGCGGAGGGTGTGTTTTTTCACTCGCCCGACGGACGGCGATACTATGATCTGATTGCCGGCGTGGGGGTGAATAATGTCGGTCACGGCAACACAGCGGTTATCGAGGCCGTGCAACAGCAAGCGGCTGAGTATATGCATGTTATGGTGTACGGCGAGACGGTCGAGCGTCCTCAGGTGCGGTATGCGGCACGGATTGCCGAACTGCTGCCTGAGGGGTTGGACTCGGTGTATTTCCTGAACTCCGGAAGCGAGGCGGTGGAGGGCGCATTGAAGCTGGCCAAGCGCGCGACGGGGCGCACGGAACTCGTCTCGATGCGCGGGTCGTATCACGGCTCGACACAAGGGTCGATGAGCGTCATGGGCGGTGAGGAGTACCGCCGGGCGTTCCGTCCGCTGCTGCCCGACACGCGGCTTCTGGACTACAACGATTTCGATGCACTGCGGCATATTACCGCGCGCACGGCCGCCGTGATCGCCGAGCCTGTGCAGAGCGAGGGCGGGGTACGACTGCCTGTGGCGGGCTATTTGGAAGCGTTGCGCGAGCGTTGTACGGAGGTAGGCGCGATGCTCGTTTTCGACGAGATACAAACCGCTTTCGGACGCACGGGAACGATGTTCGGTCTCGAACGTACGGGTGTCGTGCCCGACATAGTGTGTCTGGCCAAGGCGCTGGGCGGCGGGATGCCGCTGGGCGGATTCGTGGCCTCGCGCGAGACGATGAGCCTGCTTTCGTCCGACCCGCCACTTGGGCATATCACCACGTTCGGTGGCCATCCGGTGTGCTGTGCGGCAGGGCTGGCGGCGCTGGAATATACTTTGGAGCACGACCTTCCCGCGCGTGCCGAACCAATCGGAGCACTGTACGAATCGCTTTTGTCGTCGCACCGGGCCGTGCAGGAAGTTCGCCGCGCCGGTGCGCTGATGGCCATAGAACTCGGCAGCCGCGAAAAGATGCTCGCCGCCGTGCAGGGTCTGCTCGCGCGCGGGGTTCTGAGCGACTGGTTTTTGTTCTGCGACACGGCGTTCCGCATTTCGCCGCCGCTCACTATCACCGACGCTCAGGTGGCCGACAGCGCAGAGATAATCACAGAAGTTTTGGATTCGTTGTAGGTAAAAGTATTACCTTTGATGGGCAGATTACCGAATAAAAATATTTTATGATGAAAAATAAAACGAAGGCCGACGATTCGCGGATGCCGATGGGGCGGCAGAATTACGTGCTGATGGCGGTGGGGTTTGCAATAATCGTCATAGGTTTCGCGCTGATGCTGGGCGGCGGAAGCGCTGACCCCGATGTGTTCGACGGTGGCAGGCTTTTCAGTTTTCGGCGTGTAACACTTGCACCGATCGTGGTTCTAGCCGGTTTCGGACTGGAAGCCTACGCCATTATGATGCGCCCGAAAACGGCAGATTCGAAGAAATAGTAACGCAAGATGGAAATTTGGCAAGCGGTGGCGCTCGGGATCTTGCAGGGACTGACCGAGTTCCTGCCAGTAAGCAGCAGCGGCCATCTGGAACTGGCAAGTCGTCTGTTCGGCATAGAAGAGCCTGATAATCTGTCGTTTACGATAGCCGTGCACTTAGGGACGGTAATGAGCACTATCGTGGTTTTCCGCTCGGAGATCGGGCGTCTTTTGGGCAGCGTGCTGCGATTTAAGAATAACAGCAACGCGCGGTTGGCAATGTTTCTGCTCCTCTCGATGCTGCCGATCCTCGTCGTGGGCCTCGCGTTGCGTGGACCTATTGAGAGCCTCTTCACGGGCAACATCGCGCTCGTGGGCACAATGTTACTGGTGACGGCGGCGCTGCTGCTTTTTGCAGGGCGGGCGACTAAGCGTGCCGCTCGGCGACAGGCAACGCCCAAGCCACTCACCGCAGGACGTGCATTGCTCGTCGGCACGGCGCAGGCGGCGGCTGTCGTTCCGGGTCTTTCGCGTTCGGGAGCGACGATCTCGACCGGGCTGATGCTCGGAATGAAACGCGACGAGGTGACACGGTTCTCGTTCCTTATGCTGCTGATACCCGTCATCGGTATGAACTTTCTCGAAGCGTTGCGCGGCGCACCGGCCGGCGAGGCGTCGGTCGGCAGTGCGGCAATCGCGGCGGGGTTCGTCACATCGTTCGCCATAGGCGTAGTGGCATGTCGCTGGATGATAGCGCTGGTCCGCAAAGACCGGCTCGCATGGTTTGCGCTTTATTGCGCAGCCGTAGGAGTGTTCTCTATCGTATGGTCGTTAGCGGGATAGCACGGAATACGCCGGTGGCGGCGTGATGCAAATCGCATTCGTTCAGGATTTCAGCAACGCTACGATTTTCCCCCGCAGCGCATCGGGAGCAATATCCCGTTCGATTCGGCCATTATGCGCTATGGAGATCGCACCCGTTTGCTCGGAAATAACGACGATCACGGCATCCGTCGCTTCGCTCGCGCCCATTGCGGCACGATGGCGCATCCCGAAAAACACCGGCACGTCCGTGTCCTCCGTCGATGGCAGGATACACCTGGCCGCCATGATGCGTCCGTCGTTGATTATCACCGCGCCGTCGTGCAGCGGTGAATTCTTGAAAAATATAGTCCGCAACAGCGGCGCAGTGGTATGGGCGTCTATGGCTACACCCGTCTCGGCAATCGGAGCAAGCTCCGTGCGCCGCTGAATGAGTATCAACGCCCCCGTGCGCGATGCCGACATCTCGGCACAGGCCTCCGCAACCGACGGCACGTAATCGTGCGTGGCGGTTTTCACATCTCTCAGCGAAAGCAGTTTGTCCCAGAATTTGTTTCGCCGCCGCATTCCCCGATTTCCCAATACCTGCAAAAATCGACGGATCTCAGGCTGGAATACCACAATAAGCGCAATAACCCCTACACTGATTATGCTCCCAAGTATCTCCGACAGAAGCTCCATACCCAGCGCGCGCACCACGAACCAGATGAGATAAATGAGCAGGATTCCGAGAAGGATGCTCGGCGCGGGCGTTCCGCGCGCAATGCGGTAGACGTAGTACATGATCAACGCTACGACCAGGATGTCGAGAATGTCGATGAAATTTATCGTGATGAAACCCATTTGCGCGAGGAGTTAAAAGGATATGCAAATTTAATTAAAATCGGGACACACGCGTGTGTTTTATTGCCTGCCGGTTTTTTTGTCATTGCAGGCTTGACAACCATCCGACAAATTGTAAGACGCGCTATCGGCATTACAACATTTACTTCCGGCAACTGTGGAAGCACCGGATGAAGCCTCCTCCTTTCGGAACGCGTGTGCGGTGCATTCGATACCACGCTCGCGCATGTGCCGGTTATAACCGATTTCCGAGCGCATCGGCCGACCGCGCACGAACAGTGTCACCGACAGTCCGACGACAAAAAAACCGACCGCCACGACGGCCGCTATAACCACGATCCAAAACATTTTAACGGCAAAGAAGAATGAATATCTCGCTACAAAGTTATAAATTTGCATCGAACACCGAAAAATGAGGAGATGTCGGTCATAACGAAGGGAGTCAGGCGGTTTTTCAGGAACAGGTTGCGCGATATAGAGCGTTTCAGACAAAATCCGGCGGAGGTGCAGGCCGAGCAGTTGCACTATCTTGTCGAACATGGGCGGCGCACAGAGTTCGGGCGTGAGCACGGATTTGCAGACCTCACGACAGTCGAGCAACTGCGCGAGCGAGTGCCGATCACCGACTACGAAGATTTTCACGAGCAGATCGCGCGGATGCGGCGCGGCGAGAGCAATGTACTTTGGCCGGGTCTGGTAAGGTGGTTTGCGCGTTCAAGCGGTACGACCAATGCGCAGAGTAAATATATTCCGGTAAGTGCGGCCGGTCTGCGCGATGCGCATCTGCGCGGCCCGCGCGACGTGGCGGCGTTGTTTTCCGACATTTATCCCGACTCGAAAGTGTTCAGGGGCAAGACCCTAACGCTCGGCGGCAGCCGGACGTTGGAGCGTGAAAACGGCATAATGACGGGTGACCTGTCGGCCATTCTGCTCGAAAACACACCGAGTTGGGCGAACCTGCGCCGCGTGCCTAAGGTACGAACGGCGCTGATACCCGATTTCGAGGAAAAAGTCCGGAAAATCTGCCGCGAGGCGGTGCGTCACGACGTGCGGTCGTTCGCCGGCGTGCCGTCGTGGAATCTGGTTATGATGAACAAGGTGTTGGAGTACACGGGACGCGCGAATATCCTCGAAGTGTGGCCCAATATGGAGCTTTTCGTGCATGGCGGAGTGAGTTTCAAGCCCTATCGCGAGGAGTATCACCAGTTAATCCCGACGGCGGCGATGAAATACATGGAAACGTACAACGCATCGGAAGGCTTTTTTGCGATCGCGGATGACCCCACGCGCGACGACATGTTGCTGATGCTCGACTATGGTATCTTCTACGAATTCCTGCCCATATCGCGTTTGGACGACCCGACGGCGGCGGTGGGTGTAGAGGCAGTGCGCACAGGCACGAATTATGCAATGATCATCTCGACGAGCAGCGGACTATGGCGATACGTAATAGGCGACACGGTGGAATTCACCTCTCTTGCGCCGCACCGCATACGCATCACCGGACGCACCAAGCACTTCATAAACGTGTTCGGCGAGGAGGTGATGGTCGATAACGCCGAGCGGGCGCTGCTGGCAGCGTGTGAGGCTACGGGCGCGTTGGTCGCCGAGTACACCGTCGCCCCGGTCTTCATGCACGGGCGGTGCAAAGGGGCGCACGAATGGGTCGTCGAATTTCGCTCACCACCGTCGTGTCTGGATGAATTCGCGGCGGCGCTCGACCTTGCGTTGCAGAACGTGAACTCCGATTACGAGGCCAAACGCTTCCGCGACACCACGCTGCACGCACCGGTGGTTAGCGTTGTTGCTCCGGGAACGTTCATGCGCTGGCTCGAACAGCACGGCAAGGTCGGCGGGCAGAATAAAGTCCCGCGCCTGAGCAATGAACGCACGATGGTAGAAGAAATTCTTAAAATGGGGGATTCATAATTACCTCCCGCGTCCGATCCGCACCGCGCCTCACGGCGCGACTGACGGGACGCTGGTCAGTGATTACTCATTACTTCGTAATTCGTAATTGATAATGTATATCGCGATTGCGGGAAATATCGGGAGCGGTAAGACTTCGTTGGCAGAAATTCTGGCGAGGCGGTGCGGTGCGCGACTGCTGGAAGAGAATGTGAACAACCCCTATCTGAACGATTTTTACGAGGACATGGGGCGATGGTCGTTCAACTTGCAAGTGTCGTTCTTGGAGAGCCGCGTGAGGCAGGCGTTGGAGAACTTCGGGCACGGCGAAGACATAGTGCAGGACCGCACGGTGTATGAGGATGCGCACATTTTTGCCGACAATCTGCATGATATGGGATTGCTCGGCGCGCGCGACTTCGAGACGTATATGCAGATATTCGGCCTTGTGAGTCATCTCGTTCCGAAGCCCGACCTGCTGATATACCTGAAAGCGAGCGTTCCTACATTGATAAGCCAGATCCGCAAACGCGGACGACCGTATGAAATGTCAATCTGCGAGAGCTACTTAGCGCGGCTTAACGATAAGTACGAGCGATGGATCGGCGAAATATACGACGGAGCAGTTGTCGTAATCGACATGAATCGCGAGGATTTCCTGCTCGATTCGTCGGTTGTCGACAGGCTGATGGAGCGCATTACAGAAGTTAAGTCCAAGTTGCCGTGAACTTTCCTGAGGAGTTTACCGCATCGATAACTGCGTCGCTTGGAGCGGAAGAAGCGCAAAGGCTTTTTGCCGCGCTCGATTCGTCACCACCGGTATCGGCGCGCCTTAATCCGCTTAAACTCAGCGCATTACCCAATGGCGCAAGCAGACGCGCGGCATGGTGCGATGAAGGATATTATTTAGACCGGCGACCTCGGTTCGCGCTCGATCCGCTGTGGCACGCGGGGGCATATTATGTCCAGGAAGCAAGCTCGATGTTCATTGCACGCATAGTGCGCGCGGTGATGGATGATTTGCGCATCGCGGGAAGAGGGCTACGAATCCTCGATATGTGCGCCGCACCGGGCGGCAAGACCACTCTTCTGGCATCTCTTACGGGAGAGGATGGACTGGTCGTAGCGAACGAAACGATACGTCAACGCACGGCGGCGCTGGTCGATAATGCAGTGCGCTGGGGGACGGGAAACGTCGTGGTGACGAATAACGACCCTTCTCATTTTCAACGCCTTAGCGGTTTTTTCGATGTAGTGCTGGTCGATGCACCATGTTCGGGCGAGGGAATGTTTCGCAAGAACCCGGAAGCGCGCGCGGAGTGGAGCACGGCTAACGTCCGACTGTGCGCACAGCGACAGCGGCGCATTCTCTCCGATGCGTGGAATGCGCTACGGCCGGACGGTATACTTATATACAGCACGTGCACGTTTAACCGCACGGAAAACGAGGAGAACGTCGAATGGATGGCGCGCGAGCATGGCGGCGAAGGAATCCCGACAGAGGCTTTTTTGACAAATCCGACTACGACAGATTGCTTATCGGAATCACATCCGCCACATTCGGATTCTCATGCGGAAGACTATGGCATCGTGCGTGGTGCGATAGAAACATCAGGCAGGTACGACATTCCGACGTTCCGTTTTTATCCGCATCGTATCGCCGGCGAAGGGTTTTTTGCAGCAGTGATGCGCAAGCCGGATGCCGGCGACACAGCACGCGCGGCAAACCCGAAAGTGTCGCCGCAGCGCCGCAGCGTTTTCGCCGAGCTGCCTAAAAGTGCGCCCGCCGAACTTTCGCGGTGGGTAGCCGAGCCGAATGTGATGCATTTCGCACAGGTCGGCGACAGCGTCTACGGCTATCGAAGCACAACGGTTCGCGACGTGCGTGCGGTCGCCGAATCACTCACAGCGATATACTCCGGCATCGGAATGGGGCAACTCTTTCATGGCAAATTGCGCCCCGCACATTCGCTCGCGCTATTCGGTGGCCTCGCACTTGACGCCGCACCGCAAGCCGCGCTCACGCTCGCCGATGCACTCGATTATCTTCGCAAGAATGACATAAGCCCGGAGTTATTCGCGGAAGGGCTGAACCTTGTCACATACGACGGCCTGCCGCTCGGTTGGCTTAAACGTATCGGCGACAGGATTAACAACATGTATCCCAAAGAGTTACGTATCGCAACGTTATAATTTTCACGCAAAAACTATGGAAATAATTCTCTCGGCAGCGGTTTCGCTCGACGGATATTTGGACGACTGTTCGCCGCAACGGCTGAAATTGTCGAGCGCGGAAGATTGGGCGGCGGTGCAGCGGTTGCGTGCGACGTGCGACGCTATTCTGGTCGGGGCCGAGACAGTGCGGCGCGATAACCCGTCGCTCGTCATTCGCGATGAGCAGGACAGGCGGGCGCGCGCAGATTCAGGAATGGATGCTGATATTGTCAAGGTAGTGGTCACGGCGAGCGGCAACCTTGACCCTGATGCGGCATTTTTCCGCGACGACGCAGGGCACAAGATCGTTTTTGCCACGCGGCGACTGCCACACCTTGAACCACTTGCCGAAGTGATTGTCTCAGAGCACATTACAGCCGCATCGATCGCCGCCGCCCTGAGCAAAAAAGGCTTTCGGCGGCTGCTTGTAGAGGGCGGACAGAAGATTCACACGATGTTCCTCAGCGAGGGCGTGGGCGACAGGTTACGGCTGGCCGTTGCGCCGTTTTTCGTGGGCGAGCCGGGCGCGCCACGTTTAGTCGGCTCGGCAAACTTTGCATGGAACAAAAACCGCCGTATGGCGCTCGAAAGCGTCGAGATGCTGGGCGACACGGCAGTAATGAATTACGCGCTCAGAAGGCATTCGGAGTGACGGACGATATATGATAATTTTTCGTTACGATAAGACGTGGGAGGGGCTTTTGACGGCTGTCTTCGATGCTTACTCGCGGCGACAGTTCCCCGATATGCTGCTCGGCACGGAAGAGCCGGGTCCGATGTTCGCCGACGAGAGCCATACCATCGTGACCGACCCCGAACGTGCCGCACGCGTTTGGGCCGGGCTGTGTCGGCGAGCTGGCAGGCGCGTGAGGAACATGCTCCTGCATGTCTGGCTGTCGGAGGAGCAGGAGGCGGATGCTTTGATCGTACGCTGTATAAAGAAAATCTTCGACGTACGCGGTTCGGTAGCTGGCGATTTCAGTGATCCCGACATGCTGACGGCACATAAAACAGCTATGGCGGTGGCGCGCGAGGCGCAGTTCGTAAGAATGTTCGCGCGGCTTCAAAAGACTACCGCCGGGTCGTATTTTGCGCCAGTCGCACCGAAGTATAATGCACTGCCACTTGCCGTAGAATATTTCCGCGACCGCTTTGCCGACCAGCGATGGCTGGTCTACGACACGCGGCGCAGATATGGTTATTATTATGATTTAGAGACTGTTACGGAAGTAACGCTCGACGATGACAGCCACCTGATAGAGGGCGCGCTCGGCGAAGATATTATCGCGGCGGACGAACGGGCGTTTCAGCAGGCATGGCGCGGCTATCACAAGGCGTTATCTATAAAGGAACGCACGAACCCGCGCCTGCAACGCCAGCACATGCCCTACCGGTTCTGGAAATACCTGACCGAAATGAAGTGATTCGCATGAGCGGCTTTCACTTGCCTTATAGCATAAGAACCGAAAAACACGCACACACAATTCGGCCCGCAGTCAGCTCGCTTCGATTCCGCTCAGCGACCGCGCGGTGGGACGATCGGCCGCTGAATAAAGTCGAAGCGCGGATCGCATTTTTGAAAAATATCGAAAAAAATCATATCTTTGTGTCTGATAAGATGATCGGACGGAGCAGGAAAATATTGTCGATAGTTCTCGCAGCGCTCTTTGCAGGGCACTTTGCGGGAATTACACTTTTTCCTCACATCCATACCGATGAATGGGGGCGTGAATTCACGCACTCGCACCCCTACTCTTCCGACGACCACTCGCACAGCGCGGGCGAACTGCTGATCATCGCCGCTCATTCGGACGCCTCGTTCATCGAAAACGGGAAAATCGTTCTCGGTTCGCCGCCTCCCGTTTCGGAGCGGCTTTTATTTTCTTCCAACGACCGCTGTACGCTCGGTTCTTTTATAAGCGGCAATCCGTTGCGCGGCCCACCTACGCAGTCCGTTCGGGCATAATATCCCGCTTTATTTCCACATTCTTAACTTAGGGCATGTTCCATAAATTCGAAGGAACAGGCCCTGTAATTCGACAAATAATGAAAAATCATATATTTGCCGCGATATTGCTATTCGCGGCAGCCGTTACCGCCGTGCGCGGCAATAATCATCAGCCGACGGATGCAAATTTTACCGGTCACGTACTGAACCGCCAAACACAAGAACACATTCCTCACGCCACGATCACCGTGCGCGGCACGAATATCGGCACGGTGACAGACCGCTCCGGGCATTATCGTCTAAATAACGTTCCTGTGGGAGCGATCACTATCGTCGCTTCGCTCATGGGTTTCGAGACGCAGGAAATCGAGGTCAAAGCCCAGAGCGGCCACACGATAGAAGTGAATTTCGAACTGACGGAGCAGTCCGTTGCGCTCGATCGAATCGTTGTCTCGGCGAGCCGCAGCGCGGTAAGCCAAAGAGATGCCGTGAGCATCGTTAACGTGGTGACACCCGCAGTGTTCGAGATCACGAATTCGGTCGCGCTTGCCGACGGACTTAACTTCCAACCCGGCCTTAGGGTCGAGCAGAATTGCCAGAATTGCGGCTTTCCGCAGTTGCGCATCAACGGCCTCGAAGGCCCTTATACACAGATACTTATAGATAGCCGCCCCATTAACAGTGCGTTGGCGGGCGTCTACGCATTGGAGCAGATTCCGGTGAACATGATCGAGCGCGTGGAGGTGGTGCGCGGCGGAGCATCGGCGCTTTTCGGGTCGAGCGCCATCGGCGGAACGGTCAATATAATCACGCGCGAACCTACGCATAACTCGCTAACCGTAAGCAATATATCGAGTCTTATTTATGGGCGCGCGCCCGACATCGCGACCAATCTCAACGCATCGGTAGTGTCGGACGACCGCAGCACGGGGGTATCGCTTTTCGCCTCGTCGCGCACGCGGGCAGCGCTTGACTATAACGGCGACGGTTTCTCGGAAATCGGCGAAATAAACATGACAAACATTGGATTTCGCGGGTTTTACCGTCCCGCCGCTACGAGCAGGTTGACGCTCGAATACCACACCATCGACGAATTCCGGCGCGGAGGAGACCGCCTCGACCGACCGCCGCACGAAGCCGAAATAGCCGAACAGACCGAACATGCGATTCACTCCGGAGGCGCGAAGTACGACATCTTCTTCGACGGTGGCAAGCATCATCTGCAATTCTTCTCCGCCCTGCAACACATCGACCGCCGCAGCTACTACGGCGCAGGACAAGACCCCGACGCCTACGGGCGCACGGATGACATGTCGTTCGTCACCGGAGGGCAGTATACCCTGCGCATGGATCGCCTTGCATTCATGCCGGCAACACTGGTCGGCGGAGTCGAATATTCGCACAACGCCCTGCGCGACGAGATGCTGGGCTACGGCCGTATAATCGACCAAACGGTGGATATTTATTCCGTTTTTGCGCAGAACGAATGGCGCGGGCAACTGGCGAGCATTCTGTTGGGCGGACGCTTGGACAAGCACAGCATGATGCGCCGGCCGATCCTCGTTCCGCGCATCAGCGGCCGCCTCGCACCCGCGTCATGGCTCAGTCTGCGTACGGGTTATGCCGCCGGCTATCGCGGCCCGCAGGCCTACGACGAAGACCTGCACGTGACAGCCGTAGGCGGCGGAGTGGCGCTTATCCGCGTCGCGCCCGATCTCGAACCCGAACGGTCGCATACGATCACACTGTCCGCCGAACTGATGCGCCGCCGCCCGGACACGGCCTTCCAGCTGCTTGCCGAAGGTTTTTACACACGCCTCGACCATGTTTTCGTCATCGAAGAAGTGGATACCGATGCCGACGGAAACCTCATTCTCGAACGCCGCAACGGCGAGGGGGCGGTTGTCGCGGGAGTGAATCTCGAAGCGAACTACATCGCATCGCGGGCACTACACATAAATGCCGGATTCACCTTACAATCAAGCCGTTACACCGAGCCGGAGCAATGGAGCGAGACTGTCGAACCCGGACGGCGCATGTTCCGCGCCCCTAACGACTACGGCTACCTGACCACTGTCTGGTCGCCCGTACGTCCGCTCGACCTGTCATTATCGGGCATCTATACGGGCAGCATGTTAGTGCAACATTTTGCGGGTTATATCGAACACGACCGCGAGGTGACGACACCAGCGTTCTTCGACCTGAACCTGCGCGCAGCATACGCTTTCAGGCTTCGCGGCGGAGTGGAGTTGCAAGTCAGCATGGGCGTACAGAATGTTTTCAACAGCTTCCAGCGCGACTTCGATCGCGGCCCCGATCGCGATTCGGGCTATATCTACGGCCCCGCATTGCCACGCACGGCATCGATAGGCGTGAGGCTGACGATGTAATGTGATACATCTGCTTCTCTGCTCATTTTCGGACTTCCGCTTAAAGCGGAAGTCCTGCGCGCGCCGAAAACGCATGATGTTCAAGACGACAAAGCAACGTTAAATAAAATCGCATTGTGTGGTTTTCTTGTTAAAAATGCTTTGTTCCGAAAAAAATCATATCTTTGTGCTTTGGAGAATACGGGCTAACAAATCCGAATAAAACAGACGCGCACGCCGAGAAATCATAAGCAAAAGCCATGCATAAAGTTACGACCCTCAACCAATTCATCATCGAAAAACAGGGCGAATATCCCGGCGCCACGGGCGAATTTTCGAGCCTGCTGCACCACATAGGCATCGCCGCCAAAAAAGTACACCGTGAGGTGAACAAAGCCGGACTGGCCGAGATACTCGGCCGTGTCGGCGTTGTGAACGCCCAGGGCGAAGAACAGCAGAAGCTGGACGTCTTCGCCGACCATATATTCCTTGACGAATTGCGCGCCAGCGGCCAATGCTGCGGAATGGCGACAGAAGAGAACAGCGGCATAATAGTCTTCAACGAGGGTTGGTGTCGCGACGGGAAGTACGTAATCTGCATGGACCCGCTCGACGGATCGTCGAATATCGATGTGAACGTATCTGTGGGGACGATCTTCTCGATCTATAAACGCATCTCCCCTATGGGACACGACCTTGCGCTCGACGATTTCCTGCAACGCGGATGCGATCAGATCGCCGCCGGATATATCGTCTACGGCTCGTCTACAATGCTCGTCTACTCGACCGGCAACGGCGTGAACGGCTTTACGCTCGATACGTCCATAGGTGAATTTTGCCTTTCGCACCCCGACATACAGATGCCCGACGACGGCAAACTCTACTCCGTGAACGAGGGCAACTATGCCAACTTCCCAACAGGCGTGAAGCAGTATATAAAATATTGTCAGGAGATCGATCCGCCGACCGACCGACCATACACTACGCGCTATATCGGGTCGTTAGTAGCTGATTTTCACCGCAATATGTTGCGCGGCGGACTATTTCTCTACCCGCCTACTGCCGCTCATCCACGCGGGAAATTGCGTCTCAACTACGAATGCAACCCCATAGCATTCCTCGCCGAACAGTCGGGAGGCGCGGCGACCGACGGCGCGATTGATATTCTCTCAATCAAGCCGCAGACCATACACGAGCGCGTACCCATTTACGTCGGCTCGCGCAATATGGTCGCAAAGCTGATGGAGTTTCTCGAAACAGAAAATTGAGCACGCGCGTGCATATAGGGACTTCTAAAAATTCAAAAGACAAGGCTTGCGACCGAGCCAAAAGCGGAATTTACATTTAGTAAATTTATATTAAGCTACCCGGCAGGCTGGAAAACACGCGCGCGTGTCAGTGCATCGAATTCATGCGGATACTCGCCTTGATCAGGGCGATGGCGCGGATTTTCGACACCGCGACGTCCTTATCGGCATGGTAACTGTTCTGGCTCACCAAACGCACATGTCCCGGTCGATCCGACCGTTGGATGTATTTCACCGTCACATATTCCTCGCCGTCGATGTCGATCGAGAGCAGATACATGTCGCCCCAGAAAACGTCGTCGATATTGTTTATCTGTTTGTAAAGCACTATGTCTCCGCTCTTTAACAACGGATACATGCTGTCACCGGCGACGTAGATCGCACCGTCACATCGCGGAACGTTCGGAATGTGAATATGATCTACGGGCGTGAAACCACTGCTGTCGGTGAAGAGCGGCACGAGACCAGCCGTAGCCTCTATATTATACAAGGGTACGCTCTGGAACGGCACGGTGTTGTCCGTACGCCGTACGAACGGTTTCACGTCGGGCGGCGCGTTAAATATCGGCCCGCGCCCGGTGTCGAACCAGTCGGGATTGACGTTAAGGTCCTGAACCAGAATATTCTTATTGCGCTCCGAGAGCGCCTGTTTGCCCGTTTCGATCATCGAGAGCGCACTCTTTGTTATGCCGAGTCTGCGTCCAAGCTCCTCCTGTGTCAGGCCTAATTCCTTACGTATCAGCTTCAAAGGACTGCTCATGTCTTTTTGTGTTATTATTAGGTCTTTTTTTGATTCAATTATTCGAATCAAATTCAATAATTGAACATATCTTTGTGGTGCAAAGTTAAGCAATTTATTTTCCCCTGCAAAACATTTTCGATAATACTTCATATTAGCAATATTTTATTCTGAAAATGTATAAACAATACGCCAAAAATGAATCTTACCTTTGAGAAAATTATAACCCATGACACATCCGAACGATAACGACTACCGGAACATTGCCGACCGCCTGTTAGAGGCCATCGGTGACAGCGAATTTTTCAATGGAACGGTAGAGTACGAGACTCCCGAATACGACGCACAACTGCGCGTAACGCTGATTATATATCGCGAACCGCTCTTCGACCCTGCCGATCCCGTACACCGCGCCGAACGTATTTCGGCTATCGTTCCCGTATGGTGGGAATACCGTCTTTACGATCACTTCGGCGAGCAGCCAAACGATTTCAGCTGGCGCGAATTCAAAAAACATCTCATCTGATCGCGATATATGGCATATAAAATACAATAATCAATATGTTTTTGTATTCTACATTTCCGCATCGCTTTTATTATTTCGAGTGGAAGATGATATTTCTTTAATTTAATTAAAAACGGGGTTTCCGGGCGGCTGTCCAAGGCCTATCTTCTGCGGGGACGCCCGCGCGCCACCGGAATTGTGCTTTCCGTCTCGCAAGGCCTGTCGGAGACGTCCAAATCAGAGGCGGAAAGCCAACTTCGTTAGAGTCTGTACCTGCAAAATAACACTAAGAGTTTGTCTAGATTTCCTGTCGAAGTTATTTGATGTTTATTTTGACTTCGTCTTCCTCCTTCGCGTCTCGGCAGAGTTCAAGCTACGCTTGCTCTGCTCTCGACTTGTCGTCGGTTCGGATGATTTCGGCGGGTAATTTTGCAGACGTAGCGGTGACTACGGCGAAAAATTTTCCGCCGAAAGGACCGGAAAGAAAACCAAAGAACAAAAACAGGAAATTCTAAACAAACTCTAATCCCGAACATGTCAGAAAACCATGAAGAGAGAGATGCGGAGGCCGTGCTCGGATTCACCGAGTTCGCCTCCGCCGTCCTTTCTTATATAAAGCCAACGCCGTTCCACAGCACCTATTACCGTGTGTTAGAGCGTTTTGCGCGCGGCGATATCCGAAAACTCATCGTCTCCGTACCGCCGCAGCACGGTAAATCACTCGGCGCGTCGATACTGCTGCCGGCTTACATTCTGGGGCAAAATCCCGACTGCAAGATAGCGATCGCATCGTATAACGCGACGCTCGCCTCGCGGTTCAACAAGCGCGTGCAGAGGATCTTAGACTCGGAAAAATACATCGCGCTGTTCCCCGACACGCGCATAAAGCCGCCGGGCGGCAAGTCCGAGTACGTGCGCACATCGACCCAGACCGAGATAATCGGGCGCAGCGGAGAGCTTTTTTCTGTCGGGCGCGAAGGGTCGCTCACTGGTAACGAAGTCGATCTTTTCATTCTCGACGACCTTTACAAAGATGCGATGGAGGCCAATTCGCCCGTCGTGCGCGAGAATTGCTGGGAATGGTACACATCTGTGGTGCGCACACGCCTGCACAACGACTCGTCGGAACTGATCGTTTTCACGCGCTGGCACGAGGACGACCTCATAGGCAAGATACTCGCAAAAGAGCCGCACACGTTGCTGCGTGAGTGGGGCGACATCGACACGCTGCCGCCACAGCGATGGCTCGTGGTGAATTTCGAGGCGTTGAAGGAAGGATTGCCGACCGAGATCGACCCGCGCGACGAAGGTGAGGCGCTATGGCCGCAAAAGCACAGTCGTACTCTTTTGTTGGAGAAACGCGCGCTGGATGCCGCACGTTTCGACTGCATGTTCCAGGGGCGGCCATCGCATCCCGGCGGCTTATTATACGGCAGCGATTTTCGGACGTATAACGCTATCAGTGAAGAAATTGTGCGAAAGGGGTGCTACGTCGATACGGCCGACCTGGGCGACGACTATCTCTGTGCCGTATGTTACGACATCGGCCTCAGCGGCACGATCTACATCACCGATGTGGTCTACTCGCGCGAGCGGATGGAAGTTACGGAGCGCCTGGTCGCAGACATGCTCGTGCACTGCGAGACGCGCATCGCTTTTGTCGAAAGCAACAACGGCGGGCGCGGGTTTGCACGTGCCGTGAGTGCGTTGGCGCGGCATGTACGGTTAGAATGGTTTCACCAAAGCGGCAATAAAGAAGCGCGCATACTGACCAACTCCGCCACAGTGATACATTGTTTGCGGATGCCCTCCGACTGGGCTGCGCGCTGGCCGGAGTTCCACAACCATTTGGTCACCTACCGACGGCTGTTCGCTTCTAATCGTTGGCACGACGCTCCTGACGTTCTCACCGGTATCGTAGAGCGCGAAGTGAGCGGTATGGCGGAGAAAAAGTTAAAGGTGTTTAAGTAAGGTCTTTTCGCACAAATTTGTTTTTCATAAAGATTAAGACTATATTTGCGAAGACACCTTATTTACAGTCACTAAACCGAATTAAAAATGAAAATAAAACTAATTTTTTCGAGTGCGCTTTTCGGCTTACTGATCGCCGTAATTGCCTGTAACTTCTCTGGCGAAAGTTCGAAAAGCGGAGTAAAGATCACACCGGAACAAAGAGCCCAAATCGAGCAGGTAGGCATCCTGCACAACAAGGGACTCGATTTCGTCATCAACGACCTGATGAATGAAAAGATTCGCCTGTTCGAAGAATCGGGCAGTAATCCTCAAACGCGGAGTTCTTCTGGCGGAGCATTTCCAGAGACTTTCGATTTCGAGCAAGTGGTTCGCAACTCTACCGAAAACTTTATGAAAACGGCAGACATGGAACTGGAAGATGACTTTTTCGACAAGGTCATGCCTATCACAAGAATCAGTGCTTTCACGAGAAGCAGCGCAGAGGAGAGAGATGCCGAAATCATGGAAGTCCTCACTCCTTTCCAACAGGAGTATTACAACCGGATTATGGATGTCGTTTACAGGAAAGGGATGACCCTTGAACTTCTAAGGAAAGAGTTTGCAAAACTGGATGAAGAGATCATCAGGAAAGCTCCGACAGCAGAGGAGGCCGAACAATTGCTTATTGCAACAAGCATCGGTGTCAACTCCGGCGAATATTGGACTGAAAACCTTATGAAGTGGAACACCATTCTGAACTCGCGGATCGTGCGTGCCATCGATCCTTCCGAAGATTTATATTGGGAGATAATGGGAGGCGCGGTGACAAGGTCGGATTCGGTGTCGGGGTCGGGACCCACTATAAATTTATATCTTCCGCATCCGAATCATAACGGCTATTTTATAATGATCACTCCGGAAGGCGCTCTATTTTTGCAGGAATGTCCGGCGGGATTGATTTATAGACCGGAATTGTGTACTTGCGATTGGCCTAAGCCAGACGAAGAGCCGTCAGGCAGTTCTAATCCTTCTGACCTACAAGATGTCGTTGATCTTTTGGCTGTTGATTTGGCCGCGGCAACGTGGGGATTGTGGGGAGGCCCTAAAGCAGCACTTGGAGCAGGGCTTGGTTCTTCTGCCTGTGCAGGTATTTATCAATTAATAAAAAACTGGTGGTTTTGATTATGGAAAAGAAAAAGTTCCTAAAACAATTTCTGATAGCTGTAGTTATATTGAGCATTTTCATGGCTTTTATCAGGGCTTTCGTAGAACGAAGCGACTCAGAAATAGCGATGCCTATTTTTATGGGTATGCTTATTGGTGCGACTATTGCCTCTACCGCGTTTTTAATAGTAATTAGGCGCAATAAATTAATAAAATTTGAGGACGAGACAAAAAGGAGCAAAAAAGACGAAGAAGAACGGAGGATAGATTAGGTATTTCAAACGTTTTACGCGCGTTCGAAATAACACATGAAAAGAGGGTTCGTCTTTCAAAACGAACCCTCTTTTTATTTTTATGATGCCATTCCGCTGACTAACTAAAAATACCGCATCCGGAAATCGCGGACGTTACTACGATCGTAGAGAGCACGCATTATCGACTCGTTGAGGAAATATTGAGCGACCGATTCGAGACGCAGACGCTGGTCAATTTCGGTCGTATTTTCCTCATGCGTGATGTTGGTGACTTCGAACATATAAACACCCATATTACCCTGCACGGGCGCAGACAGCCTGCCTACTTGCGTCGCGGCAGTAATAGCACCTACCAAACGTGGTTCCATCCCGCCTATGCCCGGCAGACCGAACGACGAGAACGCCAGACCCTCGACTTCCTGTATTTCGAGCGCGCGCGCAGCGGCTATCGCATCTATCGACCCTCCGGCGGCTGTCATTTGCTGAGCGATCATGTCGCCTTTGGCTCGCTGGCGCAACAATGTCCGAATTTCCGGCGTAACTGCTTCTATCGGCGCTATCCCGTCTTCGACGATATCGGTAAGCGAAGCGACGATGACGAAATCGCCGAATTCCTGAGGTTCGGACACCGCGCCGCGTTTCTCGCCGAATGCCCAACGCACGAGCTGACGCGAATTTTCGATGCCGCTCACGTTACGATCGCCACTCTCGATACGCGCCACACGGCGCGGCAGAGCCATATCGGTAACAGCGGCGTTGAAAGCCTCCTGCCCCGAACGCGCATTATTATAGAATTCGCGCGCGCGGTTCATTGCAGCAGCATGTGTAACACTGCTCGGACGCACCGTATATTGCACCGTTGCGATGCGCACTTTGCGCACCGGCGCGCTTCTCTCCGTGACGTGGACAAGGAACGTCGCGCCACCCTCCGCAACGCGCACGATCTGCCCGCGTGGCGTCGAAATCAGAGCCTCCATGATCGCAGGGTGCTGTTGTTCGAAGACCAATGGGTCTACCGTCCCGACATCGCCGCCGTCGAGCGCCGTCTGAATGTCTTCCGAATGCTGGCGCGCCAATTGCGCGAAATTCCCGGCGTTCACAACTCTCATCAGGCTGTCGGCCGGCGCATTATCCAACAACACTATTATGCTGAATCTCACCGAGTCGGGAATCATGCGCGACTCGGCCAACCGCGACATCGTGAACATCTCACCGCGAAGTACGGGGCCATAGAACGCCTCCGGCTGTCCGCCGAGCAGAGCCGCCGCAACCGATGTTTCCACCTCCGCCTCTCTCGCAAAACGCGCAGGCGTGCGATCCTCCGAATTGAGGGCGGCAAAAGCCGCCGGATTTTCCGCCGCTGCAAATCGCGCCGCCAGATCTTCGGCATGTCTGTAACCCGCCGCCATATCGTCGGCCGACGGAATTATATCAAACACCACATATTCTATGCCGCGCGACGCCGTGCGACGGAATCGGCTCTTATGGTTGGCATAATATTCCCTCACCTGCGCATCCGTAACGCTGACCGCCTCGTCGTCCACCGAAGTGTAGGGCACGAAGATTACCCGCGCGTCGAACGCATTATTCTCGGCATTTACACCCGATCGTACGTCTATGTCATTTACTTTCAGCCCGTTGGCCGCCAACACTCCGAACTTCGACATCATCCGCTCGTCGTTCATCTGCTTTTGTATGAAGCTCCACATCATTTGTTGCTCCCACCCCATATTTTCGATGAAAAAGCGCAACATCTGCATGTCGAACATCCCCGTCTCCGGATTGCGGAAGTAGCTCATGATCACCGGCGATAAGAATACGCCGCTTGTCATGTCAATCTGCTCGCGCTCCGAATTGTTCAGCCCCAAAAATGTGAACCCCGGTATGAACGAATGTCTCATTATCAGTTCCATCCACGCCGCATCGAAAGCCTGATCGCCCGTATCCGTGCCGCCGCCCATCATCCTGATGAGATTATCCTGAGTATGCATCTCCTGCGAGAACTCCGAATATTTGATCTTCACGCCATTAATTTCAGCCACCACCGGGTCCTTGCCTCCTGTTCCCGGCCCGATGTCGCCGAGTATGAATGCGAGCAGTGCGATGAGTATGATTGCCGTCAGAAACCAGCCTCCTTTGGTGCGTAGTGTGTTTAAACTTGCCATATTGCCTTGTGTCGATTTAAGTTACCTATGTTATCACGGATAAAAACGGTCAAAGATAGTGATTTTCTCTTTATTGTCTGTTTTTTCGATTAAAAATCGTCATTCTTCCCGTTTCACTATGCGTATCGTGCGGCGGGTTTTCTGAGTAAGAAAAATATTTTCGCAGGCGGCATATTTTTCGAGAAGCTCCGGCGTATATCCGCGTATCGTAAGCAACTGCATATCAGTATTATACGCCGTACGAAAGCCGCGCGCCTGGAGTTCGCCGACCACTTCCGCAAGGCGGCGCGAGTTGTCGATGCAAAGACTCAGGCTCACGGCCGAGCTTTGTATCAGATTTATTTTCAAACCGTAAGCGCCTAAAAGCGTGAATACTTCGGCGAGACGCTCTTCGAGCACGAACGAAAAATCGTCGGGACGCACGGTAAGCAATACCTGCGCGTGTTTGAGGATCAGCACCGGAACTTCTATCTGTCCCTTCATTTCGCGGCGTATCGCGCTGCCTCGTGCCGAAGGATCGGCAAACGAGCGCACGAAAAGCGGTATCTCCTTGTTCTGCAACGGTTTAATCGTTTTCGGATGTATGATCTGCGCACCGCCGTAGGCCAGCTCCACCGCGTCGAGATACGTCAATTCGGGTATATGCACCGCATCGGAGAACGCTTTGGGGTCGCAGTTCATCACACCCGGCACGTCTTTCCATATCGTAAGGCTCTCGGCGTCGAGAATATTTGCCACGACGGCTGCCGAATAATCCGATCCTTCACGCCCAAGCGTCGTCGTCACTCCATAGGGCGAAGCGCCGATAAAACCCTGAGCGACAAAGACATCCGCCCCGTCGTCATCCGTCGCACGCAACAGATGCGAAGCCGAACGCCACATATCGACATTGGCATCGCGGTGGCGCGTATCGGTCACGAAACACGTACGAATATCTATCCATTTTGTGCTCACACCCGTCGCCGCAAGATATTCCGCGACGATCGCCGTCGAAACCAGCTCGCCATAGCTCACCACCGCGTCATACCAATAATCGTAGTCATGCGTCGCGGGATCGCCCGTACGCAATGTGTTTTCGACCTGCGCAAACAGTTCTGCCACACGGTTCGGTATACCTTGTTCTCCGAACAGCCCCGTACAAATTTCCGCATGATATGCACGGCTTTCCGACAGTTTTTCTGCCGCACCGGCACGGTCGCCGCTCATAAAATGCTCCACCACCGCCTCCAACGCGTTGGTAGTCTTGCCCATAGCCGACACCACCACGAACAGCCGCCCGCCCGTCGAACCGACAATTTCCCTCAGGTTCTTCACCCCTTCTGCCGAGCGCACCGACGCTCCACCGAACTTATATACTTTCATTCTGTTAAGAATTGAACAACTCTCCCTGCCACACGTTACGCTCGGCAAGGCGCGCCTCGAACATCTGCAAAAGTTGCTCGTTACGCACCGAACCCCACGTCGGACCTGCCTGAAAACGTGGCGGCGTCTCGCTCGCAAACCGCTCGACAACAAGCGTGGGACGCAGTCGGCGCACAATCTCGATAAAAAAATCCACGTATTCCGGCAACTGCCAGAACCGATACCGCGCCGGATTGAGGCGATAATCTTCGGCCATCGGCGTGCCGCGAAAAATCTGCAACTGATGGAACTTGACCGTCGTAAGCGGCAGAGCGTTAATCACCGCCGTCTGCCTGATCAGCATATCGTCAGTCTCGCCCGGCAGACCTAAAATAAAGTGCGCTCCCGTTGCAATACCGCGTGCAGCGGTGGCCTCGACCGCCCGCCGCGCACACTCGAAATCGTGGCCGCGATTCACCGACCTCAGCGTCTTGTCGTAACACGACTCGACACCATACTCGATAGCAACATACTTGTTCTCAGCAAGTTGCGCGAAATAATCCAGTTTTTCATCGTCGATGCAGTCGGGACGCGTCCCGACCACAATACCCACCACTCCTGGCACTGCCAACGCGCGGTCATAAATCTCGCGCAGCCTGTCTAACGGCGCATAAGTATTCGAGAACGACTGAAAATAAGCGAGATAGCGCTCGGCGTGCCGGTAGCGGTTACGATGAAATTCAATTCCTGTTTTTAACTGCCGCTCCACTCTGTCGCCCTCCATGCAGTACGATGGCGTGAACGCCTCGTTATTGCAGAACGTACACCCGCCGACCCCTACCCGACCGTCCCGATTCGGACACGTGAACCCCGCATTCACGGCCAGCTTCTGCACCCGCCCGCCAAAAGCCTTCCGGAAATATCCCGAATAGCTGTTGAACCGCCGCGTATCGCCCCAAAGATAGGTCATTAGTCATTTACAAAAAAGTCTGTCCCATAATTAATGAGACAGACTCTGCAAAGAACAAACTACATTATTTCACCTCCCACGTCGCACCGCTGCGCAGCAGTTCATCGACGTTGTTCAGCGCGCGTTTAGCCCTCACGCGGTCTACCTGCTCGCAGACGTTGAAATCGTAGGTGGTGTCTTCAACCGCGCGGATAACACCCAGCGCGACGGGATATGTCGGCGCTTTCATGTTCACCAGCATCATGTGCACACCCGGATTCGGCTCATGGGCATTGTGCACGAGAAGATCTTCCTCCGTGATGCCGCCCACCCCGATCTGCACGACCATCAGTTTATTCCCCACCTGAATCAGCCCCTTATCGCGGTTCTTACCGAATATCATGCGCTCGCCGTGTTTCAGAGAGATCGTGCGCTCTTCGCGCATTTCACGGTCTTCGGCAAAATCGTTGAACGTTCCGTCGTTAAAGATTATGCAGTTCTGCAATATCTCGACTACCGACGTTCCGTCGTGCCGTGCCGCCGCGACCATGCAGTCTTTGGTCAGTTGCACCTCCATGTCGATCGACCGCGCGAAGAACGTTCCGCGTGCGCCCAGAACGAGTTCGCCCGGAGTAAACGGATGCTCCACCGTTCCGAACGGCGAAGTTTTCGTCACCTTGCCCAGATCAGACGTCGGCGAGTACTGCCCTTTCGTCAGGCCGTATATCTCGTTGTTGAACAGCAGGATATTGATGTCTATGTTACGCCGTATGGCATGAATGAAGTGGTTTCCGCCGATGGCCATCGAATCGCCGTCGCCCGTGGTCACCCACACCGAAAGGCGCGGATTGGCCACCTTTACGCCCGTCGCAATGGCGTTCGCGCGCCCGTGTATACCGTGAAACCCGTAAGTATTCACATAATAAGGAAAGCGTGACGAGCAGCCGATGCCCGAAACGAATGCGAACTTCTCGTGCTTGTACCTCTTATCCGCGTTGGCGATCTCCGGCAGCGCCTTGATCACCGAGTTCAGGATCGCATAATTTCCGCATCCGGGACACCATTTAACCTCCTGATCGCTCTTGAAATCGGCAGGTGTATATTTCAGTTGTTCGCTCATAGCTATTTTCCTCCTTCGGCTAACAAACGGTTAAACTCTTCTTTCAACTCCACGACCGTGAACGGCAACCCCTGCACTTTGTTGTATTGCAGGTATTCGAACTCCTGGAAGTTCATCCTCAGATGATTGGCAAACTGCCCTTCGTTGAGTTCGCACACCACCAATTTCTTGTGGTTGCCGAGCACCTCGCGCGTGTTTTTCGGCAGCGGGTTGATATAGTTGAAATGCGCCAGCGCGATGCTTTTGCCCTCAGCCTGCAACTCTTCGACCGCCGTCATCAGATGACCCTTCGTGCCGCCCCATCCGATCACCAGCAAATCCGCATTTTTATCGCCCACAATCGTCTGCTTCGGGATAAACTCCTGCACGCGCGCCACTTTCTCGGCGCGAATTTTCACCATCCGCTGGTGATTAATTGGATCATGGCTGACAGCGCCTTTTAAAAAGTCTTTTTCCAGCCCGCCGACGCGGTGTTCGAGGTCTTTCGTTCCCGGTATCGCCCAGTTGCGCGCCAGACGCTTCTCATCGCGCTTATAGGTAAAGTAACCACCCTCAGGCACTTTGTTCACGATCGGCGCGTTGATGCGCGGATAGTCCGTCATCTGCGGTATCTTCCAAGGCTCGCTGCCGTTGGCGATAAACCCGTCCGTGAGCAGTATCACCGGCGTCATGTGCTCCAATGTGAGCTTGCTGGCATGGAACGCATAGTCGAAACAATCAGACGGCGTGCTCGCCGCCATGACCACCAGCGGACACTCGCCGTTACGCCCCCACACCGCCTGCATCAGGTCGGCCTGTTCAGGCTTCGTGGGCATCCCCGTCGAGGGGCCACTCCTTTGTACGTTCACGATCAGCAGCGGCAGCTCGGTCATCACCGCAAGGCCTATTGCCTCCGATTTCAGCGACAGGCCCGGCCCCGACGTCGTGGTAACCGCAAAGTTGCCGGCAAACGCCGCACCTATGGCCGTGCATATCCCCGCAATTTCGTCCTCCGCCTGCAACGTCTTCACGCCCAAGTCCTTACGTTTCGACAGCTCTTCGAGTATTACCGTTGCGGGCGTAATGGGATACGACCCGCAGAACAGCGGCAGACCGCTTTTCTCCGATGCCGCGATACAGCCCCATGCTACGGCCTGATTGCCGTTGATGCTGCGGTAAAGCCCTTTTTCGAGGTCGCCCTTCGGCTTGATATTATACGTGTTCGCAAAGACGTGCGTATTCGCACCGTAGTTGAACCCGCCTTTCAGCGCCAGCAAGTTCGCCTCCGCCAGCTCGGGTTCTTCCTTGAATCTCTTGCGGATATATTTCTCGGTGTAGTCGAGCGGTATATTATAAAGGTAAAAGCAAATACCCAGAGCAAACATGTTTTTGCACTTGGTCGCGGTCTTCTGATCCAAGTCCAGACCGGCCAGCGCCTCGCGCGTCATTGTCGTGATGTTCGGATAGAGCACGTCGTGCGCATCGATTTTCAGCTCGGTGATCGGGTCTTTGGTGCAAAACCCTGCCCGCAGGATCTGCTTTTCGCCCCACAGATCGCCATCGCAGATCAACATGCCTCCACGCTTCAGCCATTTCGCTTCTTTATACAAAGCCGCCGGATTCATCGCGATCAGCACGTCGCAATAGTCGCCCGGCGTAAGCACCTTCGTGTCGCCGATGCGTACCTGAAATCCCGAAATTCCTGCTACCGTACCTTGCGGTGCGCGGATTTCGGAAGGAAAGTCGGGGAATGTCGAGATCCCCATCCCCATGAATGCCGAAGCATCCGAGAAGAGTGTCCCCGTGAGCTGCATTCCGTCGCCGGAATCGCCCGAGAAACGAATCACTACGTCGTTCAGTTCGACGATGTTAGGTTTGCCCATGATCAAGGTTTATAGATGATAGGGGCTTGCCAAAATCCAAGACACGCGCGCGTTTTCCAGCCTGCCGGATGCCCGTTTTTCGGTGCAAGTTTACTTAGACGTAAATGAGCATTTCGGCGAGGAAGCGTGAACGCAGTATTTTCGGATTTTTTACAAGTTCCCTGATTTTGCCCGCGAAGTTACTAATTAATATCCGAACCCGCCAAACTTTCGTGTTAATTTATTCACAATAAGTTTTTCAGACGGTGCACGCGTGCGCCCGGCAGGCCGGAAAACGCACGCGCGTGTTTGTTTTTCCGAAAAATTATAGTTTACTTTGCTGAACGGGTAAAAATTTATAGAATTATGATGGAATTCGAAGTTGTCGGCGGACATAGACTGCGGGGCGATATCACGCCGCAGGGAGCAAAGAACGAGGCGTTGCAGATACTGTGCGCCGTGATGATGACCCCCGAGCGCGTGGTCATCGAGAATATACCGGAGATCGTGGATTGCCTGCAACTGATAGACCTGCTGGGACGGCTGGGCGTCGAGGTCGAAAAACTCGGCACGGGGAAGTACGCTTTCCGTGCGGCGAATATCGATGTGGAGTACATGAAGACCGAAGATTACCGTCGGCGCGCGTCGAAATTGCGCGGTTCAGTGATGCTGCTGGGCCCAATGTTGGGGCGTTTCGGCGTGGGCTATATGCCTAAACCGGGCGGCGACAAGATCGGGCGGCGGCGGCTGGATACACACTTCATCGGGTTCGAAAAACTGGGTGCACGGTTCAATTTCGACACCGGCAGCAGTTTCTTCACGGTCGAAGGGCGGGATATGCGCGGAGCTTACATCCTGCTCGACGAGGCATCGGTGACGGGGACGGCGAATGTGGTGATGGCAGCGGTGCTGACGCCGGGTTTTACGACAATCTACAACGCTGCGTGCGAACCATATCTGCAACAGCTCTGCAAGATGCTAAACCGTATGGGTGCGAAGATTTCGGGCATAGGGTCGAACCTGCTCACCATCGAGGGCGTGGAGCGGCTGGGCGGCACCGAGCACCGCATGTTGCCCGATATGATCGAAGTGGGCAGCTTTATCGGAATGGCCGCGCTCACACGGTCGGAGATAACGATAAAGGACGTTTCGTATCCCGATTTGGGCATCATACCCGAACAGTTCCGGCGCATGGGCATACATTTCGAGCAACGCGGCGACGACATATATATCCCTGAGCAGGAGCAATATACGATAGAGAGTTTCATCGACGGGTCGATAATGACCATCGCCGATGCGCCGTGGCCGGGACTGACGCCCGACCTGCTGTCGATATTCCTGGTGGTGGCGACGCAGGCTAAGGGAGCGGTGCTGATCCACCAGAAAATGTTCGAAAGCCGCCTGTTCTTTGTGGACAAACTCATCGATATGGGTGCGCAGATAATCCTCTGCGACCCTCACCGCGCAACGGTCATCGGGCACGGACATAGCGTACGCCTGCGCGCCACGACGATGTCGTCGCCCGATATTCGTGCGGGAGTCGCGCTGCTGCTCGCCGCCATGTCGGCCAAAGGAGTGAGCCGCATCCAGAACGTCGAGCAAATCGACCGCGGGTATCAGAACATCGACCTTAGGCTCAATGCTCTCGGGGCGGAGATACGGCGCGTTACGGAATAGGCATAATAATCCGCAGATTTTTCGCGTTCGTTCGGCAGCGATACATTCGCGCGTGGCTTATTGGCTACCGCGAAACTTGTAATTTTAATTGAAATAACGTGTTCCGATTCGCATCGTCATATATGTTTTATCTGCTGCTGCTCGTGCCGCTGATGGTCGGGGTATGGATCGTCGCGTTGCAGATGCAGAAAAGGCGCGTACGGAAGTTCGGTGATCCGCAGACAGTCGCACAACTGATGCCCGATGCCTCGCCGCGCAGAATGCGTAACAAATTCATCCTGTTGCTTGCGGCTATTGCGCTTATAGTCACGGCTTTGGCGCGCCCGCAGTCGGGGTCGAAACTCACGGAGCGCGAGCGCACGGGAGTGGAATTGATGCTGGTGGTCGATGTGTCGAACAGCATGTTGGCGGAAGACCTGCGGCCCAACCGTCTGGAAGTCACAAGAATTGCAATCGGGCGATTGATGAACGATTTGGGGCAAAACCGCGTGGGAATCGTTGTTTTTGCAGGCGAGGCATACGTGCTGCTGCCAATAACGTCTGACTTCGTGACAGCGCGCACGTTCGTTAATCGCCTGTCTACCAACATGGTGGTCGAGCAGGGCACGGCAATGGGTGCGGCTATCGAGCTGGCGGCGAACTCGTTTTCGTCGATGAGCGAGGGCAGCCGCGTGATGATCGTCATCTCGGACGGCGAGAACCACGAAGATGACCCGCTAGAAGCAGCAATGCTTGCGGCCGGACGCGGAATCGTCATCCATACTATCGGGATCGGCACTCCCGAAGGGTCGCCCATAATGCTCGACGGCGACTATATCCGCGACGAGAACGGGCAGATCGTGGTGAGCAAGCTCGACGAGGCGATGTTGCAGCGGGTGGCGCTGGCAGCGGGCGGGGCGTACGTCCGCGCGACGAACCGCAGTATCGGTCTCACGGAGATCGTCGAGATGGTGAACAATACGGAGAGTGTGACATTCCGCGCGATGGTTTTCGACGAGTGGCACGAGTATTTCCGCTGGCTGCTCATTGCCGCGCTGGCGTTGCTGCTGGTCGAAATGCTGATGCTCGGCCGCAAAAGCCGCATCCTCGCACGGTTTAATGTTTTTAAATAGAAAATTGGGCGGCTCGCAGCCAGCGTAGGGTTGCTCTGAGCAAAGCGAAGATCAAGCGGCCCTACGCCGCCGGTGGCTGCGGGCCGCATTTGTGAAAGACATCGAAAAATTATATAAACTGTCATCATTAAGATGAAAAACCATATCATTTGCCTTTCCGCTCTCATGTTGCTGTCGAGCATGGCATACGCCCAAATCCCAGACGACGTCGGGCGGCGTGCCGAGCCTGTCGAAATAAACCGCGAACAGCCGCGAATGCGCACTGTGAGCTATGCGTCGCAGGATGAAGCCATTGCAGGCGACCGCAGCGAGCAGTCGCGTTATTTCCGTCCTATCGCAGAGTGGGCACGCACGACGGACGGCGCAGGCAATGCCGTCTACACGGGTATTTTCCGCGTGCCGTTCGCGTGGCTCGAACGCCAGCACTTTCTACATATCGGTGCGGCGACGAGCAGTTATGTGGTGCGGGTAAACGGCACGGAGGCAGGTTATAACCAGAGCGGGCGCACGGCGGCGGAGTTCGACGTTACGGCTGCATCGCAAGAAGGGCCTAACACCGTCGAGATCACCGTTCTGCGCGACCCCGCGTCGGCAATTTTGCAATCCGCACAAACGCCGCCTGCCATAACAGGCGAGACATACGTGGTCTCGCAACCGCGCATACGCATCCGCGATTACACGGCGCGCGCCAATCTTGCGGGCGATATAACCAGCCTTGAATTGGGCGTAATCGTGAAGAGCCACCTGTTGAATCCGAAAAGCGTGCGCGTCTATTACGCGCTGTTCGACCCGGACGGACGGCCCGGCCCGTATGGTCATCGCGACGCCGATTTCGAGATGAAATTGGAGGATACGGTGCGGTTTTTTGTCAATATTCCCGACCCGCGCCCCTGGTCGCATGAGTCGCCGAGCACCTATACGCTCGCGCTGCGGCTGCAACATGAGGGGCGGTTTACGGAATACGTGGCATATAATATAGGACTGCGCACGGTCGATGTGCGCGATGGCGAACTGTTTATCAATAACCGCCCCGTGCCGATCCACATGGCGGATTATTCTTTCGGCGGCTCAGTGGCAGAGGCTGAACGCGAACTGCGCGCACTGAAACAGAGCGGCATAAATACCATCAAGGTGCGCGGTTCCCCGCAGCCTGAGGCGTTCTATGCGCTGTGCGACCGCCTGGGTCTGTACGTCTGCAATCAGGCCGACATCGACACGCGGGCGCACGGAGAGTCGCGCGCCGTGGGCGGCAACCCGTCGAACGATCCGCAGTGGGCGGCGGCATTCGTCGATCGCGCGGTTACGATGTACCGCACCTCGAAAAATCACCCGTCGGTCGTAATGTTCTCGTTGGCCGAGAATTCCGCCAACGGTTACAATCTTTACGAGAGTTATTTTGCGATTCGGGAGCTGGAACACTACCGTCCTGTGGTCTACCTTGATGGCGAGGCCGAATGGAACTCCGATGCGCTACGCGCCGCACTTCACGCGCGAGCGCCTGTGGGATTGGAGCGGCGCGTGAGAATAGAAACCACACCGGCAACCGATGCGGTTTCGGGCGCAGCGCCGACTATAAGCACAGGCCCGCGCGAGGGAACTTTTATCATTCATAATAACAATCTCACCGCTCCGCTGCGCGCGGCGACATTGATATGGACGGTACGGCAGGGGCGACGGGTGGTCGAAAGAGGCGAGACGGTGGTCGCAGAATCGATTCGCGCCGGTGAGAGTGCTACGGCCACCGTGACGTACGGGAAAGCGAAACGGGGCACGCCGCTCACGGTCGAGCTTACGGTCTATCGCCCGCGCGAGGCGTTCGATCCTGCACCGATCGCTTTCGGCGGCCGGCGCAACCGCAATGCTCTGCCAGCGCACCTCATCCGCCTCACCGAACAAACGTTCAATATTCCTTTTTAGGAAAGTGTTCACACAAGTTTTATCATCCGGCAGGCTGAGAAGCACACATGTAGCGTCCCGCCGCGTGGTTTTCATAGAAAACCGCAAAATTCGTAATTTTTAATTCTTAATTGAATTGAATGGAATCTTTCCTTGCGCAGCTGGCGGCGAATCTGTATGAGCGGTACGGCGACGGGGTGTCGGAGCTGACAGTCGTGTTTCCGAGCCGCCGTGCAAGGATTTTTTTTACCGATGCACTTGCGCGGGTCGTGGCGCGGCCGGTCTGGCAACCGACGTTCCGGTCGATAGACGAGCTGGCGGAGGATATCGCGGGCACGGCGGCGACCGACCGCACGCGGCTTATCGTCGAACTTTACAAAGTCTATTCGCGCCACCACGACGAGCCGTTCGATGCGTTCTATTTCTGGGGCGAGACGCTGCTGGCGGACTTCGACGGCGTAGATAAGTATCTGATCGACAGCGATATGCTGTTCAAGAATGTTGCCGACTTGAAGGAGATCGACGCGGGGTTCGATTCTCTCACGCAGGAGCAGCGCGATGTCGTCACGCGTTTCTGGCGCAGTTTCGGCGAGGAGCGCGATTACTCCGACGAGCAGCGGAAGTTCAAAAAAATCTGGAACACGCTTGGGGCGATCTACCATGAATTCCGCGCCGCGCTCGCGGATGCCGGACTCGCCTATACGGGGATGGTCTACCGCCGCGCGGCCGAGATGATAAAGGCGGGCGAAGTCGCCGTAAACGATTTTCCGAAACGGTTCGTTATCGCGGGATTCAATGCGCTGACGGAAAGTGAAAAAGTGTTGTTCGAGCACCTCGCGCGTGAACACAAGACGGAGTTTTTCTGGGATTACGACCACTATTATCTCGACGACCAGACGCAGGAGGCGGGGCTTTTTCTGCGCGAAAACATGCGGCGGTTTCCGCAGCGCGTTGCGCTGTCTTATGACTATAAAGGTTTTTCGGCGGCCAAGAATATCACCGTTGTAGCCGCGCCGTCGGATAGTTTGCAGTGTAAATATGTGGCGGAGTTTATCGCCGACGTGCGCTGCCGGAGCGGTGATGCACAAGGCGATGCCGCACTCGACAAACGCACGGCGATCGTGCTCACGGACGAGAATCTTTTAGTCCCCGTACTCCATTCCATGCCGCCTGAGGCAGAGCGCATTAACGTCACGATGGGCTATCCGCTGCACCTCACGCCCGCATATTCTTTCGTAGAGCGGCTCATCACGCTGCGGCAACGGCAGCGCATTCGCGACGGCGTGCAGATATTCTACCACGAAGATGTGCGCGGGCTGTTGGAGCATCCGTATGTGGGCGATGGCGTGGAGCGCGGCGCAGCGTTGTTGAAAGAGATTTCCGACGGACGGCAGATCTATGTCACGGCCGCCGGATTCCCGGCCGAAAGTATCCATGTCGCCGTCTTCGAACCCGCACAAGAGGGCTGGCATGGGCTGGCCGACTATCTGCGCAGCGTAATTTCGATGATCGCCACCACTCATGCGACTGCATTTTTCGGCATCATTGCAGAAAGTATCGATAAACTCGCCAACTCGCTCGTGGTCAGCGGGGTAGAACTTTCGCCGCGTACGTTTGCCGCACTGTTGCGGCGCGTGCTCCAAACGGTGAGCATCCCTTACGAAGGCGAGCCGCTGGAAGGCGTGCAGGTGATGGGCATCCTCGAAACACGAAACCTCGACTTCGAGAATGTGCTGTTGCTGTCGGCAAACGATGACACGTTTCCGGGCAATCTCAACAGCGGCGCGTCGTTCATCCCGTACAATCTGCGGCTGGCGTACGGCCTGCCCACGCCGCAGCACCACGAGGGCGTTTATGCCTATTATTTTTACCGGCTGTTACAGCGCGCCTCGAACGTGCATCTGGTCTATTCGTCGCGCGCCGACGAGCGGCGCGGCGGCGAACCGAGCCGTTATATTTATCAGTTGGAGTACGAATCGCCGCATGAATTGAAGCGGCGTGAAATTGCCGTAGGCGTGAACCTTGCGCCGCGCGAGCCTATCACGGTCGAAAAAACACCGCAGGTCATGGCACAACTTTCGGAGTTTTGCGCCGACGGCGGCGGTGCTGGCCAGAGAGGTGATGCAGACAATACAGGACGCACGCTCTCGCCGACCGCGCTCTTCTATTATGTGCAGTGTCCGCTGAAATTCTATTTCCACTCGGTGGCGCGCCTGCGGGCGGAAAAAGAGGCTACCGAAGAGGTCGAAGCTCCCATGTTCGGGAATATTCTGCACCGCGCGATGGAGTCGCTCTATGCCGATTTGCTTGACGTTGATTTACAGGCAGTTGCAGGACTTCGCGGAACGGCGCGGGTGGAACAGGCTGTGGACAGTGCGATAGCCAGCGAATATTTCGGCGGCGAGGCGATGGGCGAGGATGCGGGCATGGCCGTGCGTGCAGAGGATTATTCTGGCGAGTTGCAGTTGGTGCGTGGTGTGATAATCGACTATATAAACAGTTGCATACTGCCGTTTGATGCGGCGCAATGCGGCGTGAAGATCACGGAACTCGAACGGCGCATTACGTTGCCGTTCACTTTCGGCACGAGCACGGGCGAACGGCTCACAGTGCGATTCGGCGGAGTCGCCGACCGTATCGACCGTATCGAGCGGCTCGGCAACAGAGGCTATATGCTGCGGATCGTGGATTATAAGACCGGTACGGAGAGGTTGATATTCAAGGATATAGCGGCATTGTTCTCACCCGAACCCGCCGATTGGAATGCCGCCGTGTTGCAAACCATGCTCTATGCCATGATGCTCCACCGCTCGACCGGCATCGATGTACAGCCCGCACTATATTACGTGCGTGAGATGAACCGTCCCGACTATTCGCCGCTGCCGGTCGAAAAAAACGCAGGCGTGCAGGTGGATTCATACGCCGCTCACGCAACGGAATTCGAGGCCGTGCTCGCCGCCACGCTCGCCGCGCTTTTCGACCCTTCACGGCCGTTCATTCAATGTGCCGACCCGAAGCCCTGCCGCATGTGCGACTACAACGAGATTTGCAAGAGGGAGTAACCGGTCGTCGCAATTTTGATCTCAGGCACGCCGACGGCGGCGAAAGACGCGAAATGAAATGTAGCGTCCCGCCGCATGGGGCGGCGGCATGACGCGGCATGTCGCAAAAAGACGCGACACGCCCCTACCGGTTATTTTTTCATTGCGGGCTTAACCCGCAATTTAACTCGATAATAGAGATTGCGACTCTTAGGTCGCAATAACAAACCCTAATATTCATCCTCATTAAAGAAGAAGTCGTCTTTACTGGGGTAATCGGGCCAGATGTCCTCGATACTTTCGTAAATCTCGCCCTCGTCTTCGATTTCGTTGAGGTTCTCTATCACTTCGAGCGGCGCGCCGGAGCGCACGGCATAATCTATCAGCTCGTCTTTGGTCGCAGGCCAGGGCGCATCCTCCAGTTTGGATGCCAATTCAAGAGTCCAGTACATACCTTTTATAATACAAGATGGTTTCGAGGGTGCAAAAATAGATTTTTTTTCGTTTTCGCAAAAATATTTCTATATTTGTCGATACTGCGTTTAACAGGGAGACACGGGAAACTAACTAAAAACCCGAGAGTGTATGAAAAAAATGATTCGGACTTTGTTTCCGGACAGAGTATTTTTCGTAGTAAACTGTGTATTGACGGGAGTATTTCTCGTAATGTTAGCGGGGAATATTTACATGCGGGCGACGATGGAAACCATTTACATTCCTCATCCCGGTGATTGCAGCAAGTATTTTGAAGTCGTCGATGGCGTTCTGATTCAGCATGAGTGTCCCGCCGGTCTTCTTTTTTGCCCCGAGCTGAATGCCTGCCACTGGGAAGATGAAAACCTGTGTACGTACCAATGCTCCGGCGGCGAGATATATCTTTCGAAATGCTGGCATGAAATTGATTACACAAGTAATAACCAAACGCTTGTCCGTCAGTGCCATCCCAAAACTTTGGATTATGTCATATATAAATGCAACACACCTGTGTGGGGCAAGGGAGGCATACATAGTTTTTTATGCGCAGAGTAGGTTGAATAATATTAGTCTTCCAAGCAAAACTTGCTTGGAAGACTAATAAAATCAGAGGAAGATTGTGAGATTTGCCAAGATATTGATCTTTGTGGGGCTGTTGTTAGTCTCATGCGGGAAAAAGGATAAGTTCCAATTATATGGCGAGGTCGTTAAGGTGGCATATCCTGCCCATGTCGAGGTGCTTACCGGAACGGCGTTGGAGGTGGATGGTGTGTATTCGGGCATGATGTACGTTTATGATGGAGTATTGCTGTTGAATTTCAGGGACAGCAACGGCGGCTTTGCATCTCTGTATGATGTCGATACGGGCAAGAGCATAAATAATATGATTCTTCGGCAAGGTCGCGGACCCAATGAAGTTGTAGTAACTAATCCCTGCAATGTATTCGAGCGTGATTCGAGCGGAATCTGCTCCTGGTTTTTCGACAATGGTCGAGACCTTTTGATATTAGTAAACACGCAAGGCGAATGGCTGCGAACGATCGATGTGTCGCAGTTCGAAAGAAGCGAGAAGTTCTTCTCGATCGTTTTGCCGCTGAACGACAGTTTGCTTATAGCGTATACCCCATCTATACCGATTTCCGAGAACGGGTTCAGCCCTATCGTCCATGATATTTACAATTACAGGACAGGAGAGAAGGTCAGGGGGTTTCCGATTTACAACGGCTACATAGCAGCTGACCCCAGACTTACGATTTCACATGATTATCTGTCTCCGATTCATGTATTGAAGCCCGACAGAAGCAAGTTGGGACTGGTTATGGAGTGTCTCAGGCGGGTCAACATCCTGGATCTCGAATCGGGCAAAGTGAGGACGATAGAGTTGAAAGATTCGCCCGCCCTGAACAGTGTCTCGCGGGGCAAACCGATAAGAGGCCATTATGTGCGGGCAGCGTGCGACGACCACTATATATTTGCGGTAGAGGGAGACTATTACGGTCGGCAATCGGTAAATGAAAGAATACCTGTAACGGGCAAAATCCATGTTTTCGATTGGGACGGGAATTTCCGGCATATTCTTCAAGTGAACGACGATTTGCATGTTTTCGCTGTCGATCCCGTCCGCAGGATGCTCTACACGAAAAATTACTACGAAGAGATAACTGTCTACGACATAGGATTCCTGTACGAGTGATAAAATACGAGCGGTTTTTCGTATATTTGAAGAATAATCCTTAACAATTAAACGACATGCAACCTTGGGTAATGTGGGCTATCGTGGTGATAGCATTGATGACCATAGAAATACTTTCGTCGAGTTTCTATGCCATGTGTCTGGCCGTAGGGGCGCTGCTGAGCGCAATTCTGGCCGCCATAGGGCTGGGACTGGAATGGCAGTTGGCCGCTTTTGCCGTCGGTTCGACGCTGGCGTTTATCTTCGTGCGGCCGGTGATGAAGAAATATTTCTTCAAGAAAGACGAAGTAAAAACGAACGTCGATGCGCTCGTGGGACAAATCGGGCGCGTGAGCGAAACGATCGATCCGCGCGCCGCGACGGGCCGCGTGGCCGTTGGCGGCGACGATTGGAAGGCGGTATCGATACATGGCGAGCATATCGCCGCCGGTGAAAGCGTGCGGGTCGAGAGGGTCGACAGCACGATTGTTTATGTGAAGAAAATTAACACTCATTAAAAACCTTATAACACTATGCATGGCATCGAAACAACATGGATCGTTCTGGCCCTCGCAGGGCTGTTCGTGATCATTCTGATCATGTCGGGGATCAAGATCGTCCAGCAATCGCAGACGATGATCGTCGAGCGGCTCGGAAAGTACACCAAAACCCTCACGTCGGGGATTAACATCATTGTCCCCATAATCGACAAACCGCGCTCGATTTACTGGCGGTTCAGCCGCTCCAATATGGAGGGGCACGTTTATGCGGTGAACAGGCTGGTGAATCGCATCGACCTGCGCGAGGCGGTGTTCGATTTCCCGAAGCAGAACGTGATAACGCGCGATAACGTGGTAACGGAGATCAGCGCGATACTTTATTATCAGGTCACCGACCCCATTAAGGCGACGTACGAAATCGCGAACCTGCCGGAGGCTATCGAGAAGCTCACACAGACCACGCTGCGTAACGTTATCGGCGAAATGGACCTCGACCATACGCTCACCTCGCGCGACACTATCAACTCGAAGCTGCGCCACGTGCTGGACGATGCGTCGAACAAGTGGGGCGTAAAAGTGAATCGCGTCGAATTGCAGGACATTAACCCGCCGCGCGACATTCGCGACGCGATGGAGAAGGATGCGCGCCGAGCGCGCCAAGCGCGCCACGATCCTCGAAGCCGAAGGCAGCAAGGCGGCTCAGATTCTTGCGGCCGAAGGGCAGCGCGAGGCCGAAATCAAGAGCGCCGAAGGTGACAAGCAGGCTCAGATACTGCGCGCCGAGGGTGATAAGGAAGCTCAAATCCGCCGTGCGGAGGGTGAAGCTCAGGCGATTCAGAATATCATGAAGGCCGTCGAAGGCACGAAATCGAACCCTGCGCAATACCTCCTCGCCGTTCGCTATATCGATACTCTGAAAGAGATGGTAGACGGCGAAGAGACGCGGACGGTCTATATGCCATTCGAGGCGACGGGCGTACTCGGTTCGCTGGGCGGCATTAAGGACCTGTTCAACGTGACCAAGTAACACACGCGTGTCGTATTTTCAGTCTGCCGGATTACGAGCCATACCACCGCTTCACGCGGTGGTATGGCTCGTCTGAATCTTTGTAAGTCTCCTGACACATGGCCTCATTTCAACGTATCTGAACAAATTTCAGCCTTAAACATACTTTTATGAACACAAAGCATAAAATTGCATTGGCGTTGTTTTCAATGATTTTCCTGGCTGCTTGCGGGCAAGCGACGAATCAGCCGGAAGCCGAAAACGGTACGCCCGACAAACAGCATTCAGCAACATTTGCTCCGCAGTTGGAGCAAGGCGAAATCATACACCTGCCCCAACCTCGAACCGACGGAGCGGTAAGCGTAGAAAAAGCCCTGAACAACAGGCGTTCTCACAGGCATTTTCAAGACCGGGAACTCTCGCAGGATAAACTGTCGCAAATGCTGTGGGCGGCTTACGGCATAACGCAGCCAACGCCTAACCGTCCCGCATCAAGAGGAGGGCTTCGCACCGCGCCGTCGGCAGGAGCGCTGTATCCGTTTGAACTGTACGTTGCCGTCGGAAAGGTTGCGGGGATAGAACCGGGAGTGTACAGATACATTGCCGATGGGCATAAAATGGTAAAGGTTATCGACGAAGATGTCAGAGCTGCGCTTTCTGCCGCCGCGCTGGGGCAAAAAATGGTAGAAGATGCGCCGGCATCTCTCATTTACACCGCCATATATAGCAGAATGACAGAGCGGTACGGCGAGCGTGGGCGCGAAAGGTATGTTTATATAGACTTAGGGCACTCGGCGCAGAACGTATACCTGCAAGCCGAAGCCTCAGGCTTGGGGACTTGTGCCGTAGGCGCTTTTACCGACGACGCTGTAACAGAAGTCATGAGGCTGCCCCAGGAAGAAGCTCCCCTGTACATTATGCCGATAGGGTACATTAACTAACCTATGTAGCGAAAGCGCAAAACTATAAACGAGCCGACACTGCGGAGAGAATGCAGTGTCGGCTCGTTTTTAATGACGGAGTAAATTATTCGGTATTGTTGCAGCTACTATAAATCGATCTACACCAGCGCCAACTGCTTTTCGCGAATCAGTTTGCGAAGATTTATCAACGCATAACGCATTCGCCCCAATGCGGTGTTAATACTCACGTCGGTCTGCTCGGCAATTTCGCGAAAACTCAATCCATTGAAATATCGCATCAGCACCACGTCGCGTTGCTCATCGGGCAGGAGGTCTACGAGCGAGCGTATATCACTATGGGTCTGAGTGTTAATAAGAGTATCTTCGATAGTATGATCGGAAAATCGGCGGTGGTTCAGGATATCGTAACCGGCGTCCGACTCGGTGATCTGGTTCTGTTGCTTGGTTTGACGGAAATAGTCAATCACCTGATTGTGGGCAATGCGCAGCATCCACGACAGGAACTTGCCGCTCTCGGCATAACGCCCCTCGTCAAGGAAGCGTATCACCTTGATGAGCGTCTCCTGCGAGATGTCGTCGGCCACGTCGCGATCCTTGACCATCATATATATATAGTCCACGATACGCTTGCGGTGGCGCTCGATAAGTATGGAGATAGCCTCCTTATTTCCTGAGATATAACTGCCGATCAGCGCCTGATCGCTATGTGATTTCAGGTTCATATCCTACTCTCGTAAGTTTGTTTTCGAGTAGATTTTCGATTCGATAGGCTATGTTTTTTGCTGTTAAACTACTGTAATTCAAATGCAAGTTACACATATTATTCCGAACTGCAAAATTTTCGTCGATTTTTTTGTTATCGGTCTTCGGTAACGATGAATAATCGCAAGGTAAAATGCGTATCTTTGTCGAAACCCATGCCCGTTCGACCGATGAAAAAAGTGCCTCGCGGCACTCGCGTGAATTTACTTTTCTTATACAAATATGAAAAAAATTATCATAATTCCCACATACAACGAAAAGGAGAATGTCGCGGCGATGATCGACCGCGTTTTCGCTCTCCGCGAGCAGTTCGACATTCTTATAGTGGACGACGGTTCGCCCGACGGGACGGCCGCTATCGTACGCTCGAAGCAGAAGGAATACCCTGAGCGTCTGCATCTTATGGAGCGCGGAGGGAAGCTGGGACTCGGTACGGCGTATCTCGACGGGATGCGATGGTCGCTCGCGCACGGTTATGACTATATTTTCGAAATGGACTGCGATTTTTCGCACAATCCCGACGACCTGCCGCGTCTCTGGGAAGCCGCCCGGCAAGGAGCGGACGTGGTCATCGGGTCGCGCTATATCACAGGGGTGAACGTGGTGAACTGGCCGATGGGGCGACTGCTGATGTCCTACTACGCATCGTTTTACGTGCGCATGGTGACGCGGATGCCGGTTCGCGACGCTACGGCGGGATTCATCTGCTGGTCGCGCCGCGCGCTCGAAACGATGAACCTCGACGACATACGGATGAAAGGCTACGGTTTCCAGATCGAAATGAAATACACGGCGTGGAAACTCGGATTCAAAATCCGCGAGGTTTCGATCGTCTTCACCGAGCGCACGCAAGGCGTATCGAAGATGAGCAGCAGTATATTCGGCGAGGCTTTCTGGGGGGTTATGAAATTGAGGTTCAGGAAGATACGAGCTAAGATCAGTGAAAGCGCCATTCCGAACATGTAGCGAAAAGATATTAAAATATACTTTATGTCAAATCTCATTTTAATTATTATCAACTTTATTGCTTTTATTGGAGCTGTACTATGGTTGATTAACGACCGTAGTTGGGAGTCATTAGTAGCATCACTTACATTAATAGCTACTCTAATAAGATTGATATTTATTCGAAGTAAGAGAAATGATAAAAATACTGTCATAAAGCAGAATGTTAAAAATAACTCTACGGGAATTCAAGCTGGACGAGATATTAATATTAATAATAAATAGATGGTTATGGCAGATAAACTGAAACAAGAAGCAAATGAGAATGCTTTGGCAGTTCAAGCGGGTAGAGATATTAATATCGGAATGAGTTTTTCAGAAATAGAACGTTTATTTACTATTCTGTTTGAGAATAATTTCCCTAAACTTCAAGAAATTGCTGCCCGTACCGCACAAGATAATGTCGCAAAGTTTGTCAAGGGTCTTAAAACCGCTTTTATTGCCAATAGCTATAAAATTGATATATACAAAATCTCTGACCCAGATGTGCAATATATGTTTAATGACATTATGGAAGCAAGCGCGCGTCGAGGAGATAAAATTAATCCAGAATTATTGTCAGAGTTAGTAGTTGAGCGATTGTCGAATAATTCAACCGATATGATCGGATTAATATGCTCAGAGGCAATAGAGGTTATTCCTAAATTGACTAAGGAACAAATAGCATTTATTACATTATGTCATTTTATTAGCAGAGTAACATATCCGGGAATACTTGACGTTATTCGATTTGAGCCTTACGGCCGAATTGTCGCACCACTAGTTGCACCATGTAAAACCATTTCTGAAACAAGTAAAGAGTTTTTGGCATACGCAGGGATTTTGAATATATCGACATTTCTCGGTAACGGTTTGTATGACGGTCTTTCTATTTCTAATGTGTATCCGTTTTTAAAAGGGTTACCCGAAGATGAGATACGGAAACGGTTTGAATCGTATGCCCCATCTTATTATTCTATCATGAAACTATACGATGAATGTGAAGCGTATCAAATTAATTTAACAGCCATAGGTAAAATGATCGCTTTGGTTAATCTCAAACGCGTTTTACCACAAGTAGATTATAAAATTTGGCTTAATTAGATAGCGGCAACTGTACAAGTAATTAAGGTCAGTTTTTGATGAAAAATGGAGATACTTATAAAAAACGGACGGCTCGTAAACGAGGGCCATGAATATGAGAACGGCACGCTGCTGATACGCGGCGAGCGAATCGCCGAAATAGGACGGCCGGAAGCAGACTACACCGACTTCAAAGGTAGAGTTATTGACGCGCGCGGATGTCTGGTTATTCCGGGCGTGATCGACCCGCATGTACACTTCCGAGAGCCGGGACTGACCTACAAAGGCGACATGTACAGCGAATCGCGCGCGGCGGTGGCGGGCGGCGTGACGTCGTACATGGATATGCCGAACACCATTCCGGCCACAACGACACTCGACGACATTGCACGCAAAGAAGAGATGGCCGCCGTATCAAGCGTGGCGAATTATGCGTTCTATCTCGGTGCGACGAACGAGAATATCGAGCAGGTCAGGCGCATCGACTCCTCGCGGGTGTGCGGCGTGAAGCTGTTCATGGGGTCTTCGACGGGCGGAATGTTGGTCGATGACGATTATTCGATTTCTGCGATTTTTGCCGAAAGCCCCGTGATCGTGGCTGTTCACAGCGAAGACGAACGCATAATACAAGAAAACATGCGGCTTTTCCGCGAACGATACGGCGGTGACATAAAACCCGAATGGCACGCCGAGATACGGTCGGCGGAGGCATGCTATGCGGCGACGGCGCGCGCGGTGGAACTCGCCGACAAATACGGCGCAGACCTGCATGTGCTGCACCTCAGCACCGCGCGCGAACTGCCGCTGTTCAGCGCGAAACCGCTGAGTGACAAGCACATAACCGCCGAGGCGTGCGTTAATCACCTGTGGTTTGCCGCGCCCGACTACGCGGTAAAAGGCAACCTCATAAAAGTGAACCCCGCGATAAAGAGCGTCGAAGACCGTGATGCGTTACGCACGGCGGTTGCCGACGGGCGTATCGACATCGTGGCAACCGACCATGCGCCGCACACGCTCGACGAAAAGCGACTCCCGTATTGGGAATGCCCGTCGGGCCTGCCGTCCATAGAGCACTCGCTCGCAATGATGCTCGGACTGGCGGCAGCGGGCTTTTTCAGCATCGGCGACGTGGTGGAGAAAATGTGCCACGCACCGGCACGACGATACGGCGTACGCCAACGCGGATTCCTGCGCGAGGGGATGTTCGCCGACATTGCTCTCGTCACAACAAATGCGGATTGGCGCGTTTCCGACCGTGAAGTCTTGTATAAATGCGGCTGGTCGCCAATAGCGGGCAGCACGCTGCGCCATCGCGTGCGCACGACGATCATAAACGGCCGCGTGGTCTATGACAACGGAGTTTTCGACGAGTCTTTCAGAGGAATGCCGTTGGAATTCGACCGCGCGCGTGCGTAATTCCGTCCAAAAAGTTTGTGAATATATAAGAAATGCATTATCTTTGAGCAAAGTCGATGTGGCAGAACATTTCAGTATGTATATAAGAGTATAAACCCTTAAAAAACGACAGTCATGGAAGCCAAGAAATCACCAAAAACAAATCTCGAAAGCAAGAGACCTATCTTCTTACAAATCGGATTTTGCGTTTCGCTCGGACTTATGATACTTGTTTTCGGTTTCGGTCAGGGCACGAAAATCATTCCCAATCTCTCACCTCAACAGGAGTACATTACCGTCGAGCAGATCGAGATTACGCGCCAGGACCCTCTGCAACCGCAAGTTCCTACGCCGGCTCAGGCACTCATCACAGATGCGGATATTTTTAAGATCGTTCCTGATGATACAAAAATCGAAGTAAATCCGGTATTTGTCGATTTCGATCCATGGACGGATTTCAACTCCAACCCCACGTCGAGCGTAGAAATTTGGGGCGATCCCGAAATTGATGAACTTTTCCTGTCGGCCGAATTTATGCCGAAGTTTCAGGGAGGAGACATCAATACAACATTTCGGAGATGGGTGAATGAGAGAGTAGTTTACCCGCAAATGGCCGCATCAATGGGTGTCACGGGTACTGTTACGCTCCAATTCGTAATCGAAAGGGACGGCTCGCTCACCAACATCGAAGTGTTCAACAGTAGCGGCGATTCAATGCTCGATAACGAAGCAGTGCGCGTTCTGCGCCAGTCACCGCTCTGGGAGCCCGGAAAACAGGGCGACAGACCTGTGAGGGTGGCACACACCATGCCCATAGTATTCCAACTGCAACGTTAGTAGAAGACGTGCTTTTGTAGCATAGTATATTTGCAAACAAAATAAAAGGGCATCTCCGGACAGGATGCCCTTTTATTTTGTTTGCAAAGACGGAAAAAACACTATCTTTGCACCCGCGCAACGCATCACACGAGCGGACATGGCGTAATTGGTAGCCGCGCCAGACTTAGGATCTGGTGCCGAGAGGCGTGGGGGTTCGAGTCCCTTTGTCCGCACAGATTTTAATTATTTACTGAAACCCTGAGAAGAACTTCTCAGGGTTTTTGGCTCCTACGGCCATCATGGGAAATCGCAAAAAAGAGTTATATTTGTATTGATAGTAACAACAACCCGAACTCTCTCTTGCGGTGGGAACTCTCGACCAAAATTTGCTCGCGCGCCTCTCGGAAGGCGACAAGGAGGCTTTCCGAAAGCTTTTCGAGCGGCTCTATGCCGGTGCGGTGCAGCGTGCGGTCTTCTATATTCTCGACCGGCAGGCGGCCGAAGATATCGCACAGGATGCTTTCGCGCATATCTGGGATAACCGCCGCAAAATTAACGAGATAACAAATATCGAGGCATATCTGGCGCGATGGATTCGCAATAGCAGTCTGAACCATCTGAAACACAGCAAGGTGGTGAATCATCATCGTCATGCTTCGTTGGTCAGCGAAGCATCGACAGAAGGGACCGACCCCGAAACTTATTACCGCGCTATCGACGAACTTATCCGCGCTATGCCGCAGAAGAGGCGCGAGGTGTTAAGCCTCAGCGTCTATCACTCGAAGTCGAATGCCGAGATAGCCGAGATAACCGGCACGTCGATCAACACCGTCAAGGACCATATCAAGGCTGCCTACGCCTATCTGCGCCAACGATCGGCGCATATTCCTTATCCCTAAGGTTTGTCCCTTCAAACAAATTTTTCCTTCTCTACCCACCCGTTTTGCAGGTTCGGTTGTCATAACAGTAAAACAAAGCTATGATCACTGACGATATAATTTTTGCGAAACTCTCGGACACAGCGCTTTCGCCCGACGAGGAACGGCTGTTCGAGGAGTGGTATGCGCTGCCCGAAAACCGTGCGCACTATGAAATGCTGATGCGCGAACGGGCGGCGGCGATGGCGGCAATGACGCCTGAAACGGTGGATATGCAGACCGCGTGGGCGCGGTTCGAGGCACGCAACCGCCGCCGTCCTGCGGCACGCCGGCGCACGATGCGATGGAGTGTAGCGGCGGCGGCCGCAGCGGTGATCGTAGTAGGAATGTTACTGTTCGACCGCACCGATGCGCCGATGGAAACAGTACACCCTGCCACATTCAGGGCGGTGCTCACACTATCGACAGGCGAGCAAATCATGCTGTCGGACGGCGTGGAAACATTCGAGGACAACGGCGCGCGCATCTCCATCGAGAGCGGCAATGCACTGACTTACAGCACGGAAGACATTACGGGCGCACCGGAGTCATTCAACACTGTCTTAGTTCCGCGTGGCGGTTTTTTCCGCGTCGAACTTTCGGACGGCACTGTGGTATGGCTCAACTCGGAGACGCGGCTGCGCTATCCGGTGACCTTTGGTGCGGCGGCGACGCGCACGGTCGAGCTCACGGGCGAGGCCTATTTCGCCGTCGCGAAGAACGACGCTAAACCGTTCATTGTCCGAACGGAAGATTATGACATCCGCGTCACGGGGACGGAGTTCAACGTGCGCAGTTATATGGCCGAGAATACGGCTACAACGCTCGTAAGCGGTGCGGTGGAAATTACCTGCGACGGCCGCATCAGCGCACTGCAAGCGGGCCAGCAAGCCACGCTGTGCGATGGTCGTGTGGCGATTGCCGCCGTGGATACTGGCGACTATACGGCGTGGCGCAACGGAGAGTTCTCATTCCGTCTGAGCCGTCTGGGCGAGATCATGGACGAACTGCAACGGTGGTATGATCTCAATGTGGTGTTCGACGATCCGGCACTGCGCGAGATGCGTTTCTCGGCGTGGTTCAGCCGCCATTCCGACATCGAAGAAATTTTCGGGATATTGGAAAAAACCAATAGAATTTCGCTCACCCTGCGCGGGACGGAGGTAAGAGTGAAAGGGAAATGATAGACAGAGGTCTGTTTACGCAAATTCAGTCAAGTTGTCATTCCGAACGCGTGCGAAGCGTGCGGAGGAATCTATCGCTAGTCTCTATTTAACTTATAAACTAACGATAGATCCCTCACATTCGTTCGGGATGACAAAGATTCGGGAAATAAAATTTGAAGGAACAGACATTCACGAAAAACGGAGCGTGCTGCAACACGCCCCGTCCGGTGTGGAATGAATTTCAAAGGGTTAAAACACGCGAAACCCTGCGAATGCAAAGCCACGCAAAACAGCTGCTAAACGATTTATTAACCCTAAATTCACTACGAATGTATGGAATTTTTACGTAAAAAACTAATCATCGCTATGATTAGAGTAAAAATCGCTCTTGCCGTGATGTTTTTCTGTGCTTCCGGACTGAACGCCACCGTGTGGTCGCAGGCCGAGAAGATGACCATCAGGACAGGCAACGTGAGCATGGTCGAGATGTTCGACATTCTGCAAAGGAACACCAACCTGAGGTTCGTGTTCAGCTATGACGACGTGGCGCGTTACAGTGCGAGCGTCGATGTGGCGGATAAGTCGCTCGGTGAGATCCTCGATATGGTCTTCACCGGCACGCCGCTAAGGTATGAGATCGCTGAAAGTCACGTGATCGTTTCGGCGGCGACAAACACCGCACAGCAACAACAGCCTGCTGCACCGCAACGGATCACGATTCGCGGCCGGGTAACCGGTCCTGACGAGCGGCCGGTGATAGGCGCGGCAGCTACGGTGCGCGGCATGCCGGGCGGAACAGCTACCGACGCCAACGGTCAGTTTACGCTGACGTTCACGCAATCTGCCGACAATATACTGATAGTCAGATTTTTAGGCTTGGAGACGGTAGAAATGGAAATCGGCTCGCGACGGGAATTCGACATACGTATGCACGAGGCAGCGGCGCAGGTGGGCGAAGTGGTCGTGACAGGTATTTTCACGCGCGACAAGGAGAGCTTCACCGGTTCGTCGAACCGCATCACGAACGAAGAACTGATGCGCATGTCGGCGGGCAACGTGCTGCGGGCCGTGCAGATGGTCGATCCCGGATTCCGCATGAACGTGAGCAACGTCGCGGGGTCAAATCCCAACGCCATTCCCGATTTCGAGATGCGCGGCCGCTCGAACATGGGCGACTACAACGAGGACGATATGGTGTTGATGCGCGGCGATATAGACACGCGCCCGAACCAGCCGCTGTTCGTTCTGGACGGCATTATCGGTGTCAACGTGACGACGATCATAGACCTCGACCCCACGCAGGTTGAGAGCATCACACTGCTGAAAGACGCTGCGGCGATGGTCATCTACGGTTCGCGTGCATCGAACGGCGTTGTGGTCGTGGAGACCCGCGCTCCGGAGCGTGGCAACCTTCGCCTGTCATACAGCGGCAATTATATGATACAGATGCCCGACCTCACGGTCTATGACCTGCTGGATGCCAGGGATAAGCTCGAATTGGAGCGGCGCGCGGGGTTCTACAACGAATTTTACACGGCAGGCAATGCCGCCGCCCTGAATAATTATTATCTCGCGAAGTACATGGACGTGCAGCGCGGCGTGGATACCTATTGGCTGAACGAGGCCGTGCGCACGGCGTTCTCGCACCGCCACGGGGTAAACCTCGAAGGCGGCGACAATACGATCCGCTATAAGCTCTATTTCGGGGCGAACCAGCGTCCGGGCGTGATGAAAGGCACGGGTACGGACCAGAAAAGCGGTTCGATCGACCTGCGCTATCGCCGCAATAAACTGTTGGTCTCGAACCAGTTCGGCATCGATGGCACTGTCGGCGACCGCACCTCGCCCTACGGCTCGTTCCGCGAATACACTTTCCTGAATCCCTATTATCGAAAATACGACGAGCACGGAGGCATAATCCGTATGCTCGACAATTTCACTTATCTGTACGACGAGCGCGGCAACCCGCTGCGGATCGGTTCGAGCGGAGAAGGCGGCGGCACGCAGCGTCCGGCGATGAACCCGATGTACAATACGCTCTACAATCAGAAAGACCGCAGCACGACGCTGGCACTGCGCAACGCTTTTCGGGCCGAATATACGCCTATGCACGGCCTGCGCCTCTCGACCGACATTACGTTCATGAAATCGACGGACGAGGTGGATATATTCCTTCCGGCGCAGCACAGCAGATTCCAGAACGAGACAATGCCCGAACGCCGGGGCAGCTACACGTGGAATCGCACCAATGCGAGCAACCTGAACGTCAGTTTCACGGCGAGTTACAACACGATGTTCGGCAGCGACCACCTGCTGTCGGCTTTCGCGCGTTATGAGATGGACGAACGGCGGATGCACATGACGTCGGTCGAAATGCGCGGATTCCCCAACGACAAGATGGACGAGGTGTTCCTCGGATCGGTGAACGAGCGGATGATAGGCAATGAGGGCAAAACGCGCTCGCTGGGTCTGGTGAGCACGGTGAGCTACTCGTTCCGCCAGAAATACGCGGCGGATTTCAGCGTGCGCGTCGATGCATCGTCGGAGTTCGGACGCAACAACCGTTTCGCACCGTTCTGGTCGGGCGGCGTGCGCTGGAACATGCACCGCGAGGACTTTATTACAGGGCTGAACTTCTTTGACGAGCTTGTACTTCGCACCACCTACGGCATCACGGGTTCACAGGGGTTCTCGCCCTACCAATCGCTGCAAATGTACACCTACGAAGGCATGATGCGCATCTACCACAGTTCGCCTTTCGTGGGGACGATACTGCGCTCGCTGGGCAACCCCGACCTGCGCTGGCAGCAGACGCAGAATTTCAACGCCGGCCTCGACTTCAACATGTGGAATCGCATCCTGAGCGGCCGTTTCGAGTATTACCGCAAGTATACGATCAACACGCTGCTGGCGTTCTCGCTCGCTCCGTCGGTGGGTTTCGAGACTATCACCGACAACATGGGCAACATTTCGAACAACGGCTATGAGGCGACGCTGCGCGTGATGCCCTACAATAACGTGGCGCAGCGACTGAATTTCAGCATCGTCGCGAACGGCAGCCATAACCGCAACCGCATCGAGAAAATTTCGAACGCGCTGAAAGTGCGCAATCAGGAGGCGGCCGACAGAGTTGAATCGCGTCCGCTACCGCGCTATGAAGAGGGCTATTCGCAGTCGATGATCTGGGCTGTGCCGTCGCTCGGTATCGACCCCATATCGGGGCGCGAGGTCTACCTGAAACGCGACGGCGGGATGACCTACCGCTGGAACAGTCTTGATCAGGTGGCGGTCGGCGACCTCGAACCCACGCTGCGCGGCACGGTCGGGTTCAACCTGAATTGGCGCGGTCTGAGCGTCAATGTCGCTGGCGGCTACCAATTCGGCGGCCAGATTTACAACCGCACGCTGTTGGAGAAGGTAGAGAACGCCAACCTGCGGTTCAACGTCGACCGCCGCGCGTTCACCGAGCGTTGGCATGAGCCGGGCGACGTGACGTTATTTAGAGGCATCACGACCAACGTCACGGGCACGAGCACGCAGGCAAGTTCGCGCTTTGTGATGAACAACAACGAGTTCATGCTCAGCACGATGACCGTGATGTACCGCATGGACCGCCGCGAGCACAAGTTCCTTGAACGGTTGGGCCTCAGCGCGGCCAATGTGGCGTTCTATTTCGAAGACCTGCTGCGGGTCTCGACGGTAAAGATGGAGCGCGGGATCGATTATCCGTTCGCGCACCAAGTCTCGATGTCTTTGGGTTTAACTTTTTAAGAGCGCAAAACTGATGAAAACAACGATAAAAAATATAATTTTCGCTCTCGTGGCACTTACGGTCATGTCGTCGTGCATGGACTGGCTCGACGTGAAGCCCAAAACGGCGGTGTCGGAAGAGGAACTTTTCAGCCGCGAGGAAGGGTTTCTCGAAGCCCTCACAGGAATCTACATGCAGATGTCCAACACGCGGCTCTACGGGCGCGAATTGAGCTACGGCATCGTCGATATTCTGGCGCAACGTTATGAACCGACGGTCAATTTTGCAGGGCGAGAACCGGTATATGCCGACCCCGATTGGTATCGTTTTCCGTCGGACAGGACAAAGCCCTACATCGATGACATCTGGCGCGCATCGTACGCCACGATCGCGAATATAAACAACCTGCTGGAATGGATGGAACGCAACGCCCACGTTATCACGACGCCGGGTTACCGCGAAGTTCTGAAAGGCGAGGCTCTCGGTTTACGCGCATTTATCTACACCGACCTGCTGCGCCTCTACGGCCCTATATTCAAGAATGCGGGCGGGCCGCAGTCGCCGACCCTCCCCTACCGCAAGGAGTTCAGCCGCGCCGATATGCCGCTAAGCACCGCGGCTCAGGTCGTGCAGTTCATAGTCGAAGACCTTAGGCAAGCCGAAGAATTGCTGGCCGACGATCCCATGTGGATGCAGTTTGTCACGGGCACTGAGTCTTTGGTTCTGGGTCGCGATCCATTCCTCATCGCGCGCTACAAGCGCATGAACCTAATGGCCGTTAAGGCTCTCTCGGCGCGCGTCCATCTGTGGGCGGGCAATACGGCAGAAGCGGCGCGATATGCCCAAGAGGTAGTCGATGCGCGTCGTTCGGACGGCGAACCCATGTTCCAGCTCGTGACGAATAACGTGCGAGACAGGGTATTTTCGACGGAGCTTATTTTCAGCATGAGCGTCCACCGATTCAACGAGCAGGCCGACCGTGACTTCGTGATCAATATGGCGAACACCTACCTGATCTACGACCGCGCACGTCTCAACCAGATGTTCGACGTTACCGTCGACGGGGCGAACGACATGCGCTATCGCGACGGACAGGGCTTTAACTTCGGAGCGGTGGGAGCGGTCGTCGCCAAGTACGACCAGAGCGCGATGTTCTCGGCCGACATTCGCAATACAATTCCGCTGATACGTCTTTCGGAGATGTATTATATCCTGGCCGAATGCGCCGCCGACTTCGAGACTACGCGCAAGCTGCTCTCGGCAGTGCGCGAGGCGCGCGGAACTGACGAAATCCGCTCGATAACGACGGCAGAGCAAAAGCTCCACGAACTTATGAAGGAGTATCGCAAGGAGTTCTATGCCGAGGGGCAGTTGTGGTATTTCTATAAACGCCACTTCTACCGCACGTTCCTTTTCTGTCCGTTCCCGACCGACATGATGGATGAGAACTATCGCTTCCCGCTGCCGGAAAATGAAGTCGAATTCGGAAACTATTAAACTCGCAGGATCAATGAAAAGATATATGATATTTGCGGTCGTCGCGCTGGTGTGCGCCACCGCCTGCAAGGAGCACCAAATGGAGTATTATACGGTCGCTCCGACCATAAACTTCATGGGGCTGAACAACAACGGCATCCCTATCGACCAACCGTCGGCGCTGCGTGCCGAAGTACAGTTCGGCAACACGATACCTATTCCCGATTCGACGAACACGGCTATTCTGCAAGTGCACGTGCGTTTGCAGGGACGGCTCAGCGACCGACCGCTGCGCATCAGCCTTGCCACCGAGAGTGACGGTGCTGCGCCGCTGGCTACCGTAAAGCCGACAAACCCGTATATATTGGAGGAGTCGGCCTGGCAGATGATACTGCGCATTCCCGTCGAGCGTCCTGCCGAGCGGCATACGACCTACCGCGCCAAGCTGGTCTTCGATTATGCCGACTCGGACGTGGGCCGCGGCGTGGACGAACTGCAAGAATACGTCATCACGGTGAGAGACGCTCTCACGCGCGAAGACATCGGCATCACCGAAACCGTATGGCTGCGCGATATTCAGCCCGTCATAGGGCCTTACAGCGAAACCAAAGCGCGCTTTATGGTGATGGCGATGGGGCGGCGCGATCTGGGAACGGCCTTCATGTGGGGAGTCAATGCGAATCACCAGAACATACTGCGCACTGCCCTGAATAACTACAACACGAACGTCAGTCCCGACAACCCGCTGCGCGACGAGAACGGTGACCTTGTTTCTTTCTTTCCGTAAGTGTGAATTTACAATGAGAAAACCATGAAAAAAATAAAATTTCTTTTAGGCATAATAGCCTTCACGGTCTTTGCCGGCGGATGCTATGAAGACTTGGGCAACTACACCTACCGCGATATAAACGAGGTGATCGTGAAGGTCGAGCGCCAATATGCTGTGCGCCGAGCCGATATGGAGTACGTCATACGGCCGCAGCTCATCCAAAGCATGGCTCTCGATACCACCAACCTGTCGTTCGAGTGGTATTGGAACACCAGCTCCGACCAGATACGCGGCACTCTAATCAGCACACGCGACACGGTGGCAGTACGCATAAACCCCGCCGCAGTCCCGTTCCACTTCAATCACTACTTTCGCTTCTATGTGAAGGACAACATTACGGGCGCTCAGTATATGTTCCCCGTGCATCTGCGAGTAATCAAACCCTACGAAGGGTCGTGGATGGTGCTGCATGAGGGGTCGGACGGTCTGGCCAGACTCGGAGCGGTGGAATATATCGGCGACGAGATACAGATCGAGCCGAACGCCTATTTCCGTGAGACGGGCAGGAACTTCACGGGGCGTCCCGTGCGGCTCGGCGTGGCTACTTATTTCATGGCCTACCTCGCACCGGCCTACTCGCCTACGTGTCTATTTTTCTGCTTTACGGATAATCCGGCAGAATCAGGGCCGCTTAAAGCCGACGCCTATTTCGAGCAATACGACACGCCGCTGCGCTTTATTTTTCCTGAGCATCTGGCATCGTTCGACCCTGCCGACATTCAATACGTCGGCGGCGAGGGGCGCGGAAGGCTTATGGTTTCGGGCGGCGAGCTTTTTCAGGGCAGCATGTACGATACGAAAATGTACCGTGTCAGTCCGGCGGTAGACTTCACGGGCAACTATAACATCACGCACGGAACATGTTCAGGATGGACACAGTTGGCATTCGACAGCTATGGAAAACGTTTCGTGCACTTCTACAACAGCAACTCCGCGAATGCGAATTGGAGCAATTTCCAACCGGCTACGGAGAATGCCGCCACGTTCGGCCGGATACGCCTGACGGAGAACAGCGTCCAGGACGTCGATCCGAACAGCCTGCCCGCCGATCAGGAGATCGTTTTTATCGGCACGGGCTACCACTACGGCCCGTCGATGGTCGCCAATCAGGCGCGCCATGCGATATACGGCCTTACGGTGAGTGAGGCCATCGGACGCCTCTACTTCTACGAGTTCCACGGTTATTCGCTCTACAACAGCGGCGACCCGAACGACCCGCCGTTTGCATTCTATAACGACATTGCAAACACTATGGGCATCAACACCGCTACGCCTGTGGCATCGTCCAGCGCCTATAACCGCCTGTTGTTCTACGGCAATGGCAATACAGTATACCGACTCGATATGGGGACAGAGCAGGGAGCGGTCGCAACCGTTTACGAGCATCCGAACCCTGCGGCACGTGTCGTGGCGATAAAGGCCGCGCGCGACCAGATGAACGGTGCGGGCGTTAACTACACGACTGTTTACGCCAATTACGGTCACGCCGTGACGCGCAGCTTCGCCGTAGCCTATGAGATGCCCGACGGTTCGGGCGAACTTGTCGTGCTGAACCTGAACACCGCCGGTCGGCGCGAGAGCGTCCAAGAAGGCCTTACGGGCTTCGGACGCATCACGGATATCGTGTTTATCTAGGGGTCTATAAAATTCATCCCTGCCGTCCTCTCAAAACGGCAGGGATGAATACTTTTCGCGTAAGCAGAAACCAAATAGCGATTCGACATGCTGAATCGCTATTTAATTAAGTCGTTTTTCATTTTTCCACTCGTCCACGTATCCCTGCAAGATCGACGACAGAATGCGTCCGATGTTTTTATACTGAAAGCTGTCGAAATTTGCCAGCGAAAGACGCAACGACCGATCAGGGCCGCACACCACACCATTATCGAGCATCACCATGGCGCACTCATGCGCCAGGCGCATCACCACATCGACAGAACTTATATGCCTCTCGAACCACGCGAGAAATTCTTTTCCATGCATCCTTAAAGCCCACTCGTGCAAGTCGAACAAGCAGTAGTAACCGCCCGCTACCGTAGCGTTAGCGACAGGGGCATCCGCGCCCAGACCCTCGCGGAAAAATGCATATCGCTCTTGCAACAATCCGTTGCATCGCTTCTTGTATGCCGAACGGTTTTCCATGCGATCGAGTATCGCAAACCCCGCAAAGAACGCCATCTGCGCCTGTTGCGGTGTCGATAGTCCCGCCGTGTAACCAAGCACAGCCTCGCGGCTGTCGGCAGCCATGCGGTCGATAAATTTCAATGTGTCGGGGTCGGCCGTCACTCCCGTATAACGTCGCGCCAGATGTTCTTTATCGCTCTGCGGCAGCGCGGCAATCATCCTATCAAAGATATTCTCATCGTTCACCGCCACAACGCCGAGCCGCCATCCAGTACACCCGAAATAGTCCGAGAACGAGTATATGCTTATCGTATTCTGCGGCAGCACGCTCATCACCGCACCGAACCGCCTTATAAACGGGGCATATATATCGTCGGTAACGATCATAAGGTTCGGGTTGTGTTTGGCCACCACCTGTCGGGCCAGATAGTCGTAATTCTGCACCACGCCACTGTCCGGCACGCCGGCAGCACTGACCAGATCGATTATGAAGAATGCCTTGACGCTCGGGTCTGCCAGTTTATCAAGCTCCGTATCAGGGAATATACAACCTCCCGAAGCCATATCGGCAGGCGCGGCATGTATGTGCACCACATCAAAACGATATTTTCCCAACTGCGATATGGCGGCATAGGCTTTGGGCAGCGGTGCTCCGAGCGCTATGCGATCACCAGGCCTTAGCAGGCGGTTGGCCACCAACGAATCGAAAATCCGGCATATCGCCGCCGCGCGCCCATCGACGGCGAACAGGTCATATTGCCCGCCGCCTATCGCCGCCGCCGAACCTGCATACAACTCCTGACGAAGAAACTCGCGCACGACTTTTTCGCAGTAATGCAACATGCGCACCGGATGCGGATATTGATTGCCTATCACACTTTCTACGAACTCGAAAATCAGACTGTCGAGACAGGTGCTGAAATAGCGCACCGCGAATCGATACATTCGCGCAAGAAGTTCGACACCCGGCGCATCTTTATGGGTATGAATATACTTATAGAATCGCTTTGCAATACCGTGCCGCTGGGGCGCTCCCCCCAATCCAGACACATCGTCCATGCTGAGACGGCACTCCGTAACAGCGAACATGCCCAACGCAAAGAACGCTTCGCGTGCCGCAACCGCCGTCCAATTCGAGTTGCCCCGTCCGGCACTGAGCATCGACCGTTGACTGTGGACATGATGCTCGCCGAAAAACTCGAACTCGCAGAACTCCTCGTGGTTCTCATTCAGCCGACTTTGTGGCGATAAGGACGATTTATTCATGGCATTTCTCAACATTTACGTTGGCTTAGTAGATTTATTTGCAAATAACATTTTTTCAATGTGCAAAAATCAGTCCAAACCCAACCGGATGTATAATAAAATTCATGCCTTATGTAAACATTTTTACAACGTGGCATTTCGATTGGTAAGTAACGTCAGAAACACACATGCGTGTCATCTCGCAAGCAGCCACCAGATATAAACTATATAAAGCAGAATGAAGATCGCGCCTTCGGTGCGGTTGAGGGCGCTGCGCCGAAACACGAACGCGCTGAGGAACAACAGCACTCCCGTTACGACCATGAACATCAGATCGCCCGGAATGATATCAGTCATCGTAAGAGGGCGGATCGTCGCACCCGTCCCCAGAACCGCAAAAACGTTGAACGTGTTCGATCCGATTATATTTCCGAGTGCCATGCTCGGCTTTTTCTTCAACACGGATACCACATTTATCGCCAATTCCGGGAATGATGTCCCTGCCGCAATGAGCGTAACTGCAATAGCCGCCTCGCTCATTCCCAGCTTGCGCGCGATATCCACCGAACCGTCGACGAAAATATTCGCGCCGAATACCAGCGCCGCAAGCCCGCCGACGAGCATCAGAAGCGTCAGCCAGATACTTTTCCTGCGCGCCGCGACCTTTTCGCGTTTTTCGGCCATCGTTTCCTTATGTCTTCCGGAGCGGATCGTGTAATATAAAAAGAATGCGAAAAAACCAAGCATCAGGATGCCCTCGCCGCGCGAAATCCTGTGCACGTCACTGCCGAGCGGGAGTGTTGCCACCAACAACAGCACCACCGACGATAAAATAAGAAACGGTATGTCTTCGAGTCTATTTTTGCGCGTCAGCGGCAAAGGCAGGATAAGGGCCGACACGCCGAGAATAAAAAGAAGATTGAACATATTCGACCCCACGATGTTGCCCACCGCGATGTCGCCCGCACCCCTTATCGCCGAGAGCGACGTGATCATGAGTTCGGGCGCAGACGTCCCTAACGCCACTACGGTCATCCCGATAATGAACTCCGAGATACCGAAACGTTTGGCGAGCGACGACGCGCTCTCTGTAAAGTAATATGCCGCCACCAGAATGAGGGTCAGACCGGCGATCGTCAGTAATATTGCTGTCATCTTTTAGTCTATCGCAAATTTTGTGCCTGTCGTTACCGAATGTGCACATTATCACGCCGTTCCAGATACTCCAAAAACCGGAGCGCATGGAGCGGCAGAGTGTCGGTGCGGTCTTCCCACATGTTGGTCATAACGAGCCGGCGGCGTTCGCGGTCGATAGCCTCCGTAATGGGGAACTGCGGCTGCGGCAAGCCTTCATAATGTTCCCGCTCGGAAGGACGTATCTCACGGTCGAACACATCCGCCTGCGTCGGTTTGCGCTCGATCTCCCACCGGAAACCATCCAGAAATCGCGGCACATTGTCGGGAATTCCGTCCAACGGATAACCCGCCCCGTCCACAGTCTGATAGCTCGATATGCGGCCAATCGTCCGGTTTTCGATGAAGAACGCTATGCTCGCACTGGTCGATACGAAAAATCCGTTCGGCGCGTCGGCCTCCTCGTCCATCATATAGTAAAGCATCTCGGCGCTACCCTCGACAAAATGCCAGAAAACTTCATTGTCGCGGAATCGCGACTCCATCTCGCGCCCCTTGATCTGGTTATATTGCGTCGCGCTCACCTCCGACACCATCATCGGCCAGCCGAAGTAGCGCGAACGGTACAATTCCTCGTTCCTCGCAAGCAGTTCGATACGCTCGGCCGTAATCTGGTTCTGCTGATTCCACATCACCGGGTCGATGTACAGATGCACGGTCGAGTCTTTTGAGAACGCCATCAGCGAATCGGCGACAGCCTGCATGTCATGGCGATAGATGCGCACGTCGCGGAAGGCGCGCACTACCCTTTGCAGCGAATCCTGCTTGGGCGGTTCGGGTTCTTCGGGCGCGGGTTCTTCCGCTGCGGCGTCCGCCCCTTCCGACAGTTGCGCTATAAATCGGTCGAGAGTTTCGTAGTCGATATTTTCCGCATCGAAACTATCCAGGTCGGAGACCTCAGGCTCGATAGGTGCAGGTGCGGGCATGGATGTGACAGGCTGTGTGGCGACGGTCTCGGCGCGTCGCCCGCCGAAAAGCCTGCCGAAGATTCGGCCGAAGAACCCGCGTCGCTCAGTCGTTACACCTTGTCCGACATGCGCCGTCGCTTCGCGCTCATCTGCGCCGCGAATTTCCTCTCCGTCCTCCGAACTTTCGAGCGCGCGCAGAGCCTCCCGTGCCTGCTCGTCTTCGCTCGGCACGGGCATATTGCCGAATGCACCGACCGTCTCCAAAACCCGATAGATCAACGAATCCGTAGCGACCGTCCTTCCTTCGGCCTCCAACGCAAGACGGCGTTCATTGTAAAGCATCAGCGCCTCGATTTGTTCCGATGAAACACCATCTTGCAGCAGTGTGTCCACCAATCCGGGCCTCAGGCGCATCTGCTCGCTCGTGAGCGTGTCCGAACCGACAAAAAATTCGCGCATCCGGTCTACCAGCATCCACCGCATCGCCTCGCGCATAGCATCCGCTTCGTCGTGCGAAACATCGCCGAGCCAACCCTCGTCACGACCGCCACGCTCCGCGTCTTCGTCCATCACCGGCATGGGCAACGCAGGCGGCGTCTCATCGGAAACACCCTCCTCGCTATCCGGCGACACAAGTGCAGGCGGCAGACGCCGCAGCGAATCGTGCTCGCGGAAGTCGAGTTCATAAGCCAAAGAATACATGAATATCGAGTCGGCGCGCATGAAGAGCGAATCCTGTTCAGGGTCGAACGATATTAGCGACGGCCGGCGTGTGAGCAGCGCATCTTCCGTCGCGCCCCAATACTCGCCATAATCGCCGAATGCCAGCATCATCTGCTCCTCGTCGCGAATCTGGACATTATTGCGCAACACGGCGTTTTCGAGCCGTGAATCGTAGTCCAGCGAGTCGCTCCACACCTCCTGCGTCGCGGTGAGGATATACGAGTTGCTCGTGAATTCATACCGTCCCTCACGGTTATGATACCGTCCGCGCGTGGCGCGCGCGATCTCGCCGCCCTCGTTCCATATCGTGGTATATGTATAAAAATCCGTGATCTCCGTGTCCATATTATAGCGCACCGAGTCGGACCGCATCATGTACTCGTCGTTGGTCGCCTCCACCTCGCCCACGCATATGAACTCGCGCAGGTCGGAAAAATAGTAACCGCGCTGCGATTCGAGCCTCATGCCGTTCTGCTCTATCGTGCCGCGCCCCCAATACCGCCCTTCGTTGTCGAGTGTGTTGAATATGAAATTATGAGTGTAGAGCACCGTATTGCCGCTGATGACTTTCACCATCGGCGAGAAGACCTGCGCCGTGTTGGCAAGCCCGTCGTAAACCGCCCTGTCGCCGTAGATATACGTCGAGTCTTTGTTTATCATCACCCGCCCGTAGCACTCAAAACGGTTGTCACCAAAGCGGTAGGCACTGTCGCACACGACCACCGCGCCGTTATGATGCAACACCACATCGCCTACCAGCCGCATCACCGAGTCGGGCATTCCGGGCACTGCGCTCATGAACCTCGCATCGAAGTCCACCTGTTTCAATTCGACCTCTTCTGTCTCCTCTTGTTGTTGCTGCTGTATGCCGAGTTGCTGCGCCAACGTTTCCTGCGTCCGTTGTTCCGCTGCCCGCACGACCACCAGCAGCAACGCCGCCGCAGAAAATATTAATAAAACTCTTCGCACTTTTTAACTGTGAGAAATTTTGAATTCAAAAACTATCATTCCGAACGTCTGAAAGGCGTTCGGAATGATATTGTGCTACAATATTAGTGATTTTTTATTATTTCACCCACTTCGGGTCGAGACCGTCGCGGAACGCCGGGTCGATACGTATGAACGTCGATTGGATCGTGCGTCGCAGCCATCGGTCGTAAACCTCCTGCATTTTGTACTCCAATGCCTCGTTCTCGATCACCAGATAATCCTCCGCGAGGTTGGCCTCGTGGGCCGGAATAAATTTAAGCAATTTTACTGTCTTGGCCAGCGTATTATTCCGAAAATCAGTGGACTGAAAAGCGTCCGACACCTCGCCAGGCTGCATGTCGCGCAACCTAAGATAGTCTCTGTACAAAGGCCCTACGAACTCATCTTCTTTGAATCGGAATGATGCCATGCCCGCACTCACGCCGCGCCCGCCGCTTTGTATGCGCAATATCTCCATATTATTCACCAGTCCGCCGTTCATGCGCGTCGCCATGTCGTCGGAGTAACGCCTTGCCGCCTCCGCGAACGTTATCGAATCGCTCCGTATCTTCCCCACAAGGCTGTCCACTTTCTGCAATGCCGGCGTAATCTCGTCTGTCATAAATCGCGGCGTCATCAGGATATGCCGTACACGATAGCGGTCGCCCACAACCTCCAACACTTCTATCAAGTGGAATCCGCGCTCGGTCTCCACGACTTCCGAGACCTGACCCGGGCGCAGTTTCACCATAGCCGTGCCGAACGGTTCTTCCACCCAATCTCTGGCTACCATCTCCGATAATTCGCCGCCGCGTGCTGCCGATTCCCTGTCGTCCGAATAAAGCGTCGCGAGTACCTCGAACCGCGACGTTCCGGCGATCAGATCGGCCCTCATCTCCATCATCCGCTCGCGCAGACGCTGCCTCACCTCGGTCATCGCCGGCGGATAGCGCGTAATATGCGCATACATAAACTGGTTGGGAATGATCGGGATACTATCCGTCGGGAACGAGCGGAAATAGGTCTCCACTTCGCCAGGCGTGATAGTCACCTTGCCCAGAACCTCGCGGCGCATAGCATCAGCATACGCCTGTTCCTCCCGGCTGCGGCGTATCAGGTCGCGTATCTCGAATATGGGCATGTTATACGCTTCTTCCAAAGCCCGTATCGACCCCGCTCGCGCGACAAGTTCATCCATAGTTTCCTGCACCGCGCTTTGCACATCGACCACGCTGACATTCACCGAGTCGATCTTACCCTGATTATACGCTAATTTCTGTTCGAGCATATGCTCGAACGCTGCGTAGAACGGGTTGGTCGGCGGCGTATATCCAACCTGCCGGTATCTCTCTATCAGATGCTGCTCGGCTTCAACCACCTCCGAGTAAAGGATCACTGAATTACCCACATTGGCTATCACCCTGTCGAGCGAGAAGCGCGGGCGACGCGGCTCTTCCGCTCGCTCCTGCTCTTGCGCAAACTCTTGGGCGAACATGCCGCTCACCGCGAACAAAGCAAGGTTGAAGATTAAAATTGCTCTTTTGGCCATTTATTTCGTTGGTTTTTATTTTTCAATTTCCTATTCTTATCTCCACATCCCGCGTGCTGAGCGCGGCGTTATAGATGCTGTCCTCGTAGCTGCGGACGATCTCTTGCCGGCGCTGGTTGGTGATGACACGGCGTATGGTCTCGCTCACGCGCTCTATCGGCATTGCATCGCCCGCACGTCGCGACTCGGTGATCAACACATAATAGACATCGCCGCCATCGGGCATCTCCTGCACCGTCGTCTTTTCCAGCAGTTCGTCATGGCTGCCGAGCCTGCTGAGCGGCAGCGCGTTCAGAAAGTCGGCAAAGTCTGTCCATGCCGTGAATTCGCGCACCGTGAACCCGTTCTTGCGGCTCAGTTCGAGAAAATCCTGATATTTATCGCCGCTGCCGGCCATCAGTTCGCGGACCTGCACGCGCTGGCGATGGTCGGCAGGCAGACGCACCACCACACCCTTAACGATCGCACGGTCGAGCATGAAATCCGAGCGGTGTTCGTTGTAAAATGCCTCTATACTCTCAGGCGCGATCATCGTATCGAGCCGTGAATCGACATAAAACTGGTCGAGCCTGTAAGTAAGCAGCGAACTGCGGTAGTCTTCCACCATCCGTTCGATGTCGGGCGCAGATTCGGGGAACAGCCGCTCTGCCTGCTGTATCTTCAACTGTCGTTTTACCCACGCCTCGACATACCGCTCCAATAGTTTTACACTATCCTGCTCGGTCATTCCGGGCGCAAATATCGTCCTTAGGTCGGCCTTGTGTAGTTTTGACTCGCCCACGCGCGCTATCAGCGGTTCTTCATCGAAGAGCGTAGACAACCGCCGGCACGATTGCGGCATTATCGCCGCCGCCGCACATAAAACGATAATTGCCGCTCTGGTCGCTTTTTTCATATTATTTTAACGCCCGTTCGTGCGGTTTTAGTACACATGGCCCCCGACTATCTTTTCTCGTCCACCCGTGCCAACTGCTGCCATAATTTGAACATGGCGAACAGGAATACGACGAGGCACACCGTCCATATCAGCCAATACAAAAAATTGCTGCCTATCACCGTGCGCATCGACTCGCCCGCCGCTCCCGGCGCCATGCGCAGCGCGATGTATCCCACCGCGTTGTTGAGCGCATGAATCACGATGACCGGCACTAACGACCCTGTCCTGTAATATATGTATCCGAGCACGATACCTGCCAGAAACGCCGCCACGACCTGTTGCGGCACTATATGCACTATGCCGAAAATCGCCGCCGCGATAAGTATCGCACGTATCGGGCCGTACTCTTTCGACACTCCGCCCTGAATAACGCCGCGGAACAGCATCTCTTCGGCGATCGGAATCAGCAGCACCGTGCTCAGCAGGGCCAGTCCGCCACCCCCGAGAATCGCGCCGTATGTCTCTTCCAGAAGCGTTGTGGGAAACATCGATATAAGCGGCTCGATAACCACGTTCATCACCACCAGCAGCAGGAAACCCCACACGATCATCAGCGGGTCGGCTTTTTTGAACGAGAACGAGAACATCGACCGCCGCTCTACACCCCTCTGACGCATCACCCATATCGCCGCGGGAATTACCACCGCATACGTCGCCAATACAGCAAGGAAACCGCCTCGCACCGGATCGCCGTCCAGCAGGCTCACGAGCAACCCCGACAACAGCCCGAACACGATCTGCACCCCAATGTACAACCCTACAATGAGCAACAAGTCCATCCATAGCGGACGATGTGCCGGCGGGTTCGGCGCTTCATGTTTCTCATGCTTTTCGGGCTTGTCTTCCACGATCTCGATGATCGGTTCTTCGACCACCGCTACTTCGTTATTTTCGTCTTTCATATCCATCGAAATTAAGCATTATAGTCGCCATACAGCGTCGCTACCATTGCCGCCTTAATCGTCGGCATACGGTTGGCCGATTCCTCGAAGACAATCGATGCGGGCGACTCGAACACCTCGTCCGTCACCTCCATCTCGGCGATGCCGAACTTCGCCTTTATCTCCTGCGCCACGCGCGTCCCTTCGTCGTGGAACGCCGGCAGACAGTGCATGAATTTCACGTCGGGGTTGCCCGTCGCCGCCATCACCGCCGCATTCACCTGATACGGCAGCAGCAATTCTATGCGCGAAGCCCAAACCTCGTCCGGCTCGCCCATCGATACCCACACGTCGGTGTAGACGAAATCGCATCCGCGCACGCCTTCCGCCACGTCGGGCGTTATCGTTATCCGCGCGCCCGTCCGGGCCGCTATCGCACGGCAACGCTCCACCAAGCCTTCGTCCGGCGCACACTGCGGCGGACACACGGCACGAAAATCCATCCCCATCTTAGACGCGCCTATCATAAGCGAATTGCCCATATTGTTGCGCGCATCGCCCAGATAACAGAACGACACCTCGCGCAGCGGTTTGGAGCTATGCTCTATCATCGTAAGAAAATCCGCCAGTATCTGCGTGGGGTGGAACTCGGTGGTAAGGCCATTCCACACAGGCACGCCCGCATATTCGGCCAGCTCGCGCACGATTTCCTGACCGTAGCCGCGATACTCTATTCCGTCGTACATGCCGCCCAGCACGCGCGCCGTGTCGCGCACCGACTCCTTCTTGCCCATCTGCGACCCCGTCGGGCCGAGATACGTCACGTGCGCCCCCTGATCGTATGCCGCCACCTCGAACGCACAGCGCGTGCGCGTCGAATCTTTCTCGAAAATCAGCGCTATATTTTTACCCGTCAGGGTCTTTCGCTCGCGTCCGGCACGCTTGTCGGATTTCAGCACGGCGGCCAGTTCGAGCAATCCGCGAATCTCGTCGGGAGTGAAGTCAAGCAGCGTCAGCAGGCTGCGTCCTCTGAGGTCTATCATAGTGTTCATACTTTCTAATAGAAAACAAATGTAGGCATTTTTCGGGAAATTTGATTATTTTTGCATTCTATATGGGAAAAATCATAGCACTTGCCAACCAGAAGGGTGGCGTCGGCAAAACCACCACGGCGATCAACCTCGCCGCAAGCCTTGCCGCACTCGGCCGCCGCACGCTGCTCGTCGATGCCGACCCGCAGGCCAACGCAACGTCGGGGCTGGGGTTCGACATCAACGGCCCGAACATCTATGACGTGATTTCGGGCGAAAAAACGGCAGCCGAAGTAATCCTGAAAAGCGTGGATATCGACGATTTGTGGCTGTTGCCGTCGAGCATCAACCTCGTGGGAGCGGAGCTGGAACTGTCGGCGATGGACGAGGGACATTTCGTGATGCGGAAAATTCTTGCTCCCGTAAGCGACGACTATGATTATATTCTCATCGACTGCCAGCCGTCGCTGGGGTTCATCACGGTGAACGCGCTCACGGCTGCCGACAGCGTGCTTATCCCCGTGCAGTGCGAATATTTCGCGTTGGAGGGGCTGGGTAAACTGCTCAATACGATCCGCATGGTAAAGGGGAAGCTCAATCCGGCGCTCGAAACGGAAGGTTTCCTGATGACGATGTACGCGCGCACGAGGCTGTCGAACCAGGTGGTGCACGAAGTGCGCCAACACTTCGGGACGCTGGCGTTCGAGACCATCGTGCAGCGCAATATCCGTCTGAGCGAAGCACCGAGCTACGGCAAACCGGTACTCCTGTACGACGCGGCGTCGAGCGGCAGCGCAAACTATCTGAATCTGGCGAAGGAGTTGATACAGAGAAATTCGTAATCTTGATTCACATGAATAAGAAACCCATAGGTCTGGGACGCGGGCTGGACGCTATTTTCGAGTTGGAGCGCGTTAACGCTCCGACAAAGCACAGCGTCAGTACGATGGAGGAGATCGCTCTTGCGCAAATCTCGCCCAACCCCAAACAGCCGCGCACGCATTTCGACGAGGATGCGTTGGAGGAACTCGCCGACTCGATAAAGGTACTCGGCGTGATTCAACCTGTCACGGTCAAGCGCGAGGCGGACGGACGATACATTCTGATCAGCGGCGAGCGGCGTATGCGCGCCGCTCAGATGGCGGGGTTGGAGACAATCCCTGCCTATGTGCGCGAGGCGGACGACCAGCGCCTGCACGAGATGGCGTTGGTGGAAAACATTCAGCGTCAGGACCTTAACGCGCTGGAAGTCGCCATAAGCCTGCAACGGTTGATGGACGAATGCGCGCTGACGCAGGATGCACTGTCGGAGCGCGTGGGCAAGAAACGCTCGACCATAGCCAATTATCTGCGCCTGCTGCGGTTGCCGCACGAGGTGCAGGCGGCCGTGCGCGAGGAATATATCACGATGGGACATGCCAAGGCCATAGCATCGGCGGCTGAGGATGCGCAGTTGGGGCTGTTGAAGAAGGTTTTGCGCAAAGGACTGTCGGTGCGGCAGACCGAAGAGCTGGTGCGCAAACCCGATGCGGCGACTATTGTCGCAACGGATGAGGAAGAATTTCCGGAAAGTTACGGTCGTCTTGTAGAGCATCTCGAACGGTTGTTCTCGCAAAATATTTCTATCAAGAAAGGCAAGAAAGGCGGCGGCAAGATCGTTATCGATTTCGATACGGATGCCGATATAGAAGCCTTTCTCACGAAATTCGAATGTCGTAATTCGTAATTTTTAATTCGTAATTGAAATAAATGCTCCGTAGCTCGCTGCTCATAGCCATATTGCTGACCGCCACGATGATGGGGACTGCCTGCGGCGTCATCGGGCGCGGGACGGGCAGCGGCAGCAACAGCGGCGGAGTACAACCCCCTCAGGAACAACGCGAATTGCGGCGTTACATGGTGAGCGGCGGCGTAGCGCGCGAGACCGGCGCGAGGGCTATGGCCGACTCGCTGATGCGCGACACGACGGCGTTTCTGGCGACGGCAAGCTCAATGCTCCATCAGAGCGATTCGTTGCGCCAGGCGGCACAGAGGCATATCGCCGAGGCGGATTCGATACTGCGGATAAATCCTAACTTCGCGGCGCGTTCCGATTCGTTGCGCGTGCAATCGGGCGTGCTGAACCGCCGCGCCGACTCGCTTTACGACGAGCGGCGGCGGTTGATGGCGCTGATGCCCGACGTGGCAGCCGCGCAAGAGGCGCAGGCCGACACGCTCGCCCGGCCGCCCTCGCGCCGCGAGGTCAGACGCACGGAGAGGGAAGAACTGCGAGGCGTACCGCGATACAGTCCGCTGTTCCGCGATACGCTGCCTATCTCGCGCATGGCCGCGCTGTCTTTCGTCGCGCCCGGACTGGGACAGGTGCATAATAAGCAATATTTGAAACTGCCCGTGCTGTATGGAGTTGCGGGCACGGCGATGTGGTTCGGATTGCAGGATAACAAATGTTATCGACTGGCGCGCACGGTATACGACGATTTGATATATCACGGCTACACGCGCGAGAACAGCGACCTCGACCGCGTGCAGACGGTTATGATAAAATACAACCAGCGACAGCAGTTCTGGTTCGGCCTTGCTCTCGCGACGCATATTTATTTCGTCTGCGACGGCGTGCTGAATTATCCCGGCCTGCCGCAAAAAGTGAAGATCGCCACCACACTCTCGACGATAATGCCCGGCGCGGGACAGATCTACAACGGCAGTTACTGGAAAGCCCCGATAGTAATGGGCGGGTTCGCGTCGATGATCATGGTCGTGGATTGGAACAATCGCGGCTATCAGCGGTTTCGGCTCGCATACAACCTTATGACATCGGGGCAGATCGACGCAGTAGAACCCGCTCTGAGGCGGCGGCAACCGTCGGAACTGCAAAACATACGCAATCTCTACCGCCGTAACCGCGACCTGGGGATAATCCTCACCGGCGCTATATACCTTATCAATATCGTCGATGCGCACGTGGATGCCCACCTGAAAGACTGGGACATCGGCGACAATATGTTTGCAGCTCTCGATTTTTCGGTACGCCCGCGCGTTCAGGAGATGACTACCACACGAGGCTACGCGCGAGCCATGGGAGTATGTATGAGTGTGAGATTTTGACACTAACATGCGTGCGACAATAACAAAAAACAACAACCCAAGACTATGAAATTTCTTAAATATATCGTAATAGCAACGGCGGTGGCGGGTGTGTTCGCCGCGCCGGGATGCTCGCACGTGACGAGCCTGACTCAGAGCCGCGCGCCGCGCCACACGATACCCGCCGCGCAGCAAGCGACGGAACGTGCTATGGTAGCAGAGGTCGCCGAACCGACGCCCGTAATCCGCGAAATTCCCGCCCCTGCACCGCAAGAGCGCGATTACACGCTGAATATATCTTCGTCGCCGCAGGTTTTCGACGCAGCGCTGGCCGAGTGGTATGCGAACAACGTGGTGAATTCGTTCGGCGATTTTTTTTCGCAGTTCATCGATATCGATATGGACGAGCCTATCGTGACCGACATTCCCGATTCGGTCTACCGCGCGCGGATGCGCATGATCGTGTCTCCTATCTCGATGGGGTTCAACGATATAATCAAGCGCTATATAGTGTCGTACACCGGTCGCAATGCCTCGCTCATCGGGCGTATGCTGGGACTGTCGAAGTTTTATTTTCCGATGATCGAAGAAGAACTCGCGAAACACGGGCTGCCGTTGGAGTTGCGCATGTTGCCCATCGTAGAATCGGCCCTGAACCCTACGGCCGTGTCGCACATGGGCGCTACCGGACTGTGGCAGTTCATGCTCGCTACGGGCCGAAGCTACGGGCTGGAAGTCACGTCTATGATAGATGACCGGCGCGATCCGGTGCTGGCGACGCGCGCGGCATGTCGCTATCTGCGCGACCTGTATCGCATGTACGGCGACTGGACGCTGGCCATCGCGGCCTACAACTGCGGGCCGGGCAATGTGAACAGGGCTTTGCAGCGCGCGGGCCTCACCGGTACGACCGGCGAAGGGGGGACGACGACGTTCTGGGATATTTACCCCTACCTGCCGAGCGAAACGCGCGGATATATACCCGCATTTGTAGCGGTGAACTACGCCTATACGTTCCATAACCAGCACGGTATCAAGCCCGTAGACCCGCCGTTGCCCATCTCGACCGACACGGTGACGGTGCACCGCCTGATGCATTTCAATCAGGTGGCCTCGACTTTGGACATACCCATCGAAGCTCTGCGCGCGCTCAATCCGCAATACAAGGAAGACATCATACCGGCGGTGGAACGCACATACGCGCTGCGTTTGCCGCAGCACGATATTTCACGTTTCATTGCCCATGAGGCGGAGATTCTGGCAAAAGATACGCTCTATCTTGCGAGGTTTCTCAATCAGCCCGCCGAAAATCTGCGGGCGGAGGTGACGGCGGCAGCAACGGCGACGACATACACGGTGAAGAGCGGCGACACTCTGGGCGGCATCGCACAGCGGCACAGGGTGACGGTCGCCCAGCTTCGGCAGTGGAATAACCTCAGAAGCGACCTTATCCGCCCCGGACAGAGGCTTAGGGTAAGCAGGTAATCAGTAATTGAAATGGCAACACTTTGGAGCAAAGGTACGGCGGCGGACGAGGCAGTCGAAAAATTCACGGTAGGACGCGACCGCGAGTTCGATCTGCGGTTGGCGCGTTTCGATGTCGAGGGGTCGCTGGCGCATGTCGAAATGCTTGCAGGCATCGGGCTGCTCACACCGGATGAACATGCGACGCTCGACGCAGAACTGAAAAAAATCCTCGTCGATATCGAGGCGGGCGCATTCGCGCTCGAAGACGATGTCGAGGACGTTCATTCGCAGGTGGAGCTGCTGCTGACGCGGCGTGTGGGCGATGTGGGCAAGAAAATCCATAGCGGACGCTCGCGCAATGACCAGGTGCTAGTCGATTTGAAGCTGTATCTAAAATGGGAGATCGGGCGCATCCGTGAAGCCATTGCGCAGCTTTTCGGGCTGTTACAAACGCTCAGCGAACGGCACAAAGATGTGTTAATGCCCGGCTATACGCACACGCAGGCGGCAATGCCATCGTCGTTCGGGCTGTGGTTCGGGGCGTATGCCGAGACTCTTGTGGACGACCTCTACGCACTTTTTGCGGCGTGGAAAAGCGCCGACCAAAATCCGTTAGGCTCGGCGGCCGGTTACGGTTGCTCGTTCCCGCTCGACCGCGACCAAACCACGCGCCTGCTAGGTTTCGGCGACATGGCATACAACGTGGTGGCGGCGCAGATGGGGCGCGGGAAGACCGAAAAGGCAGTGGCGGTCGCGCTGGCGGCGGTCGGCGCGACACTCGGACGCCTCGCTGACGACTGCACGCTGTTCATGAACGGCAACTACGGGTTCATCTCGTTTCCGGACGCTCTGACGACCGGTTCGAGCATCATGCCGCACAAGAAAAACCCCGACGTGTGGGAGATCGTGCGTGGGCGGTGTAACCGCCTGCAAAGCGTGCCGAACGAGATCGCCCTGCTCACCACCAACATGACGCACGGCTATCATCGTGATTATCAGCTACTTAAAGAGGTGTTATTCCCTGCGTTGGATTCGTTCCATGAAGTGGCGGCGATGGTGGCGCTCATGTTGGAAAATATCCGTGTCAATGCGAATATCCTGGACGACGCGCGCTACGACTGCCTGTTCACGGTGGAGGAGGTAAACCGTCTGGCGCTCGGCGGAATGCCGTTCCGCGATGCTTATCGTGAAGTCGGTCGCCGCGTGGCCGAAGGTACGTATATAGCCGACAAAACCGTCTCACACAGCCACGCCGGCAGTATCGGCAATCTCTGCACGGCCGAGATCCGCCGCAAATTCGATGGGGCGGTGGCGCTGTTCAGATAGTATAAACCGCTCCTTACGGAGCATAAAAAATTAAGAGTATGACAACGGTAATTTATTTCTGCGGATTGCTCAGTCTGGCATTCGCTTTATTCCACATCGGATTCTGGAAAACATTCAAATGGAACGAAGAGTTGAAAAAATTGGATGTTATCAATCGGGGAGTCATGCAAATCCTGAACGTACAGATCACTTATCATTTTTTCTTCGTCGCATTTATATGCATGGCGTTTCCGGTCGAATTGCAGAGCACGAAACTGGGCAATGCCTTTCTGCTGGGTTGTTCCTTATTTTGGGTGATACGGACCGTGCAGCAATTCATTTTCTTCAAAGCAAATGATTATGCGACCTACATCTTAACCACAGCTTTCATTATAGCGGCTGTTTTATTCGCCCTGCCTGTTTTTGTGAGATAAACCTTTCTAAAACAATATGAAAAACATGAAACTTTGGAGATACAGCGGAATATTCCTTGTTGCGACGGGAATACTCCATACCATCGTGGCTCTCATCATGGGGAAAGATGCGTTTCTGGAAATAATCCGGGACGGAGTGATAAACGTGACATCGGCATCGCAGGACTGCATGCGCGCATTCGCGGTTTGGTTCTTTATTTGCGGGATTTTTATAATCCTGCTCGGACAGGTACTGCATTATTACATAAAAAAAGAACAAAAACCTGCGCCTTTGTTCTTCGGATACAGTTTGCTGATTTTTTCGATTTTCGGGTGTCTAATCGAGCCGGGCTCAGGTTTTTGGCTTTTTATCCCGCAAGCGTTGATCATCATTTTTGCTAAACGGCGGGCTTAGGGGCTGTTCACACAAAATCACGCCTTTAATCGAATCGGGCAGAAATAAGAGTCGAAAAATCGACCAATGTCTTGTGTATTAAGAAAATAATGTCTTATATTTGCAGTCCGTAAAAACCTGAACTAACGTAAAATCAACGGATATGACAAAGGCAGATCTAGTCAATGACATCTCGAAAAGCACCGGTGTCGATAAGGCACAGGTTCAGCTGATCATCGAGTCTTTCATGGAGCACATACAGAACGCGATGGAGAAACACCACCATGTGTATCTTCGCGGTTTCGGCAGCTTCGTGGTCAAAAAACGGGCAGAGAAGGTAGCCCGCAACATCTCGAAGAACACCACGATCACCATTCCGGAGCATCATGTTCCGGCGTTCAAGCCTGCCAAGGGCTTTTCGTCGAAGGTGAAGCACAAGAAATAATCACAATAAAAACACAAAGTTATGCCAAGCGGTAAGAAGAGGAAGAGGCACAAAATGTCTACACACAAACGCAAGAAACGTCTGCGCAAGAACAGGCACAAGAAGAAGAAATAGGTCGGAGCGCGCTGCTGTGAAAATAGACAGGGTTTGCTCTGAGCCGGAGTCTGTTCACACACGCGTGTGTTTTCCAGCCTGCCGGATGACACAAATTCGCGTGAACAGGCCCTAACGAATAAACCTAAGGAGCGGTATGCGTTTCTTAGGTTTATTTACGTTATTATCCATTAGGATAGGATATGAATAAGGAACTGATAATCAACGTAACGTCGAACGAGATAACGATTGCGCTTCTGGAAGACAAGGTGCTTGTCGAGCTGAACAAGGAGAAGTGCAAAACGGGGTTCGCCGTCGGAGACATATATCTCGGCAAGGTCAAGAAGATCATGCCGGGACTGAATGCCGCGTTCGTAAACGTGGGACACGAGAAAGACGCGTTTATACACTATTTCGATCTGGGACCGCAGTTCACTACGCTGCACAGGCTGACGGAACAGCTCACGGCGAACAAAAAACAACCGCCCAAGTTCGAGAACCTGAAACTCGACCAGCCAATAGAGAAAAAAGGTAAGATTTCGGATTTTATACAGAGCGGGCAACCGATAGTGGTGCAAATCGCTAAGGAGGCAATCTCGACCAAGGGGCCGCGTCTCACATCCGATATTTCGCTGCCCGGCAGACATGTGGTGCTGCTGCCGTTCTCGAACAAGGTGAGCATTTCGCAAAAAATCCGTTCGAACGAGGAGAAGAAGCGACTGAAAAAAATCGTCGATAAGGTATTGCCGCGCAACTACGGGGTGATAATCCGCACGGCGGCTATGGGCAAGAGCGACGCCGATCTCGAAAGCGATATAACGACGCAGGTCGAGCGCTGGGAAAGCGCTCTGGCGAAGCTGCGCGGGGCACAACCGCCGATGCAGCTGCTCAGTGAGATGAACCGCGCCACGTCGATCATCCGCGACCTGCTGAATGGCTCGTTCAGCGCGATCGTAGTGGACGACAAGAATTTGTACGAGGAAATCCGCGAGTATATCCGGACGATTGCTCCGGAGAAGGAGAAGATCGTGAAGCTGTATCGCGGCAAGATGCCGATCTTCGATAACTACGACATCTCGAAGCAGATCAAAGGGCTGTTCGCCAAGTATGTGTCGCTGAAAAAGGGCGCATATCTTATCGTAGAGCACACGGAGGCGATGCACGTCGTGGATGTCAATAGCGGCAACCGCGCCAAGGGCGATAACGATCAGGAGAGCACGGTGATGGAGGTGAACCTCGCCGCGGCGGCCGAGATCTCGCGGCAGCTGCGTCTGCGCGACATGGGCGGCATCATAGTGATCGACTTTATCGACCTGCACAAAGCCGAGAACCGCCAGGCGCTGCACGACGCGATGCGAAAAGCGATGGCGACCGACCGTGCTAAGCATACGATACTGCCCGTCTCGAAATTCGGTCTGATGCAGATCACGCGCCAGAGGGTGCGTCCGGAAGCTATTCCTGAGGTAACGGAAGTCTGTCCGTCGTGCAACGGCACGGGGGTCATATCGCCCACGGTGATGCTCGACCGGCAGATAGAGAGCCGCGTGGCATATTACGTCGGGGAGAAGGGGCTGCGGTTTATCAAGCTTAGGGTCAGTCCTTATGTGGCGGCATACCTTCGCCAGGGCTTTCCGTCGCGCCGTCTGCGCTGGATGATGAAGTATCGCTGCCGCATCCGCATCACTACCGACCAATCGACAGGCCTGGTCGAAACGAGGTTCTTCGACAGAGAAAACAGAGAATTGCATTAAGGTCTGCGACAAAGCATGTCACGCCGCCGTGTGGGGCGGCGTGACGCGGGCTTTCGCTTACTGCGAAAGCCCATATTTTTCGGAGTCTGTTTTCACAAATATGCTCACCGGTAAAATCATAGAACTATTACGCTCGCAGGGAGCTTTTGCCGACCTGCAAAAAGCGTGGACGAAACATGGCACGTTGGAGTTGGACGCTCTGGCGGGGTCGTCGTACGCGTTGGTCGCGGCTGAAACGGTGCGTGATGCGGATGGAATCCACATTTTCGTCGCGGAAGACCGGGACGCTGCGGCGTATCTGTGCAACGATTTCTATCAGTTGCTGGATGCCGGGCGGGTGATGTTCCTGCCGACGGGCTATAAGCGATCAATACAGTACGGACGGCAGGATGCGTCGGGAATCGTGCAACGGACAGCGGCGCTCAATGCCGTTAGGGCGTTCCGCGCAAAGCCCGACGGATACCTTATTATATGCACCTACCCCGAGGCGCTGGCGGAGAAGGTCGTCGAACTCGCAGAGTTGCAAAAAAGCACTGTTACGGTGGCTGTGGGCGAGCGCGTGGGACAGGCGTTCGTCGAGCAGGCGTTGCAGGAATATGGTTTCGAGCGCGTCGATTTTGTGCATGAACCGGGGCAGTATGCCGTTCGCGGAGGGATTCTGGACGTTTTTTCGTTTGCGGAGAACCGGCCGTTCCGCCTCGATTTTTTCGGCGACGAGGTGGAGTCGGTGCGCGCATTCGACGTTGCGTCGCAGTTGTCGGTCGAGCGGTTGGAACGAGCGGAAATCGTGCCGAACCTGAAAGATTCGGCGAGCGTGCGCGTCTCGCTGCCCGAATTCACGGGGCGGGCGGCATACTGGATCGACGACCTCGACCACACGCTGAAACGTTTCGCGGCAATCCGCACCCAGATAATCAAGGACGGCGGCGAAGTGGATAACCTTGTAATCGGCGGCAAAACTTTCCTTGCACACACGGAGGGCGACCGTTTTATCCTGCGCACCGCGACAGCGAAAGAGCGGCAGGCTGAAGCGGCGATAAACTTCGACACCGCGCCACAGCCCGCGTTCAACAAGCAGTTCGACCTGCTGGGGGCCGACATCCGCGCCAATGCCGAGCGCGGTTACACTACATATATCCTTTCTGAAAACAAGGCGCAGATCGAGCGTCTGCGCAATATTCTCGACTCTACGGGTCAGCGAGACGCGACGTTCACGCCCGTTGCTGCGACGCTCCACGAGGGGTTTGTGAGCCATCCGATGCGCGCGGCCGTTTACACCGACCACCAGATCTTCGACCGCTATCACCGCTACCGACTCAACAAGGAGATCGACCGCAGCGAGGCGCTCACCATCGCCGAGCTGAACACGCTCAAAACGGGCGACTATGTGGTGCATATCGACCATGGCGTGGGACGGTTCGGCGGGTTGGTGAAGACGACCGAGAACGGCAAGGTGCAGGAGGCCGTGAAACTCGTCTACCGCGATAACGATGTGCTGTTCGTGAATGTCCACGCCCTGCACCGCATTGCGCGCTACAAGGATCGTGATGCCGAGCCGCCGAAAATCTACAAGCTGGGGTCGGGCGCGTGGCAGCGCATGAAAACCGCCACTAAAAAGGCGGTGAAGGACATCGCGCGCGAACTCATTGCGCTATACTCGCGCCGCAAGGCCACACCGGGCCACGCCTTCGCGCCCGACACCTACATGCAGCACGAGTTGGAGGCATCGTTCATCTACGAGGATACGCCCGACCAGCAGAAAGCTACGGAGGCCGTGAAGGCCGATATGGAAAGTCCGCGCCCGATGGATCGGCTGGTGTGCGGCGACGTGGGCTTCGGCAAAACAGAAGTGGCGATGCGCGCGGCATTCAAGGCGGTGAGCGATGGCAAGCAGGTGGCGGTATTAGTGCCGACCACGATCCTCTCGCTGCAACATTACCGCACGTTCAACGACCGCCTGCGCGATTTTCCCGTGCGTATCGAGCACCTGAGCCGCGCAAAATCGGCCAAAGAGACGCGACACATTCTCGAAGAACTCGCCGCAGGACGCATAGATATTCTGATAGGCACGCACAAGATTCTGGGCAAAGACGTGAAATTCAAGGACTTGGGGCTGCTCGTGATAGACGAAGAACAGAAGTTCGGCGTCTCGGCCAAAGAAAAATTGCGCCAGATGAGCGCGGAAGTAGACACGCTGACACTCACCGCCACGCCCATTCCGCGTACGCTGCAATTCTCGCTGATGGGTTCGCGCGACCTGTCGGTCATCACCACCCCGCCGCCGAACCGCTACCCCATTCAGACCGAGAGCCACCTGTTCGACGAAGAGATAATCAAGGAGGCGATCGAATACGAACTCGCGCGGCACGGGCAGGTTTACTTCGTGCATAACCGCGTGAAGGACATCGGGCGCATCGAGGGGATAATACAGCGCCTTGTGCCGAAAGCGCGCACCGTCGCGGCTCATGGCCAACTCGACCCTACGGAGATGGAACGCCGCGTGATGGACTTCATCTACGGCGAGTACGACGTGCTGGTGGCCACTACGATCATCGAGAACGGCATCGACATTCCCAACGCCAACACCATTATAATAAACAACGCTCATTGCTTCGGGCTTTCGGATTTGCATCAGCTGCGCGGACGTGTGGGACGGAGCAACCGCAAGGCGTTCTGCTATCTGTTCACGCCGCCCGACGAGATGCTCGCCGACAACGCGCGGCGGCGACTGCGCGCCATCGAGGAATTTTCCGATCTCGGCGCGGGATTCAATATCGCCATGCAGGACCTTGACATACGCGGCGCGGGCAACCTGCTCGGTGCAGAGCAGAGCGGCTTTATCGCCGACATAGGGTTCGAGACCTATCAGAAAATCCTCGACGAGGCGATGGACGAGCTGAGGGCAGAGGGGCTTGTGGACAACGAGCATGTGGAAAAAGATACTGCCTCGCAAAGAGCCGTCTCCCAAAACGCGGCAGCAAGCGAGAACGAAACGCGCTTCCTGTCCGACGCCCATATCGAAATCGACACCGAAGCGCTGCTGCCTGACGACTACGTGGGCAGCGCGGCCGAGAAGATAAAGCTCTACCGCGAGCTGGACAACATCACTGAGGAGCATGCGCTGCAAGAGTTCTCCGCACGGCTCACCGACCGTTTCGGCGTGCCGCCTGCGCCGGTCGAAGAATTGCTCAACGTCATTCGCATGAGGCGCGTGATGATGGCGATCGGATTCGAACGCGCGAAGGTGAAAAACGGGCTGATGATCCTGCGGTTCGTCGGCGACAGTGCGTCGGCATACTATAAAAGTGCGCGATTTATGGCCATTCTGCGTTATGTGACGGAAAATCCTGCTAAATTTGTACTCAAACAGCGGGACAGCCAGCTGGGACTGACCGTGCGCGGAGTGGCAAACACGCGGGAAGCGTATGAGGTATTGGAAAAGTTATATGAACTGTCATAAAATATTTAAAGAGTATGAATTTAGCGATAGACATAGGCAACACGCACATAAAGGCGGCGGTGTTCGAAGGAGAAGTGCTGGTCGAGACGTTCAAGTCGCGAAGTGCCGACCGGGCATTTATAGAGGCGGTGTTAAAGATATATCCGGGCATCGACAAGGTAATATTGGCGTCTGTGCGCCGCGACATTGCAGAGGTCGAAGAGGCGGTGAAAAAACGCGTAAAGAGATACACGAGATTCGACGGGACAAAAAAAGTGCCTATCAAAAATCTATACGCCACGCCTGAGACGCTGGGGCCGGACAGGCTGGCGGCTGCGGTGGGCGCAAACGCGATATACCCCGACAGCAACGTTATGATCGTCGATTTCGGGACGGCGATAACCATAGACCTCGTGACGCAACGAGGCGAGTTCTTGGGCGGAAATATCTCTCCGGGGGTCGATGTGCGTTTTCAATCGCTGCACGAGCGGACGGCGAACCTGCCGTTGTGCGAAGATACGGGCCGCACGGTGCTGCTGGGCACGACGAGCGAAGAGGCCATATGCAGCGGTGTGCTGAACGGAGTGCTCTATGAGATAGAGGGTTACGTGATGCGGCTCGAATCGGAATACGAAGAGCTGAGAATAATTTTTACGGGCGGCGACGGAAAATACTTTGCAGAAAGATTAAAAAACACGATATTTGTGACTTATGACCTTGTGGTGCATGGTCTGAACCGTATAATGGAGCATAATGAGGATTAGAAATTTCATATTGGGAGCATTCGTTCTGACGCTCGTCCCCGTGTCGGGGAAAGCACAGTCGAGCAGCATCAACACTTTTTCGCCTTTCACGTTCTACGGACTTGGCGACTTCCATGTTCAGGGGCCTTCGAACCTGCGGGCTATGGGCGGGGCGACGGCAGGCTACCGGCGGTTTATCGAACCGAACGGCGTTATCAATTACACGAATCCCGCCGCACTGAGCGCCACGCCGCGCAAAACGTTCCACTTCAACTTCGGTATGGAGGGGAGCAACCATTACCTGCGCACGGAGGACGGACAAAAGACGAGTTTCAATACGTTCAACATCCGCGACGTGGCGTTCCAGACGCCTCTGTACGAGCAGCTCGCGTTCGGATTTTCGCTCACGCCGCTCAGCTCGGTCGGATATCGCGCGCAAATAGATGAGACCGACCCGCGCGTACTCGAACATCTTTACGAGGGCGGCGCTATCGGCGCGAAATATCTCTACAACGGCGGCGGCGACGTGAACCAGACAAAATTCTCTCTGGGCTGGGAGCCGTTGAAAAGACTGTCGGTCGGCGTGGATATGATCTATTATTTCGGACGCATCGACCGCACGTTCTCCACCGATATACTGACGCAGACCAGCGACGCAGGATTCGTAGGCAGCCACGTGACGCAGGCCGAGCGCATCTCTCGCATTATGTGGAACTTCGGAGTGCAGTATAATCTGATTAACAATAACTATCGCCAATTGACATTCGGGGCCATGTACTCGCTTGGCGGGCGGCTCAACCCCGAAATTTCCACTACGCTCGTCAATTCTCTGTCGATGGTGCAGACGATAAATAACGGGCTGGCCGATAATTTCGAACTTCCGGCGATGCTGACGGCAGGTCTGTCATACCGCACGTGGAGACTGGCGGCAGGCCTCGATTACAATTATCAGGGCTGGGGCGGACTGAACCCCGATTCGCAGATCGACGGCGCGGGCGGCTCGGTGAGCATGAAGTTCCGTGATGTGAACTCTCTGCGCGGCGGTTTCGAGTATACGCCCGACCGTTGGGATGTGAGACGTGCGTGGCGTCGGAATACCTATCGCGCCGGGGTGAGGTACGGTGATTACTACATGACCTTCAACGATAAAGCGATAAGAGACATTGGCGTGAGCATAGGGCTCGGAATGCCCATACGCCAGGAGTTGCGGTCGCACATCGATCTGGGCTTCGAGTGGGGACAGCGTGGCACGATGCGTGCAGGTCTGATACGTGAAAACTATTTCAAGGTCTGGATCGGCCTGCGCCTTTTCGGCACAGACGGATGGTTTCAGAAGTTCGAATTCCGGTAGCGCGCACGTGTATTCCCATTTTTTAATGAACAACAGAGCCTGAAAAATAAAACCGACGTGTGGATATGCGTAATGTGACGGGATTTACGTTATATAAGTAACATTACGCTGTTACCGCCGAGCGACGGCAGAAAAAAGAAATAAAAAACCAAAAATATCATGAAAAAGTTTTTTTTAGTCTCGATAGCTCTGTTAGGAGGCTTCGCGATGCAAGCTTTTGCACAACAGGATTGGGGCCCGGAGTGGGGAGATACGGCTGAAATACGGCAACAAAACGTTATGGAATTTAATTTCCTGCGGAATCGCATTCAGAATCAGGAGTACGGGCCTGCGGCATTTTATCTCCAAAATCTGCTGCGCAACGCACCCACAGGAACTATCGGTATTTACATCCATGGCGTGAGAATGTACCACACACGTTTGCGCGCTACGCAGAACCGCGAACAACGCGCTGTCTATCTCGACTCGCTGATAATGCTGTCGAGAATGGCGATCGAGCTGTTCCCGCCCCAGAATAACGAACAACTGAGACAGAGGATCGATCTCATCCGCACGATGGCCGTAGAGTTCCAGAATGTCCATCCGATGGACAGAGAAGGTGTGGCTCGCCAATACCGCGAGGCAATAGAGCTGATGGGCGAAGATGCCGATCCGGTGGTCGTGCTTACATATTTCGACCTTTTGGCGACCGACTATCGCGACGATCTGGTCTCGATGGAGGAATTTCTGTCCGAATTCGACAGGCTTACGCCCATTATTCAGGCGGTCGGCACGGAGGAACAGGTAAGACAGTTCGAAGGTATACTTGCGCGCAGTGGCGCGGCTAATTGCGAGGGTATCGAGAGGCTTTACGGCAGTCAGATCGACGAGTACCCGGACGATCTCCGGTTATTGGAAATGGTTATTACTTTGCTTAACCGCGCCGGATGTTCGGGAACAGAGTTTTATCTGAAAGTTGCCGAACTGTATTATAAAGTAGAACCTACGCCGAACACGGCGCTTCTCATCGCAAGCTATTATTCCGCGCGAGGCGACCGCGCTATGGCACAACGCTACCACCGTGAGGCGCTCGGCAATGAAACCGATCCGTCGCGTCGTGCCGAAATCCTGATTTCGATAGCAGCGGCACAACTTGAAGACCGCAACTATCAACAGGCATATAATTATGCCCGTCAGGCGGCGCAACTCGATTCGCGAAATGCTACGGCGTTCTATCTCATGGCGACATCGATCGCCGCTACCGCACAAAACATACAAGACCCGTTCCGTCGTCAGACAGTACACTGGCTCATTGTCGATAATCTGCAACAGGCCAGGCAGCTGGGTTTCACGGCTGTGAATATAGGTAACCAGATCGCGCAGTATCAGGCCAACTTCCCTCCGGTCGAAGAACTCTTCATGCGGAATCTGAACGAAGGCGCGACCTACACGGTCAACGAAGGCTGGATAACGGGACAGACAACCGTGCGCAGGCGGCCGTAACCGCGCGCATGATTTATGGTTACCATATAACTCGTAGTTCATAATTGAGGAAACCGAAATATAATAGTGTGATATCGATAGCGCTCTCCGTGATGGTGAGCGCTGTTGTGCTTTGCGGGGCGGTCTCGTGCGGCACGTCCGCGCCACCGGCCGGTGATCGTAACGTACTGACAATGCGCGGCAACGATATTACGAGCCTTGAAAGCGAGAACGGCCGGCTCACGACGCGCTACTTCACGCCGCTGATGGAGAAGTACGAATTCGCGCCTGAGCCTTATGAAGAGTATAGATATGGCGTGGATATCGTACAGTACGATTCGCTGGGAGGAGTGGAGTCAACGTTCCGCGCCAGCTATGCGATACATCGTACGCGACTACAACTATGGGAGGCATGGGGTGATGTAGTGGTGACGAATGCTGCCGGCGACCGGCTCGAAACCCAGCAACTGTTCTGGAATCGTGCCACGAAACGTATCTATTCGAACGTCGATTCTCACTTTTTTCGCGGACGCGATGTATTGCGCGGCGATGGTTTCGAGTCGGACGAAGATTTCAACGACTGGATCGTGCGCCGTTCGCGCGGCACATTGTGGGTAGATGCCTCTCCCACTCCGCGCGCCGACAGCATCGAAATAGTGCAGGATAGCTTAGCGGTAACGCCTCTGCCGGAAATGCCTGAGGATATACCTGAGTTGTAGATACCGGTCAAGCTTGCAATGACAGTCATCCGGCAGGCTATAATTAAACACGCGCGCGTGCGGTGTCACCGCAGCGACCCCGAAAGTATAAAGAGCAGGTAATGGTCTCGATAGCGATAATCATAACGACTTCTTTGCTTCTCTCGGCATTTTTCTCCGGGATGGAGATCGCGTTCACGTCGGCAAACAGGCTGAAACTCGAAATCGAGAAGAAGAAAAGCGGCACGTTCTCGCGGATCATAAACGTCTTCATGCACAATCCGGGTCAGTACATCACTACTATTCTGACCGGTAACAGTGCAACGCTCGTCGTATTTTCACTCAACATGACGCTGCTGCTGAACGTAGCGCTCAGTGCGGCAGGCGTGCATCATCCGAGCGGCGGATGGAGCATTCTGCTCGAAACCGCCATCTCGACGATTATTCTCATCCTTTTCGGCGATTATATCCCGAAGACGCTGGTTAGGGTGAATCCTGCGTTCTTTCTGCGTCTGTTCGCAGTTCCGCTTTTTATACTGTATATCATATTGTGGCCTGCGGCGAAATTCTCGACGTGGCTTTCGGTGTTGCTGTTGCGGCTTTTCGGATTGAAAATAAAGCCGGAACACAGTATCCGGTATTTCGACCGCTCGGAGTTGGAACATCTGGTGGATGAGGCGGTGGAAAACGAAAAGGAGAAAACGGAGAGCGAAATACGGCTGTTCCGCAACGCGATGGACTTTTCCGACCTGCGCGTGCGCGACTGCATGGTGCCGCGCGTGGATGTTGAGGCGGTAGCTACCGACGACACGATCGAACATCTGACCGAACGGTTCGTGCGTTCGGGCTATTCGCGCATCTTCGTCTACGAGGGGACTATCGACAACATTGTGGGCTATGTCAATACCAAAGCTCTTTTCACGCAACCTGCAACGGTGCGCGAGGCGATGCGCGAGGTTGATTATATTCCGGAGAGCTACCCCGCGCAGGAACTTATGAAAATGTTCATCCGCCGCAACCGAACCATAGCCGTCGTCATCGATGAGTTCGGAGGCACGGCGGGGATCGTTTCGCTGGAAGATGCACTGGAAGAGATATTCGGCGAGATTGAGGATGAACACGACCTCACGCGGTTGGTCGAAAAGTCACTCGACGACGGCGCTTACATCTTTTCGGGAAGGCTCGAAGTCGAATACCTCAACGAAAAATACGACCTCGCAATCCCCGAATCGGACGATTATGACACCCTCGCCGGATACGTCATTTTCTACCACGAGGGCATACCCGCTCAGGGCGACGAAATGCGCATAGGCGACATGCAGATAACGGCGTTGAAGGTCAATAGTTCGCGACTCGACCTTGTGAAAGTAAACACACGCGTGTGACACACGCGTGTGTTTACTGTTTTTTGTCATTGCGGGCTTGATCCGCAATCTTCGGTTTGGAGGCCGCGTGTGCTAAAACAATTCTTGCTGAGCCGGGGCTTCGGGCGACGGGCCCGAAATTTCGGCCTCTCCTATCATAGCCTCGAACTCGTGTTCGTCGATTATTCTAACGCCTAATTCATTGGCCTTCTGCAACTTCGCCGGGCCTATTTTATCTCCTGCAAGCAGAAAATCGGTATTCGACGAGACCGACGCAAGGTTGCGTCCGCCATGTAATTCTATAAATCGTTTCAGTTCGTCGCGGCTGTGACGGGCGAATGTTCCTGAAATTACGAACGTCTTGCCGGCGAGCGATTGCGACAACATCTCGGTATCCGACGCTTCGGCCTGCGAGAATTGCACTCCCGCCGCGCGCAAACGCTCGACGATACGCAGATTAGCCTCATCCGCAAAATAATCGCGAATGCTCGCAGCGATCTTCTCCCCTACTTCCTCAGCTTCTGCAAGTTCTTCGGGCGACGCGGCTTCTATCGCATCGAGACTGCCGAAGTGCGCAGCGAGATGGCGGGCCGTCGTTTCGCCCACGAACTTGATACCCAGCGCGTAAATCACTCTATTAAACGGAACTTCACGCGAACGTTCGATGCTGTGTATGATATTTGCGGCCGATTTTTCGCCCAGGCGCGGCAGCACCGCAAGTTGCTCGGCGCGAAGGTCGTAAAGGTCGGCGACGGTCTGCACCAGTCCCTCGTTGTAGAGCAGCGCGACGGTCTCTTCGCCAAGTCCGTCGACGTCCATAGCGCGGCGCGCGATGAAGTGGACAATGCGCCCGACGATCTGCGGCGGACAACCGTTCTGGTTCGGACAGAAGTGGCGCGCTTCGCCATCGTAGCGCACGAGTGGCGTTCCGCATTCGGGACACAGCGCGGGAAAAACTATCGGTACGCTGTCGGCCGGCCGCTGCGAGAGGTCTATCCCCGTGATCTTAGGAATTACCTCACCGCCTTTTTCGACCCATACCATATCGCCGACGCGCGCATCGAGGAGCGCGATCTGCTCGGCATTGTGCAGCGATGCGCGCTTTACGGTCGTTCCCGCCAGCAGCACTGGCCGCAGGTTCGCAACGGGTGTTATCGCTCCCGTCCGCCCCACCTGGAAGTCCACCGTTTCGAGCCGAGTGAGTGCGCGCTCGGCAGCAAACTTGTAGGCCACAGCCCAGCGCGGCGCTTTCGACGTCGTGCCCAACCGCGTCCTGAGCGCAAGGTCATTGACCTTGATCACCACACCGTCGGTATCATATGGCAACGTATGACGCAACCGGTCGAGCCGGTCTATATACGCTTCGACCTGAGCCATATTGCGGCACAACTCCATATCTTCCGAAATTTTGAACCCCCAACGGCGCGCCTCCGCAAGATTCTCCCAATGCGTAGGATGCGGCAGCGCATCACTTTCGAGCGAGTACAAAAAGCTGTCTAAGCGGCGCGAGGCGACCACCGACGAATCCTGTAATTTCAGCGTTCCGGCCGCCGCGTTGCGCGGGTTGGCAAAGAGTTGCTCGCCACGTTCTTCACGCTCGGCGTTCAATCGCTCGAACGAGCTGTGAGGCATGAATATTTCGCCGCGAATCTCGAACCATGCGGGATAACCGCCGCCGTGCAGCGTGAGCGGAACAGTGCGGATCGTGCGTACGTTGGCCGTTACGTCGTCACCCTTCTGGCCGTCGCCACGTGTCACTGCACGTTCCAGCCGCCCGTCCACATAGGTCAGGCTTATCGCCGTACCGTCGAACTTCGGTTCACAAGCCAATTCGACCTCCTGCTTCTCCGCTTCGGCTGCCACGCGGTTATAAAAATCCTGCACCTCGCCGATAGAATAAGTATTCATAAGCGAGAGCATCGGATAGCGATGCTCGGCCTGCACGAACTCCGACAGCAGGTCGCTCCCTACGCGCCGCGTCGGCGAATTCTGGTCGGCGAACTCCGGATGCCGGCTTTCGAGTTCTTGCAGTTCGTGCATCAGCGCATCGAACTGCCGGTCGGAAATCTCCGGCGCGTTTTCGACGTAATATTTATAGTTATGGCGGTTCAGCGCATCGCGCAACTGCTCGATTCTCTCTTTCATGGTACTGCAAACACACGCGTGTGTTTTCCAACTTGCCGGTTATTTTATCATTCCGAATGTTCTGAAAGAACGGAGGAATCTATCGATAGTCTGTCTTTTGAATTTATAAACTAACGATAGAACCCTCCGCCTTTGGCGTTCGGGATGACATTTGTTTTACGCTACCCGCTTCGGCCTTACTTCTTCGGCGCCGTATTTTTATTCGTCATCTTTTGAGCGGCTGCCGAAACCTTTTTCGCACCACGCGAAATCTCATCCGCGAGCGTGGCTACCGAACCGGCGACATTACTCTTCGCCGCACCGGCTTTTGCGCCCATCTTATCGTGCAGTTTGTCGGCATATCCGCCGACCTTATCGGCATACTGACCGGCCTTTTCTGCGAGACCGTCCATTTTCCCTTTGAATTTTCCGTCGTTCGCTTCCATCGTATTATATATTTTTGGTTTCAAAAACATATAATACAATCGCCGTGCCGAATCAGGGGGTCGCTCACATCAATTTTATCATTTGGCTTCTTGTCGGATTTTGCGCGTTTTCAAGGCACTTGCCCGAAGGAATACCGAGTGTATTTGACTTCGTCTTCTTTCTGTCGTCGCTCGGCAATCTTCGAGCAAACTCGGATCGCCCTCGCTCCTAAAAAAGTTCGAGGGCAAGCAACGCAGAAACACGTGCATAAAGCCGCCGAAGACGGATGATAAAATCAGTATGAACGACCCCTATCTCATCGTCTGCTCTTCGAGGCGGATCGTCCTCACCACGTCTTCGACGATACCGAGACGATAACCTTCCGACGAGTAAATTACGCCGCCATTGCTGGTGAGATACGCTACCAACGGGAAGTTGTTCCGGAACGTCGTGCGGATCGCGGCGGCGGTCTGGTCGAGAAGTTCGCGCCCCTCATCGGTCGCCCATACCGTCTGTGCAGGCAGTCCGCCGAACAGACGCGCATCGAACGCCTCGCTGCGCTTGTCGTCCGGCACCATGAAGACCACAGCCCCGCCCCATTCCTCCAATGCCTCGCGGTGGCGCGGCATCTCTTGCAGAATATGTTTTGTGGGTTCTTTATCGGGGTCGGCGAAAATAAGTACCACCCCACGTCCACGTCCGAGTTGTTTGAGCGTCGTTTTTTGACCATCATCGGTGAAAATAATCGAATTCATATCCACCACGCCCTTGACGAAGAGTTTTCCCTCGACCTCAGGCAATTTCACGGTCATCGTGTGCGTGTCGCCACCCGCGATATTGAAATATCGTGCATCGATCGTCGCCGAACCGTCGTTGGCGCGGCTCGCCACCAACAGGCGATAATAACCCTCTTCGAGCGGTATCGTAGCGGGGAAACCACCGCCGCTACCTTCGAATTCGCTGCCAAGCCCAAGAGTATGGAAATCACCGTCGCGGAACACCGCTATTGCAAAATGGTTGCCATAGCCCGGCGTGATGATGTTATCCGGATAGCTTCTGAGTACGATCCGTCCGCGCGGCGGCACGACACTGCTCGTCTCTGCACCGAAATCGACGTTCACCCACTGCGCACCATTGCGATATTGCGGCGTGCGTGTCGCAGGGTCGAGACGCGCCTCGATGCCCAACGTGCGGCACATCGCCACGAAATATATGTCGCGCGACGGACGGTCGGACACTGCAAGCGTGTGCACACCCATCGGCGTGAGACGGGTGTTGTAAAAGTTGTCGACATCGGAAACGGTGATACGACGCGCGACATATTCGGCGGCCTCTGCTCCTGTCGTGGGCTGCGGCTCGCCGTCGGCGAAGAACGCCCACGCCGGAGTGATCAGTTCCGTGCCGATGCGCGGCGAGAAAATATACCGCAACTGCTCATTCGACAAGCGACGCCCGGCGTATCGCCGAATATGGCTTTCGAGCGTCTCGGCCGACGTATCGCGAATGTCTTTCTCGGTGAGCGTCGAGAGCAGCGTGAACGCATCCGCACCCCGATCGCGGATAAACCGCTCTATCTCTTGCCAGTTGCCCTGCGCCGTGTGCAGATAATGCCACGTCTGTCCTGCGTCCAATCCCGCCTGTGCCGCCACGCGATGCGCATAAGCCTCGTCGGCGAACGTCGCCATATATGCGTTGCGGACAGAATCATTATGAGCCAGCCTCACCGCATTCGCCGCAATTTTCTCTGCCGGAAGTTCGTTGAACGGCTGCTCGGCCGGAGGCGACATCACGAAATTGCTGCCATATACCTCGCCCGGCTGTCTGCTCAAAACCAACGTAACCAACTGATCCTCAGGCCCCGATTTCACATAACCATAGCGATCACCCTTGTCTGCCCACACCATCAGGTCGCCGTAACCCGTACCCGTCGATGCGCGCCCGTCGGTATCCGTGCGCAGCGTAACGATAGGATGCAGGTCACCCCAATTATAAACCTTGAACTGCACGCGCGCGTCTTCGACCGGCGCACCCGCTTCATCCACCACGCGCACCTCCGCCCTGCGCACTTTCGCGTACACCGGCAGTGTATTTATTATCGAGTAGAGCGACGTGGTGACGCTCTGCTCCTCCGGCCCGTGATAGCGCCCGTAGACCGTCGTATGGGTCATCATGGCACGCTGCACCGGACCGTCGAACCATCCCACGTTAAGTTCCGGTTCGGGTTCGCACGCCCCCAGATAGTACCACTGCCCATCGATCCACACCTCGACCCATGCATGGTTGCTGTCGGTGTGCGACCATCGCGGCACGTAGGTCTGCCGCGCCGGAATGCCCACAGCTCTCATTGCCGTCGTCGTGAACACCGACTGCTCGCCGCAGCGTCCCCATGACGTCCGCACTACCGCCAGCGGCGCGCTCGTGCGCCCGTCCGTTGCGCGATACGTAACTTTTTCGTGACACCAGTGATTCACTTCCAATGCTGCGTCATACATCGACAAGTCTTTAACTCTATCGCGAAGTTCCTCGAAAAACACATCACGCGCATCGTCCATATACTCGTTATTCGTGCGGTGAACGAGCACGAAATGGCGGAAAATCTCCTCCGGCACTGTCTTACCCCAATGGAACGTCTCTCGCGCACGGAACGCACCGTCTACCTGACGCAGAAAATAATCGCCGCCGTATTCCGACAAGTCACACAGCGGCATATAGGCATACAGAAATTCCAACGCCTCCCGTTGCGCCAGCGTCAGGTCTTCACGCTCGAACACTGCGAAAAGCTCGGCCTCGCGACCTTTCGCAAGCTCTTTGCGAGCCTGAAAATCTTCATGCACCTGCGCACGGTAGGCCTTGTCGGTGATAAAGTGCCGCTCGCCACCGTCGCCACACGCAAGGAACGCAAGCACTATAAATATCAAAAAAATAATCGGCAGGATCAGTAACAGTATGGTTCTCATATTTTTGGTTTGGTTTTTGGGTCTGTTCTTACATATTTTGTCATTGCGGGCTTGACCCGCAATCTCGTGCGATTTAGACTGCGGATCGAGTCCGCAGTGACAATTATTCTCCGGCAGGCTGGAAATCACACGCGTGTGCGACCGCACGCACTTTCTCAGGGTCGGCATGCCAGACATCGTGGTCGGCCCATGCGGGCGCGGGAAAATCCATACGGCTCGGATAACGGCTGCGGAATGTGCCGTGTATCTCGCTGCATCCGGTGCGCTCGACGATCCGTGCCGCATTTTCGGGCGTAACACCCGAACCGGGCATTATCGAGATGCGTCCGGCGGCCTGCTCGACACACCTGCGCAGCTCTTCTATGCCCTCAGGCGCGGTCGCTTCGCCGCCCGATGTAAGTATGCGCTCGCATCCTGTTTCGATTATCATTTCGAGTGCCTCGCGTCGGTCACGGCACACATCGAACGCCCTGTGGAACGTCATGCCCATGCCATAGCCATGCGCAAGTTCGACCAATTCGCGGGTTCGTTGTACGTCTACCCGCCCGTCAGCCGTGAGTATCCCGATGACCACGCCGTCGCATCTTTGCTCGCCGCAGAACGCGACATCGCGGCGCATGATCTCGTATTCGACATCGGTGTAAAGAAAATCTCCGCCACGCGGCCTGACTATCGGATACAGCTTGATACTCAATAGCTTACGCGCCTCTATAATAGTACCGTAAGACGGCGTAGTGCCACCCTCTGCCAGATTGTCGCACAATTCCACGCGCCATGCTCCGCCCTGCTGCGCCGTTACGGCCGAGTGCACCGACTCCGCACAAACTTCGACTTTCACCATCTTAATAACGTATTTTTACGGGCGTTTCAGTATAACCGCCGTGCCCATGCCGCCGCCGATGCACAGTGACGCCAGTCCGAGCCGCTTACCCGTGTGCAGCATATCCCAGACAAGCGAAACTATGATCCGATTGCCCGAAGCGCCGATAGGATGACCGAGCGCCAGCGCGCCCCCGTTCACATTCGCGTGCTCACGCAACCATTCTTCCGCAACGCCGTGATCGGCCGCCAGCTGACGTATAACTCCCAGAGACTGAGCTGCAAACGCCTCGTTTAACTCGATAGCTTCCATATCCGCAAGCGAATATCCCGCGCGCGATAAAGCCTGTGCTATTGCCGGCACAGGCCCCATGCCCATCACCGCCGGATCGACGCCGCCCTGCCCAACAGCGATTATCTCCGCCAAAGGCGTCAGGCCAAATCCGGCAACCGCCGCCTCGCCCGCCACGAGCACGAACGCCGCCCCGTCGTTAATCCCCGAAGCGTTGCCCGCCGTCACCGTGCCGTCCTTCTTGAACGCAGGTCTCAGCTCGCCCAGCTTATCCACGTTCGTCGCGCGGTTCGGGAACTCGTCCGTGTCGAAACGCACCGTTTCCTTGCGGCTCACGATCTCGACCGGAACTATCTCATCGCGGAAACGCCCCGCATCGATCGCCGCAGCGGCGCGGCGCTGTGATTCGGCGGCAAATTCGTCCTGCTCGCGGCGCGTGATGCCGTATTTTTCAGCCACATTCTCAGCCGTGATACCCATGTGCATGCCGCTGAAAGCGTCGGTCAGCCCGTCGTTCACCATCGTGTCCAAAAGCGCCATGTTGCCCATTTTGTGTCCCATGCGCACCGCTCCGGGCATTACGAACGCCGCCTGCGACATCGATTCCGTCCCACCTGCAAGCACCAGCTGCGCCTCGCCCGCACGGATCGCCGTATAGGCATTGATCACCGACTTCATGCCGCTACCGCAGATCATGTTCAGCCCATAAGCCGGCACTTCCTGTGGTACGCCGCCTTTAATAGCCGCCTGACGCGCGACGCCCTGCCCCAAACCTGCCGACAGAATATTTCCGACCACCACCTCATCCAACCGCGCGGGGTCGATCTCCGTTCCGGCCAGAATATCTTTTATTACCGTCGCGGCCATGTCGGCCGCCGACACGCTCGCAAGCGACCCCAAGAATTTCCCGATCGCCGTTCTGCGCGCGGCGACGATATACACTTTGCTCATGATATTTTTGGTTTTTATTTCTTCAACCTTTCGACTAACAGCGGTACGATCTTGTTCACGTCGCCGACAATGCCCACGTCCGCCACCTGAAAGATCGGTGCAAATTTATCCTTATTGACCGCAACGATAAAATCCGATTCCTCCATCCCTGCAAGATGTTGTATCGCTCCCGAAATTCCGAGCGCGAAATAAACGTCCGGCCGCACCGTTTTGCCCGTTTGCCCGACCTGTCGGTCATGAGACATCACGCCCGCATCGACCATCGCACGCGACGACGATATCTCGCCGCCGAGCACCTTGGCAAGCTCCCGCAACTTCTCGAAACCGCCTGACGTGCCCACTCCGCGTCCACCCGATACCAGCACGCCGGCCTGCGTTATATCGACCGTCTCGCGCTCCTCGCTCACCGTTTCGAGCAGCCTCACGCGAAATTTCGACTCATCGAACAACGGTGTTACGCGTACGATTTCACCTTTGCGACTATCGTCGCGCTCGGCCGCGCGCATCACACCCGGACGCACCGTAGACATCTGAGGACGGTGGTCACGGCACGTGATCGTCGCCATCAGGTTGCCGCCAAAAGCCGGACGCGTCATAAGCAGCGTGCCGTCGTCCCCTTCGGCGATGTCGAGCGCCGTACAGTCGGCCGTAAGCCCCGTCGCCAGCCGCGCCGACACTCTCGGGCCCAAGTCGCGCCCTATCGTCGTTGCGCCTATAAGCATAATGCCCGGCTTATGTTCGCGCGCAATTTGACACACGACCTGCGTATAAGGCTCGGTCATATAATCGCGCAGCTGCGGCGCATCGGCCACGAAAACCACGTCCGCACCATATGCCACGCACTCCGCCGCGAGATGCTCTACCACATCGCCCAGCAACATCGCGCATACCCGCTCGCCCAGCGCGCGCGCCAGCTCCGCAGCCTTCCCCAGCAACTCCAACGACACACTCTGCATCCGCCCGCCGCGCTGCTCGACAAAAACATAAACGTCTCTATATTGTGACTTATCCATCGGAATTATATAATAAATTTCTCGCGCAGTTTTGCGACGATTATCTCAACCGCTTCGGTCGGTTCGACTTCATACAATTGTCCTGCGGCTTTTGCGCCGCGCGTGAAAGACTTGGCCACCCGCGTGGGTGAGCCGCCCAAACCGAGCTTGCTTTCTTCTGCACCTATCCGCGCCGAGTCCCATATTTCGACCTCGCGGCGGAACGCCTCCACGATGCCGCGCACGGACATATAGCGCGCCTTGCCTGCCGTCACAAGCACCGTGAGCACGCACGGCAGTCCGACTTCCAGCATACGATAGCCTTCTTCCGTCGAAGCCCTGACGGTCAGCGTGTTATCGTCCGACAGTCGAGCCTGCTCGACATAAGTGACTTGCGGCAGGTCGAGATGCTCCGCCACCTGAGGCCCGACCTGCGCCGTATCGCCGTCGATGGCCTGACGGCCTGTGATTATAAGGTCGTAGCCCAGCAATCGCAATGCCCCTGCAAGCGTGTTCGACGTGGCAAGCGTATCCGCTCCGGCAAACTTGCGGTCGGTGAGCAACACAGCCCTGTCCGCGCCCATCGCCAGCGCCTCGCGCAGAACCGCATCGGCCTGCATCGGCCCCATAGTCACCACCGTCACCTCAGCTCCGTGTTCGTCTTTCAGCCGCAGGGCCATCTCCAACCCGCCCTTGTCATCGGGGTTCATAATGCTCGGCACGCCGTCGCGGATCATCGTTCCGGTCGCCGGATCGAGCCTGATTTCCGTCGTATCGGGCACTTGTTTTATGCAAACAACTATTTTCATCGCTTTACTTATATCTATTGGGAACTTCTAAAAATTCAAAAGACAAGGCTTGCGACCGAGCCGACACCGCAGTTTAAGCCCGCTGCGCGGTCTTTTCCTCCTCGCGGCTCGGCAGAGCTTCGAACAAGTTCGGCTCTGCATGTCGATTCCGCAGCGTCGGTTTCCTTCGTAAATGAGCATTTTAGCGAGGGAGCGTAACGCAGTATTTTGGATTTTTAGGAGTTCCCTATTTCAGCAACTCGGCCGCAACGACCATCCGCTGCACCTCGCTCGTGCCCTCGTAAATCTCCGTTATCTTAGCGTCGCGCATCATTCGCTCGATGGGGTATTCGCGCGAGTATCCGTACCCGCCGTGGAACTGCACCGCATTGACCGTCATTTCCATAGCCAGCTCGGAGGCGAACAGTTTACACATCGCCGCATCGACAGAATATGGCAGTCCTCGATCTTTTTTCCACGCCGCAGAGCGCACCATGAGCCTTGCCGCCGCGATCCGCGTCTGTAAATCTGCAAGTTGAAACTGCGTGTTCTGGAATGCGGCGATGGGCCGCCCGAATTGCTTGCGCTCTTTCACATAGCGCACCGTCTCATCCATCGCTCCCTGCGCAATGCCCAGTGCCTGCGCCGCTATGCCGATGCGCCCGCCGTCGAGCGTCTTCATCGCTATACCGAAACCTTTGCCCACCTTCCCTATCAGGTTTTCTTTCGGCACGCGACAGTCGGTTATGATGAGTTCACACGTCGATGAGCCGCGTATGCCGAGTTTCCGCTCCTCCTTGCCGACTTCGAAACCCTCGTAGCCGCGCTCGACGATGAATGCCGAAATGCCGCGCATGCCCTGCGACTTATCGGTCATCGCAATGATGATGAAAAGTTCCGCAGCGCCGGCATTCGTAATGAATATCTTCGTGCCGTTCAGCAACCAATGGTCGCCCATATCCACCGCCGTCGTCTGTTGTCCTGCGGCATCCGTACCCGCATTCGGCTCGGTGAGCGCGAAAGCTCCCAGCCACTCGCCGCTCACCAGACGCGGCAGATATTTACGTTTTTGCTCCTCCGTGCCGTGCTCCCAAATCGGCGCTGCACACAGCGACGTATGCGCCGAGACCGCCACGCCTGTCGTGGCGCACGCCCGCGAAAGCTCCTCGACGCACATCGAGTACAACACATTATCGCTGCCCGCGCCGCCATATTCAGCAGGGAAAGGGATACCCATGATGCCCAGCGGCCCCATTTTACGTACCGTCTCACTCGGAAACCGCTCCTGCTCGTCGATCTCGGCCGCGATCGGTTTCACTTCCTTTTCGGTAAATTCCCTGATCATCTGCAAGAATAACTCCTGCTCGCGGGTCAATGAAAAGTCCATAATCGTATTGCTGTTTGGTCACAAAGATAACGAAATGCAGGGAATATAACAAAGAATGGAAACCACGCGTGTGTGGTTTCCATTCTTTGTTATATTCCGAACGCGCGTCGATTATTAAAGCATCATTTTCAGATTCGGCGAAACGTGCAACTCGGCTTCGGTGGCTGCGCGCACGTCATCGACCGTGAACTCCGGATTTATCTCCGTGAGCAGCAATCCATTAGGCGTGACCTCCATAACGCCCATTTCAGTAACGATCATATTCACCTGCCCGGCCGCCGTGAGCGGCAACGTGCACTGTTTCATTATCTTAGGCTCACCTTTCGCCGTATGCTCCATCGCGATTATCACCTGGCGAGCGCCGACCAGCAGATCCATTGCACCGCCCATTCCCGGGGTCTTTTTGCCGGGAATTATCCAGTTCGCAAGGTTGCCATGCTCATCCACCTGCAATGCGCCCAGCACCGTCACATCGACGTGTCCGCCACGAATCACTGCGAACGACATCGAACTGTCGAACGTACTCGCACCCGCCGCAGCCGTTATATAACCGCCGCCGGCATCTGTCAGTTCGGGGTTTTCCTCACCCGTCGCAGGCCGTCCGCCCACGCCCAGCAGCCCATTCTCCGACTGTAATGTAACGTTCACGCTCTCAGGCAAATATGCCGGAACTTCCGTCGGCAACCCTATCCCAAGGTTCACTACATCGCCATCCCGCAACTGTGCCGCCACCCGCCGCGCAATCACTTCTCTGATCCGATCCTTATTCATATTTTGAAGATTATTTACTGTTACCTGTCACCCGGCAGGCCGGAAATCACGCGCGCGTGCGTCGTGCCATTTCCTGCGCCACGAACGCGCCCACATCATCGGCATAGGTATTCGCGCCGAATCCGGCATCGTAGCCTAACTCCTTTGCCAGCTCGTGTGAAATGCGCGGGCCGCCGGCGACGAGGATCACGCGTTCGCGCAATCCCTCGGCTTCGAGCATCTCAACCAGCTCGGTGAGATTATGCACGTGCACGTCTTTCTGCGTCACGGTCTGCGACACGAGTATCGCATCCGCGCCGACCTCGCGTGCCCGCGCGATAAGTTCCTCGTTGCTCACCTGACTACCCATGTTATGCGCCTCGAACATATCGTAGCGTTCCAGCCCATAGCGCCCCGCCAATCCCTTCATGTTCATTATCGCGTCGATTCCGACAGTGTGCGCATCGGTGCCCGTGCTCGCGCCCACGACCACGATCTTGCGCCCGATATGTTGCCGCACGAATTCGTCGATTTGGGTCATATCCATTCGCGCCGACGCAACTTTCGGCACGTGAATGGCCGTGAAATCGACCGTCTGCGTGCACGAACCATAGCAGTTGAAGAACGTAAAGCCGGGCGTAAGCTCCTTAGAATAAGCCACTTGCGGATTATCGAAGCCCAATTTGCGCATAAGCTGCTTGGCCGCCTCCGCCGCCTCGTCACCCCACGGCACGGGCAGCGTGAAGCTCAGCTGCACCTTGCCGTCGTTAATCGTGTCGCCATAAGGCTTTATTTTTTTGAGGTCCAGCGCCTTATCGAATTCGCCGCCCCTCTCCGTAGAATACAGTCCGCTCATCGTTCAGGGTGTGTTGACATTAAATTTAATATTCGGATTTGGTGCTGTTTCGCGGTTGTTCAAGGCACTTTCCCCGAAGGAATACCGAGCGTATTTCGAGGGGAAGTAACGCAGAAAAGCCTCGAAACAGTGCCGGAGACGGATGTGATAATTTAATGTTAACACACCTTAATCATTATTTCGATAAAAGGATTACAATAGTTCGCACCCTTCGCCACTACGCCACCCAGTCCTTTGCCACCATCTTTGGCGCGTTTCACATCGGCAAAAAGCCCCTTTTCGAGAGCTGCGAACAGCCCTTCGCCTTCGATGCGTTCGAGCAATGAGACGGTTTTGTCCAGCACTTCCCGCACGCGCCGACGCACTATGCCTCCCTCACAGAACTCGACTTCGTCGCCGATGCCGCGCATGTTGTTGAATATATAGCGCGCATTCTCGATGGCCAGATAGCGGTCGGACATGAACGGCGTGTGAATTGCCTCAGTGGGCATTCCGAGCAGTTGAATCCCCTGCCCCGTCCAGATGCCGACCACATTGAACAGCGCGTCTTGCAGGTGTCCCTTGAAAATATTACCGGTCATGAATTTCGTCGGCGGCATGTATTTCAGTGGCGCACGCGGGAAAATCTCACGCGTCATCTGCGCCTGCGCAAGTTCGAGCAAAAACCCGTTTTCGAGGTCGGGGTCTATCTCGAAAGCATGCCCCAAGCCCATCTGTTCCTCAGGCAATCCGGCCAGCAGCGCAAGTTGTTCGTTTATGAAGTCCGATGCCAGCACCGTGTGTGCCTCTTCGACGGCATCGGCAGTGGTGAGATAGTTATCCTCGCCGGTGTTGATTATCACGCCCGCGAAGCCGTTGATCACCCGCGACATGAACTGATCGACCAGCGTACGCTGCATGTTGATGTCGCGGAAAAGGATGCCATAGAGCGCGTCGTTCAGCATCACATCCAACCCTTCGAGCGCACCCATAGCCGCGATCTCAGGCATACAAAGCCCTGAACAATAGTTACATAGCCTCACATATCGCCCCAACTCCTCGCTCACTTCGTCCAACGCGCGGCGCATGATGCGGAAGTTTTCCTGCGTGGCATAAGTCCCGCCGAACCCTTCCGTCGTCGCGCCATAAGGCACATAGTCGAGCAGGCTCTGCCCCGTCGTGCGAATCACTGCTATGATGTCCGCGCCCTGACGCGCGGCGGCCTGCGCCTGCACCACGTCCTCGTAGATATTGCCCGTAGCCACGATGACGTAGATATAGGGTTGCGCACCCTCGCCGAGTGTTTTTATATAATTTTCGCGTTTCGCGCGGCGTTGCTTTATATGCTCGACGGTCGCATCGATATAGGGTTGCAGTGCGGCTCGCGTTTGTGCAGTTTCGCGCGGCGCAATGTCGGTGATTTCCAGCTTCCCCGCAGCAACTTTTTCCGCAATTTCCTGCGGCGGAAGACCGGTCTCGACGATCGCATTGCCCAGGAAAAACAGCACACCTTCGCTGAGCACGCCACGTTCTTTCACGCTGTCCACCAGCACGTTAGGCAACGGCACCCCTGCATCGTTCACTCCGTCTACGCCTACCAATCGGCACAACGTTCGCTCCACCGCGACGGTCGTGTAGCGTTCCTCAAATTTTTGCGTTTGCGCCGCAATGCCGGCCGCCGTTTTTCTTGCGCGCGCCACTTTACCGAAATCGAGTCCTATCTTACTTTTTTGCATTTGTCTATCTTTATCTATTTGCCATCCGGCAAGCTGGAAAACACGCGCGCGTGTTTTGTCGCCCTTTCGATTATTTTTTCGTCCGCACCGAGAATGCGCGCGATGCGCAGAGCCTCTCGCGGCGGGTCGTCGCCCTCGTCGGCAACGAGCGAATAATCCATATAATCGCCGATATTATCTACCGTAACATCCTCTGTATCACCGTAAAAGCCGCGCACCCGTAATCTTTCGACCGCCGTCGCGACCCCGCTGTAATGAGTGGTGATGACCGAGCGCACGCGATGCTCGGCAAGGAAGTCGAGCAGTGCGCCGACAATCGCCGCACCTTCGGCCGGGTTGGTCGTGTGAGCCGGTTCGTCGAGCAGTACTAACGGTCGTTCGCCGCGCCTCACCGCTGCCGTTATCTCGTTGATTCTCACCACTTCACGCGCAAATGACGACAATCCGCTCACCTCGTCGCGCTGCTCGTTGATGACGGTACGCACACCGTCCGCGATGACGATTTCCGCCGCACGTGCAGGGATGTAAAACCCGAATTGGAAGAGAGTCTGCGCAAGAGCTAAGCTCCTGAGCAGCACCGTTTTACCGCCCATATTCGCACCCGTCACGACCGTAGGTCCCGCGCCGAGCGTAATGTCTACGGGCTGGAACTCCCGTCCGCGCGCACGCAGTGCTTCGCGCAACGACGGGTCGAACAGTCCCTCGTATCGCGTCTCCGCCGTCGCCACCGTCGGGCGGCACAGCCCAAGCGAGCGCGTCTGCGCCGCCTTGGCCATCGCTATATCTAAATGTGCAAGAGCCGCCGCAGCCTCGCGCAAAACCGGTGCATAAGGCGAGAGCCGCGCCGATAATTGCGCTCGCACTTCGCATTCAAGTCGCTCATTTTCAGTGTATAGCGCCGCCGTATTTCCCTCATCCGCATCGCGCAACTTGCGCCTGACCTTTTGCAATTCCTGCGAATAAGAATCGTAAACATAAAAATGCGCCACGCCCGTTCGGTCGGGGTCGAGCAGCGCGACAACAGCCGAAACGTCCGGCACAGCAACGATGTCCGTCATGGTACGCACCGATGAGGCCGCCATCGCAAACGCCTTAACCTCAAAGAGTTCCACGTCGTCGAGCGTCTCTCCATTCGCAAGACGCGACACACTGCCGCGCAAATCTTTCACGCGTCCGAGTTCGATCGCCACGTCCGTCATATCCGTTTCGCCAGCACGCGCCACGAGCGCAAGTTCGGCTTCGACAGCCTCGCCCGATCTGAGAAACTCGCTGTCATACAGCACATTACGCGACGCGGCGGAGCACAGTCCCAACCGCTCGACGATGTACCGCAGGCCATCGACCTGCGTTATAGCATCTCTGAATTGCATTCCCTTACATCGTAAATCGGCACGAGCAATGCCTCGTGCAACTGTTCGCGCAAAAGTGCGCTGTCGAGCCTGTAACCCTCTGGCGATGTGGGATTTACACACACTGCCAACACTTCGCTGCGTCGCAATACCCGGATTTGCCCTCCTCGCGCAAGGTAGGAATAATAGACGTCCGGCGCAGCGAAAATCCGCGTAAAATCGCGGATAATCAGCTCTGTATCAGGCTTTAACGCCCCAAGCATCTGCTCTCCTACCGCACCACCGATATAAATCCAACCATCACCCGAAACCTCCCGCTCGGTCTCCGCCGACAATCTTTCGCGCAGCGCAACATCTTCTAATTCAGGTAGTTGCGTGCGGTCGTAAACATATTTCGTCTCGCGCACCAACTTCGGGATACTTGCCGAAACAGCCGCCCCCGTCACCAAAATCATTGCCTCCGTAACCACCGGCGAACCGTGCGATAGCCTCGACAGCGCACCGTCCACCAGAACCGTCCCGACATCGTATCCATCTGTCAGACAGTCGATTAGCCGCGCGAGCGATGCCGTATCCGATGGCCCCGAAAGCATCACCTGTCCCGTGCTGAGCGCACGCGCCGTAACCTGCCGTCCGAGCGCCGTCGCTCGCGTCTGCCCGACATCCAACACCTCCGCCACCAGTCGCCGTGCACGAAAATGTACTTCCGACGTCACAAAAATCACGCCCTGCGGTATCGTAATTTCGGGCTTCGGCGTGCGCGTAACGCGATCCGTCGCCTCGCCGTCCACCCCGATCGACGTCACCGCGACCCATCGCGCCCTATCGCCAACATTGCGCAGCACATAATTGAGCACCTCCGTCTTGCCGGCATTCTTCGCCAGCCCCACGATAGCCACGCTCCTGCGCTTCAATATGTCATCGATGAATAACAAGTTTTTATAATAACCAGCGATAGATTCCTCGTCGGCGCTACGCGCCTCACTCGGAATGACAGTCTATTGCGTCATCTTCCGGCAGGCTGGGAACCACACGCGCGTGACGCGCCAGATTTTCCGGTTCGAGCGACAGTCGCCGCCCGGCCAACAACCCCGCAACACCCTCGCGCTCACCTCCTACGCATTCCCCACAACGACACTCCGCATAGTTATGCGGCTCGGTGTAGGCCGCGATCACTCCCTCGTAATTACGCACCACCACGCGGCGCGGCGATTGTGATATAAGGTACGTCGGCATCACCGGAATTTTTCCGCCGCCGCCCGGCGCATCGACCACGAATGTCGGCACGGCGTAGCCCGACACATGTCCGCGCAGGTTCTCAATAATCTCTATCCCTTTCGACACCGGCGTGCGGAAATGCTCTATCCCCTGCGACAAGTCGCACTGGTATATATAATACGGCCGCACGCGGATGCGCACCAACGCCTTCACGAGCCGCCGCATCGTCCCCACACAATCGTTCACTCCACGCAGCAGCACCGATTGGTTACCCAACGGAATACCGGCATCGGCAAGCAGCGAGCACGCCGCCGTCGATTCGGGTGTTATTTCATTCGGATGATTGAAATGTGTGTTGAGCCATACCGGATGGTACTTACGCAGCATAGCCACAAGTTCGGGCGTAATCCGCTGCGGACACACCACCGGCGTGCGGCTTCCGATGCGGATGATCTCGACATGTGGTATCGCCCGCAGGCGCGAGATTATATATTCCAGCCGCGCATCGTCCAACAGCAGCGCGTCGCCGCCCGACAGCACCACGTCCCTTATCTGCGGCGTACGCTCGATATACTCTATACTGCGCTCGATGCGATCCTCTGGCATCGCCGCATCGCTACACCCTGCGAACCGCCGGCGCGTACAATGGCGGCAATACATCGCGCACATATCGGTAATCAGCATCAGCACCCGGTCAGGATAACGGTGCGTCAGACCCGGCACGGGCGAGTCGCCGTCCTCATTCAGCGGATCGGCCTGCTCGCCCTCGCCGTGGTTCAATTCCTCGATGCTCGGCACAGCCTGCCGCCGGACCGGACATGCAGGGTCGTCGGTGTCGATAAGGCTCAGATAATATGGCGTGATGGCCATCCGCAGCGTTTGCAGCGACTTGCGGATACCTTCTTCCTCCTCCTGCGTGAGGTCGATATATTTTTTCAGTTGGTCGAGCGTCTCGATGCGATTGCGCACCTGCCACCGCCAGTCATTCCACTCGGCATCGGTCGCCTCCGGAAAAAATTGCTTACGTTTATCCGACATAATTCATAATTATAGTTATACTAAGCATACAGCTCCTCGAAAACCCGTCTCAGCTCCGCATTCTCGCGCAACTCCTGCAACGCGATCTCGGCGTGGCCTTTGGTATATCCGTTTCCGATAATCATCAGAACGTCGCTGCCGACACCTTCCGCGCCCAGAGCCGCTTTGGTGAAACTTGTCGCCATCGAGAAAAAATAAACCACACCTGTATTTTTCGTACTCAAAATACTCGCCATCTCGGTATCGGCCACGTTCACGCAGTTTATCGTCACATCGGCCATTTCGCCGTTCGTCAGCTCGGCCACGCGCTCCATCACAGGCACGGGTTGCCGCGCATCGGCGGCAAAAACGTGGTCGCAGAAACCGAGTTGCACCAGCCGCTCCGTCTCCTCGCGCCCGTAGGTGAGGCCTATCACCGTTCCTGTCACACCCGCGCGTTTGCGCGCCTCATAGCAACATAAAAGCCCCGACTTACCGCCCGCACCGATGACAAGCACCGTATCGCCCGGCTTGACCAACCTTGCCGTCTGCGCCGGTGCGCCAGCTACATCCAGCACCGAGAGTGCGAGTTTTTCGGGAATATCTGCGGGGATTTTCGCCCATATCCCGCTCTCGAACAGCACCGCCTTGCCGTCGATGTCCACCTGATCTGAGGCCGTGCGAATCTCCTTGATTCTGTCGATGCGCAACGGCGTGAGCGACAGCGAAACAAGCGTGGCGACTTTATCTCCCTCTTTCAGATCGATCTTACCCCTCAGCGCATCACCAATCCGCTCCACCGTGCCCAGCAACATGCCGCCCGACCCCGTAACCGGATTGCGGTGCTTGCCCTGGCTCTCCACGATTTCGAGCATGATCTCTGCAATTTTTGCCTTGTCACCGCCCGCCTGTTCTTTTATTTGCGTGAAGCTCGCCGAGTCGATATTAAGCGTCTGGACATCGATAAGTATCTCATTATCGTAGATTTCGTCCGCATTGTTATCGATTTTGTCTGCCGGTTGCGGTAATACCCCTTTCGGGCTGATGACCCGATGTGTCCCGTACTTATTGCCTTTTTTTTGCATGTGATCATTGTGTGTAAAAACGCCATCTTCAATATACGAATTGCGAAAAAATCCATCGCTCGTTACAGAGCAATATCCCCCTCAGATTATTTTTTTATTTTTCTTCACGCACCGCCGCAGAGTTTCGGGCAAGTTCGGCAGTGACAGCTTATTTTTTCGGTTTCAATCCTAAAATTTCTCTCGCCTCGTGCGGATTAGCGATTTCGCGCCCGAACTCGCGCGCCAGACGCACTACTTTTTCCACCAACTCGCCGTTAGATTTGGCCAACACGCCCTTCGACACATAGACATTATCTTCGAACCCGACGCGCACATGCCCGCCATCGATTATGGCCAGCATCGCTATCGTGAACTCATGCCGCCCGATACCCGCAACCGAATAGGTCGCATCCGACGGTATGCTGCCGCGTAAGAAAGCAAAGTCGCGTATATCGCCCCCGATGCCGCCGTTCACGCCCATCACGAAACCGAAATGCATCGGCTTTTGAATATGCCCTTTCTTGTGCAGCCGCAGCGCCATTTCGATCATGCTCTTATCGAACACCTCCAACTCCGGCTTAATACCGAGTTCTATCATACGGTCGCCGAAATACTTGATCGTGTTCTCCGTATTTTCGAAGATCTCATCGCCTCCGAAGTTCAGAGTACCGCAGTCGAGCGTCGCCATTTCGGGGCGCAGCTCTGTCGGTTGCAGGCGTTCGTCGTTGCTCATCCCGACCGCTCCGCCCGTCGAGGGCTGGATTATCACATCGGGAATTTCGGCCAGGATCGCATCCATAACCTCCTTGAAACGTGCTTTGTCCTGAGTCGGCGTTCCGTCGTCGCGCCGTACGTGCAAATGAATGACGCTCGCACCTGCATCGTATGCCGATTTCGCCTCGCGCACCATCTCTTTCACCGTGTACGGAACTGCCGGATTGTGCTCTTTGAGCACCTCCGCGCCGCTGATAGCAGCCGTGATAATCAGTTTTTCCATGATTTTATGTTTTAAGCAGTCACCCCGAACGGTCGTTACTTCGAAACGTTCGGGGTGACATTCAGTTATTTTCTTTGATTAGCCTTAGGTACGACACATGTTCCGCTTGCGCGGCAGACCACGACGGGCTGCTCCAAAACATCGGCAGCCGATGCCGATATGTCGGGACGCGGCGCGATGACCTTGCGCGCCTCGAAGGTCATCTTGCGCGACGAGTTGCCTGTTTGCGTGATCTCGCCTACGGCCTCGATATAATCTCCGGCATAAACAGGCGAGAGAAATTCCACGCTGTCATAAGCCACGAACAGTCCTTCGTCGCCGTCGTGCGCAATGAGCAACTCCGTTGCCACGTCGCCGAAAAGTTGCAGCATTTTAGCTCCGTCCACCAAATTTCCGCCATAGTGCGCATCCTGCGAACCCATGCGAACCCTGATCATCGATTTTTTCATATCTTTTCCCAAATTTTAATCCTCAACTATGTAGTCCACAAATATCGCCGGTGTGCGGACGTTTTCGGGTGCGAGCGCGCCTGTTTCGACCAACTCCCCGACCTGTGCTATCACCGTGTCGGCGGCCATCGCCATCAGCGGATTGAAATTCTGCGACGTGCCTTTATATATAAGGTTACCGGAGCAATCGCCGGCACTTGCGCCTATAAGCGCCACGTCGGCGCGCAACGGTCTTTCCAGCAGATATTTACGCCCGTCGACTTCTATCACTTCCTTGCCCTCGGCGACCATCGTTCCCAGTCCGGTCGGCGTGAGCACGCCGCCCAATCCGCTCCCGCCTGCGCGCACGCGCTCGGCCAGCGTTCCCTGCGGCGAGAATTCCACCTCGATCTGTCCGGTATTCATCTGCTCACCGGTATTCGGATTCGTGCCGATGTGCGACGTGATGACCCTGCGCACACGGCGTTCGGCGACCAACCGTCCGATGCCGCGGTCTGGAAACGACGTGTCGTTACAAATAATCGTGAGGTCTTTCACGCCGCTCGCCAACAGTGCATCGATGAGTTTTTCGGGCGTTCCGTTACCTAAGAACCCGCCTATCATCAGCGTCATCCCGTCTTTTACATGCGCCGCCACTTGCTCCGCAGAAATTATTTTATTCATAACGTAGGTATTACAACATTTTACGCTCAACGTGTAAAAATACTAAAAATTTTGGTAGTTATGAAATATTTTTAACTTTTTCTGTTTTTCGGCTAACGATTAAGCATGCACTCCAACCGTCGCGTCATTGCGAGAACCGTCAGGTTCGAAGCAATCCAGTGTTTTTCCGCCCTTTTTCTCTGGATTGCTTCGAACCTGACGGTTCTCGCAATGACGAAAGTAACCGGCAGGCCGGTAAACATATGTGCATGTTTACAAATTTTTCCTCGTATAATCGAGCATCAGCTGATGGACGTGATGCCTTCCGCCGGGCATCATCGAGTGGTTGTCGTCGGCGTAAACGTGCATGTCGAACTGCTTGCCTGCACGCACGAGTTCGGCGGCCATGCGGTAGGCGTTCTGTATATGCACATTGTCGTCGGCAGTGCCGTGCACCATCAGCAAAGATGCACCGGGGCGCAACCCGGCCGCAAAATTAATCGGCGAATTGTCGTCGTAACCGCTCGGATTATCCTGTGGCAGGCCGTTGTAGAGTTCCGTATAGATCGTGTCGTAGAACCGCCATGACGTGACGGGCGCGACGGCGATCGCCATGTTGAAAATCCCCTCGCCTTTCAATATGGCGTTCAGCGCGATAAATCCACCGTAGCTCCAACCGTATATCCCGATACGGTCGGCATCTACCCACGCTTGCGATGCGAGATATTTCGCCGTCTCGATTTGGTCGATAGTTTCCAGTTCACCCAAAATCCTGTATGTACATTTGCGGAACTCCTCGCCGCGTCCGCCCGTGCCACGTCCGTCGACGCACACGACAACATAGCCCTCCTGCACCAGCACGTCGAGCCAGTTCAGCGTGAATCGATCCAATACTTGTTGCGAACCGGGTCCGCTGTACTGGAACATCAGTACGGGATATTCGCGCGTGGGGTCGAAATCCAGAGGGCGCGACATCCAGCCGTTCAGCATATAGCCCTGCGCCGTCTTGAACGAGAAAAACTCTTTCTGCGGTACACGGCGCGTTTTGAGCGTTTCGCGCAAGGGTGCGTTATCTTCCAGCACGCGCAGTACGCGGCCGTTCGCACTGTGCAGGCGCACGAGGTTCGGCGTGGAGATATTCGAGAAATAACTGATAAAATATTTCATGCCCTTGCCGGGCGCGATGGTGAACGTACCGTCCTCTTCCGTAAGGCGCGTTTTGCCGCGACCGTTCAGGCGCACGCTCCACAGATTGCGCCGCAGCGGCGACCCTTCGGTAGAGATATAATATACGCGGTCGTCCACCACGTCGACAAGTCGGGTCACTTCCCACGCGCCGCGCGTCACAGTGTCGATAACCGCGCCACGTTCGTTGTACAGGTAAAGGTGCATGTAGCCGCTGCGCTCGCTCTTGACAAGGAATCGCCCGCGCGGCAGGAACGTTACGGTCTGCTCGTTCGGACGCTCTATGTAACGCCGGTCACGCTCGCTGTACAGCACACTGCTCGCCCCGTTTGCATCGGCCACCAGCACTTCGAGATGGTTCTGCAAGCGATTGACGCGATAGAAGAACAGCCGTCCGTCGGGCGTCCACCCGATGCGCGGGATATATTGGTCGGTCTCCTCACCCGCGTCCACCGTCGTAGTGTGCCCGTCGGCCAGCGTGTAGACATGGAGCGTCACTATGGAATTTTCCTCGCCCGCTTTGGGGTATTTATAGGTAAACAGCTCAGGGTAAATATCTTTGCCCCAGATCGGCATTGTCCACTCGCGCACGCGCCTCTCGTCGAAGCGCAGATAGGCGATCGAACGGCCGTCGGGCGAGAATTCGAACGCGCGCGTAAACCCGTACTCCTCTTCATAGACCCAGTCCGTGTGACCGTTTATTATCTCATTCGTGCGACCGTCGGTCGTCACGGCCTGCACACGATAGTCGGCCAAATTAACGCAATAGACATTATTTTCGCGCATAAACGCCACCTTCGTTCCGTCGGGCGAGAAGATAGCTTCTTGCTCCTGCCCTTCTTCCGTGAGCTTTTTCACGCTGCCCGTAGCCGTGTCGAAAACCCAGAAATCAGCCTTTGCCGAGTAGCGATAAATCGGGCGTCGATTTGTCGAAATCAGCGCCTTGCGCTCGTCGGCGCTCAGCGCATAGTCGGCAAAATGAGTTCCCATTTCGGGATGGTTCGCGATGTCGAAGATCGTCGCCGTATGTGCGCCGGTGCGGTAGGCATATTTTTCGATACGTCCGTCCACGACCGCCGTATAGTGTTCGCCGTCGTTCATCGACCTTACGCCCGTCACCGTCCTGGCCGTAAACCGTCCGGCGCGGATATCGCCGTAATCGAACATGTGCTGCCCGCTCGCCACCGTCAGCGACAGCATAAGCGCCATTAATGAAAACAAGTACTTCATCGTCGTAATTCGTAATTTTTAATCCGTAATTGATTATTCCGCAATCAACAAAAAATAATTCTTCTTTCCTTTCTGCACCAACAGATATTTATCGGCTATGAGGTCGGCGGCAATAACTGTCCGATCGGCCTCGACCTTCTCCTTATTGAGCGACACGCCGCCGCCCGCGATCAACTTTCGTGCCTCGCCTTTCGACGGAAAAACAGCCGCTTTTTCGACAGTGAACTCAACAAAACCCACTCCCGCCTCAATATCTGCGCGAGCGACCGTGAACTGCGGCACGCCGTCGAAAATTTCGAGCAAAGTCGCCTCGTCCAGCTCGCGCAAAGCCGCCGCGGTCGCGCCGCCGAACAGGATCGCCGACGCCTCCACCGCGCGGTCGTATTCGCCCTGCGAGTGTACCAGACACGTTATCTCGCGCGCCAGCACACGCTGCAACTTCCGCTCATGAGGAGCGGTCTCATGTTCTGCAATCAACGTCTCGATCTCCTCGCGCCCGAGCAACGTAAATATCCTCACATAACTGCGGGCATCCTCGTCGCTTACGTTAAGCCAGAACTGGTAGAATTTATACGGCGACGTATAACGCGCATCGAGCCACACGTTCCCGCTCTCGGTCTTGCCGAATTTCGTGCCGTCGGCCTTCTTTATGAGCGGCCACGTCAGGCCGTAGGCCTCGCCACCCACGATACGGCGGATGAGTTCAGTTCCCGTCGTAATGTTGCCCCACTGATCCGACCCCCCGAACTGCAACCGGCAACCGTGCTCGCGGAAAAGGTGCAGAAAATCGTAACCCTGCAAGAGCTGATAAGTGAATTCGGTGAACGACATGCCCTCGCCGTCGCCGCTGAACCGCTTTTTGACCGAATCTTTGGCCATCATATAATTTACGGTGATGTGCTTGCCCACGTTGCGCGCAAAATCGAGGAACGTCACCTCACGCATCCAATCGTAATTATTCACCATCACGGCAGCATTCGGGGCATCGGATTCGAAATCTACGAGCCGTCCCAGTTGCCGTTTTATTCCGTCCTGGTATTCCTTTAAAGTCTTTTCATCCAGCAGGTTACGTTCCTGTGACTTGCCCGACGGGTCACCGATCATTCCTGTCGCGCCGCCCAGCAGAATTATCGGCCGGTGACCGCAACGCTGCATGTGTATCATCGCCATCACGCTCACCAGATGACCGATATGGAGCGAGTCGGCCGTGGGGTCGATGCCCACGTAAGCCGTCACGATACCCTGCGTGAAAAGTTCTTCGACGCCCGGCGTCATGTCGTGGATCATGCCGCGCCAGCGAAGTTCGTCTACAAAATTCATTTTTCTGTCGTTTTTTATCGTCGCCGTGCAAAAATACGTCTTTTATCGGAAATGGCATGTCAATTGCATTAAGGAATATGTAAGAAAATCCAACAAAAAACACATTACGATTATGGACAACAACATGTTCAAAGGACGCATGGGGCGCGGCGGAACGTTCCGCACCATCGACGAAATGGGTATAACCGCCTGCGACAGCAACGATCCGAAAGTACGCGCAAAAGCGCCATGTTCCAATTTCGGCGGCGAGAAAAAACCCGCACATCACAAAGCCGAGACGCATCATCGCCATGAAACGAAACATCACCACGACGCGCACCACAAGCCTGCCCGCGCGACAAAAGTGAAAGAGGGTCTGGATGCGGCGGTGGTCTACGAATACTCGATCGGCGGCGAGCGCGACATTCCGCCGTTGGGACACATGGAAGGCATAAATCCCGCCAAACCTAAAACAAAAAAGACAGCTGCGACTGCGGAAAAGAAGACCGCCGCGCGCGGTTGCAAAATGGGTAGCGCCGCACCCAAGACCACTGCTAAGACAATCAAGCCCGTTACCGCCAAGTCTGCCGTCAAGGCCACAGCCAAATCTGCGGCCAAGCCTGCTGTCAAAAAGAGCGGAGAAAACTTCCCCGAAAAAATGACGATGCTATTATAAGCATCGAAGAGGTCGATTACATCACGTGATTCTCCGAGGGGTCTGCTCACACAAGAAAGCCTGTTGTTCGAATCGATTCAAACAACAGGCTTTCTCTCTTGTTATTACCGGAGTCGCTTAATGCGCCACCTGCACGTTTTCCTCGATGCGAGTGAGCGTATAATTATGCTCCGACTCGATCGGCTGCAAATTCGTATCCAGCATCTCGATCGTCGCACCGTGGAAAATGAACGCCGTTTGACTGCCGGTGACATCAGCCGTCATCACAATCACCGGATTGGGGTCAGTTTCGAGCATCGCCCAGCGACCGGTCTCTTCGACCACTTCATCCTGTCCGTCGCTGGCCTCGAAGTAAGTGCGTTCGAGATGATAGACGCCCACAGCGCCGTACTCCTGATGATAGAATGTCAGCACAAGGCGCTGCCCGGGGTTGCTGGCGGCAGGAATAACGCCCGCGAAAATGCTTTCCACAACCGGCCCCAGCCCTTCGACCAGATGCACCGAGTCGCGAAGCGTGAGTACGGCGGCCTCGTCCTGCGCCTCGATTTTCTTAACGCGCTGTCCGCACGCGGCGGCCAGCGTAGCGATCATCGCAAGTAGTAATAGTTTTTTCATGTTCGTCTGATTTTTAGAAACATAACCGTAAAGTTATCCATAAACACCTATGGCTCGCCGCAATTATATCAAAAATTGCCACGAGCCAATTAAAGCCTATTCACACAAATTCTGTCATTTGTGTGAACAATGCCCTTATGTGTTCGATCCGAAAAGCCGCTTATTTCGCGACTTCTACCGATTTCTTGCGGAACTCTTTCATGAGCTTCGACAGTTCGAGAGCTGCTTTGCGCGCGCGTGTTCCGGCTGCTTTGTTACCTTTTTCGTGTTGCAATTTTGCGTTTTCGCTGAAAACTTTGATCTCATGTTCGATCTTGGGCAACAGGTCTTTCATAATCGTAAGTATTTTGAGTGTTAGTTAAAACATTAGCCGCAAAGCTATATAAAAATTTATATACAACAATCGTGCGAGGCATGATTTTTTTCCGAAACGTACAAAAAACTTACTATCGCAACATTTCTACCGCACGCTTCACACCTGCCGCCAACGTTTCGACCTCGCCGACCGTGTTGTATACAGCTAACGACGCGCGACACATGCCCGTCACGCCATAGTGCTCCATCACCGGGTCGGCACAGTGCCGGCCGGTACGCACGGCCACCCCCATCTTGTCGAGGATCATACCTATATCATAAGGGTGCGCGCCTGAAACCGTGAAAGAGACGATCGGGCACTTGCCAGATTGCGTCCCGTAAATACGCAATCCGTCGATTTCAAGCAGCTTTTCGGTGACCGCACGTGTTAAAAAATCTTCATGTGCCGCCACTTCTGCCGGGTCGAACTGCTGCAACCAGCGGACAGCCTCGGCCATTCCGACCGCGCCGACAAAATTCGGCGTTCCGGCCTCAAACTTCAATGGCGGAGCGGCATAAGTCGTTCCCGCAAAACTCACCGTTGCAACCATATCGCCACCGCCCATGAAAGGCGGCAGTTCGTCGAGCCACGGACGCCGCGCATACAGCGCGCCTATTCCCGTCGGCCCGTAGAGCTTGTGCCCCGAAAAAACGTAGAAATCGCACCCCATCGCCTGCACATCCACCGCACCGTGCACCACGCCCTGGCAGCCGTCTACCAGCACTGCCGCCCCCGCCGCATGTGCCGCGTCGATGATCTGCCGCAGGTCGGGGCGCGTGCCGAGCACGTTACTCGCCTGAGTGACAGCCACCAAGCGCGTACGGCTATCTATCAACTCCGGTAGCCGCTCCGTGAGCATCCGCCCGTCGTCGTCGAACGGCAGAACGCGCAGTTGCGCTCCCCGACGCTCGCACATCATCTGCCACGGCACAATGTTGGAATGGTGTTCCATCTCGCTCACCACCACATTGTCGCCAGCACTCACTTTAAACTCGCCAAAACTGTATGCGACCAGATTCACGGCCGCCGTCGCACCCGACGTGAACACGATTTCGCTGACATCCGCCGCGCCGATGAACGCCCGCACCGTCTCCCGCGCCGCCTCATACTTCACTGTCGCCTGCTCGCTCAGCGTATGAACCCCGCGATGCACGTTCGCATACGTCTCGCGGTACATACGCTCCATTGCATCGAGCACCTGTACCGGCTTCTGCGCCGATGCCCCGCTGTCGAGATAAACTAACGGTCGCCCGTGAATCTCGCGCCGCAGGATAGGAAATTCCCCACGTATTTTCTCTATGTCGAGCATGAACTCATTTTTCGGATTTTCGTTACACAGAAAATTTTCGGAGGCACGCCGACGGCGGTGTGGACGCGAAATGTAATGTAGCGTCCCGCCGCGTGGGGCGGCGGCATGACGCGGCTTTCGCAAAAAACGCGAAAGCCCCCGCCGATTCTTCGAAACGTTCGGCAGTACTAAGCTTACTCCTCCTCCGTCAGTTTCGCGACCTGCTTTTTCAAAGCGAAAAGATCGGCATCGAGAGTCGTGAGGTTGCGATACACGGCGTTAACGCGGTGAAATTTGCGCGCAGGCATGGCCGGATAGCCCATATATGTTTCGCCGTCGGCCACGTTGTTTGCTATGCCGCTCTTCGAGCCGATCGTAACCCGATCGCCTATTTCGATGTGTCCCGATATGCCCACCTGGCCCGCAAACATACACCCCGCGCCCACCTTCGACGACCCCGCGATACCCGTCTGCGCCGCCACGACGGTATTCTCGCCTACCGACGCATTATGCCCTATCTGGATGAGGTTGTCCAACTTCACGCCTCGACGAATCATCGTCACGCCCATCGTCGCACGGTCGATGCACGTGTTAGCGCCAATGTCCACATTGTCTTCTATCGCCACTATCCCTATTTGCGGGATGCGCTCGAAAACTCCGTCTGCGCCCGGCGCCCAGCCAAACCCGTCTGCCCCGATCACCGTTCCGGCATGTATCGTCACGTTGTTGCCCAGCTTGCAGCCCTCATAGATTTTCACGCCAGCATGCAACGTCACATTGTCGCCGAGCGTAACATTATCGCCGATATATACCTGCGGATATATGCGACATTCGTTGCCCAGTGTCGCGCTCGCCTCGATTACCGCGAAGTCGCCGACATAGCACCCCTCGCCCAGTCGTGCCGTCTCGTGTATCGACGCCCGCGGACTGATACCGGTCTTGCGCGGTTTATTGGCATCGTAAAGTTGGAGTAGTTTTGCAAAACTGCCGTAGGCGTCATCTACGCGGATCATAGTTGCGGCGACAGGCTGAGACGGTTCGAGCGAGCGGTTTACTATCACCACCGACACGCGCGTCGTGTATAGATGCGGCTCGTATTTCGGGTTCGACAGGAACGACAGCGTACCGGGATCGCCCTCCTCGATCCGCGCTATTGCCGATACCTTAACGTCCTTATTCCCAACCACTTCGCCGTCCAAAAAGCCGGCTATCATTTCGGCTGTAAACTCCATAAACAATCAATTACGAATTACGAATTACGAATTGCGAATCGGGCGGGCTTGCGTCAGCCGTAATTCGTAATTGTTAATTATCTTTTATGATAAACCCACATATCCCAGTTCCCCAGCCTGCTGGCAAGGCGGCGTTTCGCTTCCTCCGCATCGGCCCTCGTTTCGCCCTGATACACCGACACTTTAACCCACGCCGGAGTAAAGAATTTTTCGACCGTGAGATCAGGGAACTGCCGCCGATAGCGCGCTATCAGCTCGTCGGCGCTCGATTCGAGAATAAAACTTCCGGCGATCAGATGGTAATTGCGCGCAACCGCAGGCGCGACAGTTTCGGCAGGTGTAACCACCGCAGGCACTTCCTGCGTGGGTACAACAACAGGTGCGGACACAACGGGCTTATACACATTATGCTTAGAAACATGGCACTTCATTCCCCAAAATCCTTTATCGAAAACTCCGCCATGCGTGAGTACCCTGTCTACCACGAACAGCGTCGTAAAGCCCAGCAGCAACAGAATGATAACGCCGAGCAGGATGTTCGTCAGCAGGTTCGGATGCCGACGCTTTTCATACATGGCCGGCGGCACGCTCGAATAATGCGCCGCGTGATGTGCAGCGGTGTGATGTGCCGCAGCGTGATGAGTGGTGTGATGCACAGGTGCGCCTGCACTCGCGCACGACGATGCATTCTCCGCCCGCGCCTGCGAAGTGTTCTGCGAACGCACGGGATTCAGCAATTGCTCCAACTCTACGGTCGGCGTGAATATGTCATTTTTGATCTTACCCACGCCACCGATGTTCACCGTGCCATCTCCACCCTTCGCCTCGCTCAACCATTCGCCATAAGCCACCGTAGCGGCATCGCGCGGCATACCTATCGACTCCATGATCGAGATGATCGAGAATGCGTCTTTGGCCTCATGTTTCGAGTAAACCACCTGATTCACAGGCGACTTAAGCTCTCCGCCTTTAATTTCTGCCGTATGGCGTACCACGCCGAGCGTTCCCACGCCGGGCAACACGACGGCCTTACGCGAGGCCAGTTCGTTGAAGATTATTTTGTCGATCGCTTTCATAATCTTTATGTTTTTAGTTATTTGTTTTTCGAACGAATATTCGCTACGATCTCTTCTTTTTTCACTTGTTTATGTTTCATCGAATCTTCCGGCCGCCGCCGATAAGCCCACACGATCATAAACACGCCCAGCAATATGAACGGGATACTGAGCCATTGTCCCATCATCAGCGTCATCTGCTCCTCGAACTCCACTTGCGGAATTTTGACGAACTCGATGAAAAACCGCGTGAGAAATACCCCGATCAGCCCTACGCCGAACATCACACCCGGCCGCCGCCGCGCCTCGTCACGTCCATAGTAGAGCCATATCAACACTACGAACGTCAGCAGGTAACATGCCGCTTCATAGATCTGCGTGGGATGAACGGGAAACCCTTGCGGCGAATTCACGAACCAATGGTTGTCGCGCACGAACTCGAAACCCCACGCCCTCCCCGTCGGACGGCCATAAATCTCCGAATTCATCAGATTGCCTAATCTGACCATCGCGCCGCCCACCGTCACCGGGACCATTATCCTATCCAGCGACCAGACATATGGCAACTTACGTCTGCGCGAGAACAGCCACAGCCCCACCAACAGTCCCACCGCCGCTCCATGGCTTGCCAAACCGCCCTCGCGAATATACAATATTTCGAGCGGATGCGCAAGGTAATACGCCGGGTTGTAGAACAAACAATGCCCCAGCCGCGCGCCGATGATCGTCGCCAGTGCGCCGTACCATATAATAGAATCGAGTGTTTTCGGCGGCAGTCCCTCGCGCTTCACGAAATTGGCGAAAAATACCATCCCCAGTGCAAAAGCCAACGCCCACGACAGTCCGTACCACCGCACATCGAAACCGCCTATGCTGAACAGATTGGGATTGACGTCCCAGACCACCGACAATACTATATTCATCTCTATCTCGCGTGTGACCGTTTGAATAATTCGTCAAATATATTAAGAAATCGGGAGAAAAGAGAAAAAATAAGAAAAAATGTCTCTGTCACACGTGCTCGTGGTTTCCGATTCTTTGTCATTGCGAGCCCCGAGCTGCAATCTGATAAGATACGGAGATTGCGGGTCAAACCCGCAATGACAGTTCTCCGGCAGGTCAAAAAACACGCGCGTGCTAATGTTTCGACAGCGTAAACGAAAACGTCGTCCCCTCGCCAAGTTCGCTGCGCAAAGCGATACTCTCGCCGTGAGCTTCGAGGATATGTTTGACTATGGAAAGCCCCAGCCCCGTGCCGCCCTGGTCACGCGAGCGGTCGCGGTCGGTGCGGTAGAAACGTTCGAAGATACGCGGCTGATCGCTCACCGCAATGCCGATGCCGTTGTCCGCCACCTCGACCATCACCTTGTCGAAAAGATCGATGAACGACACGCGCGTGCAGCCGCCGTCGATGCCATAGCGAATCGAGTTCGTGAAAAGATTGATGAACACCTGCATGACGTAACGCCGGTCGGCGAAAACATAAACGGACTGCCGCTCGTCAACCGTGATAGTTATGTTGCGCTCGCGCGCCTCTCTCTCGACGATCTCGATGCACTCGGAGGCGAGCGCCACGATGTCGAAACGCTCCGGTTGCAGGCGCATTACGCCCGATTCGAGGCGCGTGATCTCGTCCAGATCGTTCACGATGTCTATAAGCCGTTCGATGCTGCGCTCGGCGCGCGCGAGATAGGTGTGCCGCACGGCGGGGTCGTCTACCGCACCTTCGGCCAAAGTCGAAATGTAGCCCTGAATATTGAATATCGGAGTTTTTATCTCATGCGAAACGTTGCCCACATACTCCTTGCGGTATCGTTCCTGCTCGCGCAGGCGCGCAATTTCGCGGCGATGCCGTTGGTCGCGCACCGCCAACTCGCCTTCCACGCTGTCGGCAATTTCTGCCGCCGACTCATAGTCTTCGTTCAGGTCGCTCATCTGCACATTGCGCGAGAAAAGTACCTGATACAGAGGTTTAAGCCGATGTGCCGCATACCTGTCCATCATCCACAGCGCCATAGACCACGCCGCAAAAAACTGCACGGCTGCGACCGTCATCGCTATCCACCACCGTCCGCCGACAAGCCATACTATCCCCGCACCGCACACGGCCATAACCAGCCCCACTATGGCCGCACCGGAAGGTATCGTCTTGATTTTCATAGTTACCCGGCAGGCTGGAAAACACGCGCGCGTGCTATTCCTTCCCCATATAATGCCTCATGAGGCGTGCGATATACTTGCCGATTATGTCGAATTCGAGGTTCACCACCGTACCGAGGCGGAACACATGGAAATTCGTGTGCTCGTAGGTATAGGGAATTATCGCCACCTGGAACGAGCGCGGCTGCGAGTTCACCACCGTGAGGCTCACACCGTTCACCGAGACAGACCCCTTTTCGACCGTTACGTTGTCGCCCACCGGTTCGTACTCGAACATATAGTACCAACTGCCGTCGGCCTCTTCAACGGCGGTGCATACCGCCGTCTGATCGACGTGTCCCTGTACGATATGACCGTCCAGCAGCGCATCAGGCTTCATGCTGCGTTCGAGGTTCACAAGGTCGCCCTCGACCAACAGTCCGATATTCGACTTAACCAATGTCTCGTGGATCGCCGTCACCGTATAGGTGTCGTCCGTAATATCGACCACCGTGAGACATACGCCGTTATGCGAAATGCTCTGGTCGATTTTTAACTCCCGAACGAACGGACAACTCAGCGTAAAATGCTTATTCCCACGATCTTCACGCACGGCTTTCACCCGCGCCATAGCCTCGACAATTCCTGAAAACATAGTTCTTAAAATTACGAATTACGAATTACGAATTACGAATTACGAATTACGAATTACGAATTACGAATTACGAATTACGAATTACGAATTACGAATTACGAATTACGAATTACGAATTACGAATTACGAATT